>Ga0206126_10001932_pt1 | contig 23815 bp, 17 predicted proteins | sample Helgoland_Spring_5_FD_148621 | JGI IMG/M metagenome (GOLD analysis project Ga0206126, IMG submission 148621) | Pelagic subsurface seawater microbial communities from Kabeltonne, Helgoland, North Sea - Helgoland_Spring_Bloom_20160412_1 | ecosystem: Environmental > Aquatic > Marine > Epipelagic ...
TTGGCCGATAAATGGGGTGGGCTGGATTTTGCCGTGCACGCCATCGCCTATTCCGACAAAAGTGAATTGACCGGACGGTTCGTTAATACCAGCCGCGAAAATTTCAAAAATTCTTTGGAGATTTCGGCATATTCGTTCATAGACATGGCTAAGAAAGCTGAGCCTTTGATGGTAGATGGCGGCACTTTGATCACCTTGACCTATCAAGGCAGCCGCAAGGCTACGCCTTGGTATAATGTCATGGGTGTCGCCAAAGCGGCACTGGAATCGGCGGTGGTCTATCTGGCCAATGATTTGGGCCCGCAAAAAATTCGTGTGAATGCAATTTCGCCCGGTCCTATGAAAACCCTCTCCGGCGCGGCCATTGGCGGTGCACGCAAAACGTTCCGCTTTACCGAAGCCAACACTCCTCTGCGGGCTAATGCAACCAAAGCCTCCATCGGCGGCACAGCGGTCTATTTGGCGTCAGATTATGGCGAATGCACCACCGGCGAGACCATAATGGTGGATGGTGGTCTTCACATCTTGGGCCTGCCGCAACCCGAGAATTTTTAAAAATACAAGGCCTTAGATGCTATCTCGAAACTTTTCGTCCGGCGGCAACGCCGGGCTTTTCTACGGACAGGGATAGGTTTGGAGTGCGCGGTTGAACAGCTGCGCATCGATATTGCCGCCAGAGGCGATGCATATCACATGATCACCGCTCAGCTGATCCCCATGATATAGAGCAGCTGCCAGCGCAATGGCCCCGCCGGGCTCGAGCACAAGTTTAAAACGGCTGAAGGCCACAGAGATGGCACGCAGGCAATCATTTTCTGGCACAACAATGCCCGGTCCGCACAGATCGCGCATGAGCGGGAAGGTCATTTCTCCAGGACTCCGGGTCACAATGGCGTCGCAAATACTGCCGCCGCTGTGATCATTGCTTTCCCGACGTCCGCTCTGCAACGAGCGGGTCACATCATCAAAATCGACGGGCTCCACGGGCCGCACGCGCATCTCTGGCGCCTCATGCTCCAGCGCCAAAGCCACACCCGAGGTCAAACCGCCACCGCCACAACACACCAAAACATCGGCCTTCACGATCCCAACCTCTGCAGCTTGCGCCGCTATTTCCAACCCGCAGCTGCCCTGTCCTGCGATCACTTCAGGGGCATCATAAGGCTTGATCAGGCTCAAACCGCGCACTTCAGCCAAATCCGCGCCGATCGCCTCACGATCCTCGTGATCTCGGTCATATAAAATCACCTCTGCGCACAATGCGCGGGTATTCTCAACCTTCAATTGGGGCGCATCTTTCGGCATTACGATGACGGCTGGAACCCCATGCAGACGCGCAGCCAGCGCCACGCCCTGCGCATGATTGCCTGATGAAAAAGCAATGACACCCGCCGACCTCACCTCAGGTGCAAGAGCCGAGACCGCAGACCAGCCGCCGCGAAATTTAAATGACCCGGTATGTTGCAAAGCCTCCGCCTTGACCCAGACCTTGCGCCCCGCAATCTCATCGACAAAGGAAGAATTGAGCAGCGGGGTGCGCCGCGCCTGCCCCTCCAGACGTTGGGCCGCAGCCCGTATCATCTCAATGTTGATTTTCTACACCCCTGCTATCGCCGGAATCCCAGTCAAATCTTGCAACTGATGACGCGGGGTCCATGGCATGCGGTCCACCGGCTCACCGCTCCGGTTCACCCAAGCGGTCTCAAAGCCATATTCCGCTGCTGCTGCCGCATCCCAACCGTTGGAGGAGACAAAAAGCACCTCGTCAACCCGACACCCGAAATACGTACCAACCAGGTCATAAACCCGGCGGTCTGGCTTGAAAATACCGACTGATTCAACCGACAACAGCGCATCCAGCCGATCTGTAAGCCCGGCAGATGCAACGGCACCGTCCAACATATCTGGCGAACCATTGGACAAAATAGCCGTTTTGAGGCCCGCTGCCTTCAGTGCCGCAAGCATTGCTGGCACTTCGTCATAGGCCGCCAAGTTCCAATAGAGATCCAGCAGGTCTTTTCGCAGACGCGCGCCCGAGACTCCATTGGCCTCCATCGCCCAATCAAGCCCATCTTGGGTCACCTGCCAAAAATCAGTGTGGGCGCCCATCACAGCCCGCAACCAACTGTATTGCAGCTGTTTTTGACGCCAATCTCCAGCCAATTTTGCCCAATTTTTTTCGATTTCAGCATTTTCCGGGCGGGCAGCTGCTTCGCGGGCCGCAGAGGCCACATCGAACAAAGTCCCATAGGCGTCGAATACGCAGGTTGTGATAGCCATAGAATCCTCCATATGATGAGAGGAACAATAGCGACAATCGCTAAAAGGGGAAGAGCCATGCAAGTCTTCGACAAATCTGGGATGCATATTCATTATCGCGACGAGGGAGACCCACAGGGCGCTCCTTTGGTCTTTTCCAATTCATTGGGCACAGATATGCGGCTTTGGGATCAGATCATACCTTTGCTGCCCCAGGGTCTACGCATCATTCGGTATGATATGCGGGGGCACGGTCTGAGCGATTGTCCCGAGGCACCCTATTCCATGGGTGTGCTCATTTCTGATGCGGAAGCGCTGCTCGATCACTTAAAGATTGCATCCTGCGTCTTTGTTGGCCTGTCTATCGGCGGTATGGTTGGCCAGGGTCTGGCGAGCAAAAGGCTCGATTTGATCCGGGCCATGGTTCTTTCAAACACAGCTGCAAAGATTGCCACCAAGGATTTGTGGCAAGACCGGATTGACAGCATCCGAAAAGATGGCATTGGGCCGGTAGCCGGCGCCACAATGCAGCGGTGGTTTAGCCCTAAAATGTACGGCACGCAGGCTATGGCGCCCTGGGCCAATATGCTGCGGGCCACACGCGAGGAGGGCTATATTGGCTGCGCTCATGCGATTTCTGGAACAGATTTTCTGATTCCAACATCGACTTTGCGTTTGCCGGTTATGGGCATCGCCGGAGATCACGACAGCTCAACCCCACCTGATTTGGTACGCGAAACCCTCGAGCTGATCCCCGGTAGCAGCTTTCACATCATCCGCGGCGCGGGCCATCTGCCCTGCGTTGAGCAGCCGGCGCAATTTGCTCAGCTCTTGAGCAATTTTTTGCGGGCAACCGGACACATCTCATCACTCTAGGAGTCCTGATATGAACAAACCCCTGGCCTTTACCTTCATCATTGTCACGCTGACAATTGATGCCATGGGTATTGGCCTGATTATTCCTGTGATGCCAGATTTACTGCAAGACATTGAGGGCGGAGATCTGGGCCATGCAGCCATTTGGGGTGGGATTTTGTCCATGGTCTTCGCCTTGATGCAATTTCTTTTTGGTCCAACCATCGGCTCGCTCAGTGACAGATACGGACGCCGTCCCGTCCTGCTGGTCTCATTGCTTGTGATTGCCGTTGATTATGTCGTCATGGGGCTGGCCCATTCCATCTGGCTGCTGGTTCTGACCCGCGTCATTGGCGGCATCGCCGCCGCCACCCAAGCCACCGCCGCAGCCTTCATCTCGGACATCTCGACCAAGGACAACCGTTCCGCCAACTTTGGCATCCTCGGCGCCTCCTTTGGTGTTGGCTTTGTGCTGGGGCCACTGATCGGCGGTCTTTTGGGCGAATATGGTTTCCGAATCCCCTTTTTCGCCGCAGCAGGGCTTGCCAGCCTCAACCTCCTGTTAGGATACTTTGTGTTGCCCGAAACGGTGAGCAAAACCATGCGCCGCCGGTTTGATCCGGCCCGTGCCAATCCTTTAGGCGCTTTGGTGCAAATTCGTAAAATCCCCGGACTCGCGCGCTTCTTACTGGTGTTTTTCCTCTATGAATTTGCCTTCTATTCCTATCCGGCGATTTGGGTGTATTACGCCAAAGCACAGTTCAATTGGGAGCCTGGCATGGTTGGCCTGTCCTTGGCCTCCTTTGGGATTTCTGTTGCCGTTGTCGAGGGTCTGTTGATTCGCCGAATTTTGCCCTGGCTTGGTGAAAAGCGCACCATAATCATCGGCTTTATGTTCAATATCGCCATGTTTTCCGCTTTGGGTTTTCTCACCTCGGGGTTTTGGGCCCTCATCATCGCGCCCTTCTCTGCACTTGGCTCGATCGTTGTCCCAGCAATGCGTGGCATAATGGCCAATAAGGCGTCCAGCAATCAGCAAGGGGAATTACAGGGGATCATCGCCTCAACCCAATCTTTGGCGGTTATTTTTGCACCAATGGTGCTGACCTATGTCTTTTATCTCGCCACACGCCCGGGCGGGCCGGTTTTTCTGCCGGGTGCGCCGTTTCTTTTGGCTGCAGCCGTGGTGGCGATAACGCTTACCCTATTCACCACCCGGCCCAAGGGAAGCATCTCTGGACAAAATTCAGCCCGTTAAATGTAGTAAACCTCTTGCAGCTTCTGCAACAGACCTTAGCCTCGGGGCACATATCTCATGGAGCCGAAATGACCCGTATCAAAGCCGCCGTCGCCCATGCCTTTGGCCAACCTCTTTCCATCGAAGAGGTTGAACTGGCGCATCCGAAACCTGATGAAGTCGAAGTTACGCTCGATGCCTGCGCCATTTGCCACTCAGACATCACATATCTGGACGGCGGTTGGGGCGGCTCACTGCCTGCGGTCTATGGCCATGAGGCGGCGGGACGCATTTCTGCCCTTGGCGATGGGGTCACCGGGCTAAAGGCAGGCGATGCGGTCGTGGTAACATTGATTCGCTCTTGTGGCAATTGCGCCTCCTGCTGCACCGGCCGGCCGACAGGCTGTGAAACCGCCTATGACGGGGACAAAGGCCCGCTGTCCATGCCGGACGGCAGCAAGCTGCATCAAGCTATGGCCAGCGGAGCCTTTGCGGAGCGCGTGGTTGTTGCGCAAACTCAGGTCGTGAAAATCGGCGATGATATCCCCATGGATGTTGCCTCTCTCATCGCCTGCGGTGTGATCACCGGCGTGGGTGCGGTGGTCAATGCCGCTCAAATGCGCCCGGGCCAAGATGCGGTCGTCATTGGAGCAGGCGGGGTTGGTCTCAACGCCATCCAGGGCGCACGGATCGCCGGCGCCCGGCGAATTGTCGCCGTGGATATGCTGCCAGAGAAGCTCGACATTGCTATGGAATTTGGCGCAACCCACGGGGTGCTGGCCACCGGCGAAACACCTTGGGTTGAGGCGCAACAGGCGCTGGGCCGCGGCGCGGATGCGGTTTTTGTCACCGTGGGCGCCGCCGGCGCCTATACCACCGCCCCCAATTATCTCGCCAGTGGCGGAAAGGTCATTATGGTGGGCATGCCCGCAACAGGCGCCGCCTCTTCCTATGAAGCCGGAAATCTTGCGGCGGCCTCGCAAGCCATGATCGGTTCCAAAATGGGAGATGTGGTCATCCAACGCGATATCCCATGGATCGTGGATCTGTACCGCCAAGGCCGCCTAAAGCTTGATCAATTGATTTCAGCCCATTGGAGCCTTGCGCAAATCAATGAGGCCATAGCAGATACAAAAACTGGATCCGCAAAGCGGAATGTGATCCTGTTTAAGTAAATTGACAACCACCTCAAACCCGCCACAAGACGGCGCAGATATTGGGACATTGATATGAAACTGCAAGATCTTGAAGTGATCGTCACGGCGCCTCCTGCACCCGGCTGGGGGGGGCGCTATTGGATCTTTGTCAAAGTCACCACTGACACCGGAGTTACGGGGATCGGGGAGTGCTATGCCAGCAGCCTCGGGCCGACCACAATGACACATGTGATCCACGATGTCTTCGAGCGGCATATGCAGGGGCAAAGCCCAGAAGATATCGAACTGATGTTTCGCCGCGCCTATTCCAGCGGTTTCACCCAAAGACCAGATTTAACGGTCATGGGGGCTTTTTCGGGGCTGGAAATTGCCTGTTGGGATATTCTTGGCAAGGATCGTGACCGCCCAGTCTGGGCGCTTTTGGGCGGCAAAATGAATGAGCGCATTCGGGCCTATTCTTATCTCTACCCACTCGAGCACCACGATGTGAATAATTTTTGGGGCAACGCCGATCAAAATGCAGACTCTGCGCGCGCGGCCCTGGCCAAAGGTTACACGGCAGTAAAATTTGACCCCGCTGGCCCCTATACGTTGCGCGGCGGGCATATGCCGGCCATGTCTGACATTCACCAATCCATTGCTTTTTGCAGCGCCATCCGTGAGGCCGTGGGCGACAAAGCCGATTTATTATTTGGCACCCATGGGCAGTTTTCAACCGCAGGCGCCATTCGGCTTGGCAAGGCGCTGGAGCGGTTTTCACCGCTTTGGTTTGAAGAGCCCATTCCGCCCGATAATATTGCCGAAATGGCCAAGGTGGCCCGCGCCGTCACCACACCGATCGCCACCGGGGAGCGCTTAACCACCAAAGCTGAATTTGCGGAGGTCTTGCGGCAAGGGGCAGCGACAATCTTACAGCCCGCTTTGGGCCGATCGGGCGGCATTTGGGAAACCAAGAAAATCGCCGCCATTGCGGAAGTGTATAATGCGCAAATGGCTCCGCATCTTTATGCCGGACCAGTGGAATGGGCCGCAAATATCCACCTTTCGGTGTCCATCCCCAATACGTTGATCGCCGAAACCATTGAAACCCCCTTCCATGATGCTTTGATTAAAAGCTCGATCCAAGTTGACAATGGGTTCATAACAGCGCCCAGCGCCCCGGGTCTTGGCATTGAGTTTGACGAGGTGCTCGCCCGGGCCCATCCCTACGAAGATGATGGAAAACACCTACATTTGCAGATGCAAGAAGCACCATGTGACTACCAAAACGGCAATCTGTTCCTTGGTGGTGCCCCGCCCAAACCTATGGGCTAAAGCGTCTGAGCAATGGTGCCGCACACATCGCCCAGCGAGCTGCTCTTCAACTGCGCATTTTTAACCCATCGGGGTCGTAGAGCGGCGCGGATTGGACTTCGGCGCTGTACATTTGCCCTAAAATTTCGACCTCTAACTTTTGCCCACCGGAGCTAAGCTCTGCGGGAACATAGCCCATGGCCATAGAGCGATCGACATGATGAGCAAAACCGCCGGACGAGATATAGCCAACGGCCGCACCCTCATGCAGGATCGCCTCATCATTGGACACATCGATCCCCTCAACCTCAAGGGTCAAGGTGACCAAGCGCTTGGCTGGTTGTTTCCCCGCCAGCGCGGCAGATTTGCCAATGAACTCTTTGTTCCAATTTATGAAAACATCAAGACCGGCTTCAGCGGCGGTAAAATCAGGCCTAAAATCGAGGCCCCAAGCGCCCCAGCCTTTCTCAAGCCGCATCGACATCAAAGCCCGCGCGCCATACCAGCGCAGGCCCTTGTCTACCCCAGCCAGCTCCACCGCTTCGGTCAGGCGGCGCAAATATTGCGGCTTGCAGTAAATTTCATAGCCCAATTCACCCGAAAAACTGATCCGGGTCAGGATGACCGGAACGCCCGCAACATAAGTCATTTTGGTATCGCGAAAGGCGAAGCCTGCGGCGCTGACATCCTCGCGGGTCAATTCAGCCAACACCGCTCGGGAGTTTGGACCGCTGAGTGCCAAACCATGCCAATCCTCACTGACATTGCGATAGCGTACATCGGCAGGCAAATCGCGCGTGAACCAACGCCGGTGCGCTTCTTGCATCGTTCCCGATCCAAACAGCATGAAATGCTCCGCCCCATAGCACGCCACAGTTAAATCACCGTACAGCCTGCCCTTTTCCGTCAACATCGGCGTCAAAGTCACGCGGCCAGGTTTTGGCACGAAACCGGCCAAGATCCTGTCGAGATAGGCACGGGCTCCCGGGCCCCTGAATTCATGTTTGGCGAAATTAGCCACCTCAATCACCCCAACATCTGCGCGCACAGCTGCCACCTCACGCGCCACATAGTCATGGCTGCGGTTGCGTTCAAAACTGGGCGCCTCATGGGCGTCTTGAGGGCCATTGGCAAACCAAAGCGCATGTTCCAGACCAAAACTCTGATCCATGCGCGCACCCTTGCCCAGCAGATGATCGTAAATCGCAGTGGTTTTTTGCAAACGCCCCTTCGGCAACGTCTCATTGGGAAAGGTCATCACAAAACGACGTTCGTAATTTTCGGTCGATTTCACCGTGCCCCAATCTGGCGTTGCCCAATCACCAAAACGTGCCACATCCATGGCCCAGACATCGATTGAGGGCTCTCCATCGATCATCCATTCGGCCATGGTCAGCCCAACGCCGCCCCCTTGGCAAAAGCCCGCCATAACCCCGACCGCACACCAATAGTTCGACATTCCTGGCACAGGGCCAATCATCGGATTCCCATCGGGACCAAACGTAAAGGGACCGTTGATCGCTTGCCGAATGCCCACCTCTCCCAAAACAGGAATTCGCTCAAAGGCAAACTCCAAACGATCTGCGATTTGCTCCAGATTTGGCTGCAACAATTCATGACCAAAATCCCAGGGGGTGCCCTCTACTTTCCAAGGGGTTCCGCGCTGCTCATAGGTGCCCAAAAGCAGCCCATCCCGCTCTTGGCGAAAATAAATATTGGCCTCATAATCAATTCCACAGGGCAAGCGGTTCGGTGCATCGGCGATGGCTTGGATCTTTTCCGTCAACAGGTAGTGATGCTCCATCGGCTGCACCGGAATGTTGAGCCCCTGCATCTGCCCCACTTCGCGCGCCCAAAGCCCGCCACAATTCACGATATGCTCCGCGTTGATCACACCGCGCGGCGTGTGTACGTCCCAGCTTCCATCCAGCCTCTGAATGGTCTTCGTCGCAGGCGTATGGGTAAAATATTGTGCCCCATGCACCTTGGCCGCCTTGGCGAAGGCATAAGTCGCCCCAGAGGGGTCCAAATCGCCATCTTGATCATCCCAAAGCGCGGCAATGTAATGTTTTGGATCAATCAACGGATGGCGATCAGCCACTTCCTGCGGACTGATGAACTCTTGGCTAAGGCCCATATAACGCGCCTTCGACCGTTCGCGTTTGAGGTAATCATACCAGGTTTTATTTGACGCCAAATAAAACCCTCCGGTCATATGAAGCCCAACCGAATGGCCCGAAAGTTCCTCAATTTCTTTGTATAGGTCAATGGTATAGCCTTGCAGACGGCTGATGTTCGGATCGCTTGAAATCGTGTGAATTTGCCCAGCCGCGTGCCAGCTAGATCCCGATGTCAGCTCGTCGCGTTCGAGCAAAACTGCATCTTTCCAGCCAAATTTTGCCAGGTGGAACAAGATCGAACAGCCCACGACACCGCCGCCAATAATCACGACTTTCGCATGGCTGGGTAGAGCTTTTGCGCCGCCCCCGTTTTCGGATTTTTGAATCTCTGGCATATCAGTTTACCCGTCTTTTAAGTTCTAGTTTCCAAACCTAGCATGGCCGTTCTCTCAATACCAAGCGTCCGGAATTTCAGATTTTCGGCGCTCTACATAGGCTTGCAATTCTTCCTTCACACCTGCGTCAATCGGCGGAGGCTCATAAGCCCACAACAGGCTGGTCCAGCGCTCATAGGCCCGCTGCCGCATATCTTTCGCCCCACCGTCTTCCCAGCTTTCGACATTTTCGCTGTCGCTGAGCGCTGGCTCATAAAAGGCAGTTTGGTAATTGCGCATTGTATGGGCCGAGCCGAGAAAATGCCCAGCCGGTTCAACCTCGCCATAGGCATCACGCGCAAGCGCTTCAGCGCTACAATCCAGCCCGGCACCCAGTTTTTGATAACCGCCCAAACGGTCCGCATCCATCACCAGTTTTTCAAATCCAGTGCAGAGCCCACCTTCCATCCAACCGGCTGCATGAAGAACAAAATTGGCACCGGCCAGCATAGTGGAATGCATGGAATCGGCACTCTCATAAGCCGCCTGTGCGTCTTCGATTTTGCTTGCGGTCAAAGATCCGCCGCAGCGCAGCGGCAAGCCCGCAGCCCGCGCCATTTGACCAATGGCATAGTTCGACACGATCGGTTCTGGCATGCCAAAGGTTGGCGCGCCTGATTTCAGGCTCATTGAACTGAGAAAATTGCCTAAGACAAATGGCGCCCCCGGGCGGATCAGTTGCGAAAAGGCGCAGCACATAAGCGCCTCTGCCATGGCTTGGGTGACCGAAGCTGCGGTGCTGACAGGCCCCATAGCGCCCGATAGTATAAAGGGCACCACCACGATCCCCTGACCGCGGCTGCTATAGGTATCAATCGCCTGGGTGACCACTTTGTCGACCAAAAGCGGTGAATTTGTGTTCACATTGCCCATGATGACACAGTTTTGATCCATCACCTCGCGGCCAAACACAATTTCCGCCATGTCCACGCTGTCCTGCGCCCGGCTTTGCTCGGTGATCGCGCCCAGATGCGGTTTGTCCGAACAGATCATATGCAAGTAGAGCATATCCAAATGACGCTTGCTCACCGGCACATCGCAGGGTTCACAAATCACCAAGCCACCATGATGCAAATTCGGGAGCATATAGGTCAGCTTGATCAATTTTTCGAGGCTGTCCAGATCCCCATAACGTCGACCCTTTTTCAAATCGCGCACGAATGGCGCGCCGTAGATCGGCGCAAATACTTGATTTTGTCCGCCCATAACCACATCGCGGGCTCTGTTGCGGGCAATTTGGGTGAATTGCTTCGGCGCAGTCTTGCACAATGCACGGACCTGAGATGCCTCCATGCGCACCCTATCGCCGTCAATCCGCGCACCGGCCTGACGCCAAACCTCAAGCGCCTTGGGATCATCACGGAATGCAATGCCAACGTCTTGCATCAACCAATCAACCTGTGCCTCAAGCTGCGCCATAGTGGCGTCATCTAACGGGTCGAAAAACGCCAATTGTCGCTTTAGATAGGGGCTGGGCGGCGCAGTACCAAGTCCCGCCTCATGGCCTTGCCGCGCCCGTGCTCCGGTGGTTGATTTTCGTCGGGCCATATCCGCTCCAGTTTGCTGATCGACCCTATTCTAGGCAAATGCACCCCAGCACCGAACCGCCATTAACGACGAAACCATGTCAAAAACCAACGGTTTTGCGCCGATATCGGCGGCGCTGGTAAGTCGTTGCAATCTGCGCCCCATAGGCTACCAATGTGGTAAGGAGGCACAGTATGACCCAAGTGATTACAACATCTGTCAAAGACTTGGTGGCCGCAGCCAACACAGAAGTCACCACCCTTACAGTGGAACAGGCCCAAGCACTGATTGACAGCCCAGACCATGTGATCGTGGATCTGCGTGACATCCGCGAGTTGCAACGCACAGGTAAGATTCCAGGCGCTTTTTCCTGCCCGCGCGGGATGCTGGAATTTTGGATTGATCCAGCCAGCCCCTATCATAAAGAGATTTTCAACCAAGATAAGACCTATGTATTCTACTGTGCCAGCGCTTGGCGTTCAGCCCTCAGTGCCAAAGTGGCGCAAGATATGGGACTGGCACCGGTGGCCCATATTGCTGGCGGCTTTACCGCATGGCTCAAAGCCGATGGCCCCGTTGAGATGCTGCCAGACAAATAGCGCCCGAGCACTTGGGGTAACAAAAGAGGTTTCATGCAAAATTTACCGTCTCCTGAAGAGTTACACGCCTTTGATCGGGAGCATTTCTTGCACCCGTGGCATGATATGAATGCGTGGCGTGGCTATGATAATATGTTGGTGCAGGAAGCACAGGGCATCTATCTTTACGATGAAACCGGCAAAAGATTTTTAGACGGTCCCGGCGGCATGTGGTGCGTTCAGATTGGCTATGGGCAAGCAGAAATGGCTGAGGCAATCGCGGCCCAGGTGCTGGCAATGCCCTATGCCTCACCCTTTACCAATGTGACGCAACCCGGCGCGATTCTGGCCAAAAAATTGGCCGATTTTGCGCCGGGGGATTTGAACAATGTGTTCTTTACCACAGGTGGCTCTACAGCCGTCGATACCGCTTTGCGGGCGATGCAGTTTATGAACAATAGCCTTGGACGACCGCAAAAGAAGATGATTCTAGCTCGGGAGAAAGGCTATCACGGCTCGACTTATCTGGCAGCATCCGTGAGCGGAAAAGAGCGAGATGTCACGAAATTCGATGTCGAAAGTCGCTTGGTGCATTTCCTACCCAATGTGAATCCATATCTGCGCCCCGATGAAACGAGTGTCGCGCAATGGTGCGATGCCAAGGTGAGGGATCTTGAAGAGGCTATTGCCCAGCTTGGGGCCGAAAATATTGGCGCGTTCATTGCCGAACCTATTTTGAGCTCAGGCGGTGTGATTGTTCCGCCAGAGGGCTATCATAAACGCACTTTCGATATCTGCCGCGCCCATGATATTTTATATATCTCTGATGAGGTGGTCACTGGCTTCGGACGGCTCGGTCATTGGTTTTCCTCGGAGGCTGTATTTGGAATTCAGCCCGACATTATCACCTGCGCCAAAGGCCTGACCTCCGGCTATTTGCCCTTGGGCGCCTGTATTATTTCTGACCGCATGATGGACCGGATGACACATCGCGGGGAGGTCTTGTTTTCCAACGGCTATACCTATTCGGGCCACCCGGTAAGCTGTGCTGCAGCCCTGAAAAATATAGAAATTTTGGAGCGTGACAATGTATTGGCACATGTGCGCGATATCGCCCCCTATTTCCAAGAGCGGCTCGCGCGGTTGGCCCGCTACCCAATCATTGGCGATGCCAGGGGCGCCGGTTTGATCGGGTGCATAGAAGCGCGGCTGAGCAAGGATGGCTCGCGGCTTGAAGATGAACGCAAAATCGGCGCGATGATTGATGAGGCGTGCCATGACCGCGGGCTGATTGTGCGGCCCTTGATCAACATGTGCGTGTTTTCGCCGCCGCTCATCATCAGCAAAAGTCAGGTGAATGATTTATTTGAAATTCTTGAACAAGTCATTGAAAATGTATGTGAAAATTTTGATCTACGCCCATGATCCTGATCTGGTCATTTAACCCATAGGGCTGAATTTTAGCTCTTAACCCATAAACAAAATCAGAGTCATTATTTGGCTTGAAAAGCATTAAAAAAATCGTATAAACAGAAAAAGTTTCCGATAGTGGAAAAATGTTCAAGAACGGGAAAATATCATGAGCGATACACCCAAACGCACAGCGTTATATGACCTTCACTGCGCCTTGAGCGGCAAAATGGTTGATTTCGCGGGATGGGAAATGCCCGTGCAGTATCCTATGGGTATTATGGCTGAGCATCAGCACTGCCGCGAAAAAGCCGCCTTATTTGACGTGAGCCACATGGGGCAAGTCCTATTGCATGGCCCCAATGCCGCCGAAAAATTAGAAGCCTTGGTTCCAGCCGCATTGAGCACATTGCCCGTGGGCAAGGCACGCTACACATTCTTCACCAATGAGACTGGCGGCATCATGGATGATCTGATTGTTTCGAATGCGGGGGATCATTTGTTCTTGGTGGTCAATGCCTCTATGCGCGCTCAAGATATCCCGCACATGAAAGCCCACCTAAAAGACATTGAGATCTCAGAAATTTTCGACCGTTCCCTCATTGCGGTGCAAGGCCCCTCAGCGCAGGATGTGGTGACCGGGCATTGTCCGCAGGCGGCTGACTTGAACTTTATGCAGACTTGTGAGGCGCTGATCGATGGCGCGCTCTGCCGGATTTCACGCTTGGGCTACACCGGCGAAGATGGCTATGAAATTTCCATTCCAGAAGCCGATGCCGAACGGATTACACGGTTGATGCTGGATCATCCAGACTGCGTCCCGGCCGGACTTGGTGCCCGCGATAGCCTGCGTCTTGAAGCGGGATTGTGCTTATACGGCAATGATATAACGCCTGAAACCTCCCCTATTGAAGCCGGTCTCAACTGGGCCATTCAAAAGCGGCGCCGCGAAGAAGGCGGCTTTCCCGGCGCGGCGCGTATCATGGCAGAGTTTGAACAAGGCGCGGCACGCAAATTGGTCGGCATCATGCCGCAGGGCCGCGCCCCAGCCCGCGCAGGGGTCGAAATTCACGACCTACACGGCAACGCCATTGGCGAGATCACTTCAGGGGGGTTCGGCCCAACCGTCCAAGGTCCGGTTGCTATGGGCTATGTAAAGGCCGATCACAGCGCGCCGGGCCAAGAGCTGCACCTGATCATTCGCGGCAAGCCGCAGCCGGCCACGGTCTGCGCTCTGCCATTCGTTCCACAGAACTACAAACGCTAAACGGGAGACCCAAATGACAACGTATTATTCCGAAGAACACGAATGGATCACAGTGGAAGGCGACGCTGCCACCATCGGCATCACCGCCCATGCCGCAGAGCAACTGGGCGATATCGTCTTTGTAGACCAGAAAGAGGAAGGCGATGAGTTTGAAAGCGGCGATGAAATCGGTGTGATTGAATCGGTTAAAGCGGCCTCTGAAATCTTCGCCCCTGTGGACGGCGAGATCATTGCGGCCAACGAGCTTTTGCAAAGCAACCCCGCCGCCTTGAACGAAAACCCCGAAGCAGATGCTTGGATTTACAAAGTCAAACTCTCCGATCCTGCCCAGCTCGAAGGGCTGATGGATTTGGCCGGTTACAAAACTTTCATCGCTTAACCACCCACAGACTTAAACGCTGAACCACAGACTAAAAGCGGAGCTACGCGCATGCCTTTTGAACTGACTACTTATGAAGCCTATGATTTCGCCAACCGTCGACACATCGGCCCATCGCCGTCTGAGATGGAAGAGATGCTGCGCACCATTGGATTTGATAGCCTGGACGCATTGATCGATGCGACCGTTCCACAGGCCATCCGCCAAGCAGCTCCGCTAGACTTTGGCCCGGCAATGTCCGAGCGCGATGCGCTGCATCACATGAAACAAGTGGCCAGCAAAAACCAAGTCCTGACCTCTCTGATTGGCCAGGGCTATCACGGCACCACCACCCCAGCGCCGATCCTGCGCAATATCTTGGAAAATCCCGCTTGGTACACCGCCTACACCCCCTATCAGCCAGAAATCTCGCAAGGACGGCTTGAAGCTTTACTGAATTACCAAACAATGGTGAGCGATCTTACCGGGCTGGATATTGCCAACGCCTCCTTGCTCGATGAAAGCACAGCGGCCGCAGAGGCGATGACGATGGCCATGCGCTCTGCTAAGTCAAAATCACAAACTTTCTTTGTAGATGAAAACTGCCATCCACAAAATATTGCGGTGATTCAAACCCGTGCGGAACCTTTGGGGATCGAGATTGTTGTGGGTTGCCCAGACGATTTGGACGCAAGCGCCGTTTTTGGCGCTATCTTCCAATATCCCGGCACCTATGGGCATGTGCGCGACTTCACATCCCAAATTGAGGCCCTGCATGCGCATAAAGCCTTGGCTATTGTTGCGGCAGACCCGCTGTCTCTCGCACTGCTCAAAAGCCCTGGTGAGATGGGCGCGGATATCGCCATTGGCTCCACTCAGCGCTTTGGCGTGCCCATGGGCTATGGCGGACCGCATGCGGCTTATATGTCAACACGGGATGCCTTCAAGCGTTCAATGCCCGGTCGGATCATCGGCGTCTCAGTGGACAGCCGCGGCAATAAGGCGCTGCGCCTGGCGCTGCAAACCCGTGAACAGCACATTCGGCGCGAGAAAGCCAACTCGAATGTTTGCACCGCGCAAGCGCTCTTGGCGGTGATCGCCTCCATGTATGCGGTCTATCATGGGCCGGACGGCATAAAAGCCATTGCACAATCGGTACACCGTAAGACAAGCCGCCTGGCCAAAGGGCTTGAGTCCTTAGGCTTTGATGTGCAACCTGAGGTCTTCTTTGACACGATCACCGTGCATGTTGGTAACCTCCAAGGGGTGATCCTTCAGGCCGCTGTGGCCAATGGAATCAACCTGCGCAAGATTGATGCGGACCGTGTCGGCATCAGCCTTGATGAGCAAACACGCCCAGAAACCATCGAGGCGGTGTGGCGCGCCTTTGGTGGTGATCTGAAAGACGACAGCAAGGCCAACCGCGCCTATCGCCTGCCAGATTCCATGCTGCGCGAAAACGCCTATCTCACACATCCCATTTTCCACCTCAACCGTGCCGAAGCGGAAATCACCCGCTACATGCGCCGGCTGGCAGACCGCGATTTGGCGCTGGATCGAGCTATGATCCCACTGGGCAGCTGCACGATGAAGCTCAACGCCACTATAGAGATGATCCCAGTGACTTGGCCAGAGTTTGCCAATTTGCACCCATTCGTGCCTGCCGATCAAGCGCGCGGCTATCATGAGATGTTTGCAGATTTAAATGCCAAGCTTTGCGACATAACTGGCTATGATGCCATCAGCCAGCAGCCCAATTCGGGCGCGCAAGGTGAATATGCTGGCCTGTTGACCATCCGAAAATACCATGCAGCCAATGGGCAAGCGCATCGGAATGTCTGCTTGATTCCCACATCCGCCCATGGAACCAACCCGGCCTCCGCACAAATGGTTGGCTATAAGGTCGTTGTCGTGGGATCAGATGCAGACGGCAATATCGATGTGGCCGATTTCCGCGCCAAAGCAGAGCTGCACAGCGACGCGCTGGCCGCCTGTATGATTACCTATCCCTCGACACATGGGGTGTTTGAGGAAACCGTTCAAGAAGTGTGCAAGATCACCCATGATCACGGCGGTCAGGTCTATATCGATGGGGCCAATATGAACGCTATGGTTGGCCTGTCGCGGCCTGGCGATATTGGCGGTGATGTCTCACACCTCAATCTGCACAAGACTTTCTGCATTCCCCATGGCGGGGGCGGGCCTGGCATGGGGCCGATTGGTGTAAAGGCCCATTTGGCCGCGCATTTGCCAGGCCATCCGGAATATGGAAACGACGTTGGACCGGTCTCCGCAGCACCTTTCGGCTCACCGTCCATCTTGCCGGTCAGCTGGGCCTATATCCTGCTGATGGGCGGTGCCGGCCTCACGCAGGCGACAAAAGTGGCTATTTTAAACGCCAATTACATTGCCGCGCGTCTCGAAGGTGCGTTTGACATTCTCTACACCTCAAAAACTGGGCGCGTGGCACATGAATGTATTATCGACACAAGACCCCTCAATGAGGCAGCAGATGTTACAGTAGATGATTGCGCCAAACGTCTGATGGACAGCGGTTTTCATGCGCCAACGATGAGCTGGCCCGTCGCGGGCACCTTGATGGTCGAGCCCACCGAGTCCGAGCCTAAGGCCGAATTGGATCGCTTCTGTGACGCTATGCTCTCGATCAGAGCAGAGGCGCAGGACATTATTGATGGCAAAATGGATCGCATAAATAACCCCCTTAAAAACGCGCCACATACTGTTACGGATTTGATCGAAACCTGGGACCGGCCCTATAGCCGTGAGCAGGCTTGCTATCCTGCGGGCGCTATGCGGGGCGACAAATATTGGGTGCCCGTGAACCGTGTGGATAATGTGCATGGCGATCGCCACCTGATCTGTACCTGCCCCCCTTTGGAAGCCTATGAAGAGGCCTGATAGCGGGCCGGTTCAAAGGCAGACAGATCTGCGTTGCTGGGTTGACTGCTGACCATATCGGCAATCAACCACCCTGTTTTTGGTCCAGCCGTCAGCCCGATATGCTGGTGACCAAAAGCCATATGGCCATTGGCTATGGCGCGGGCAGGCCCAATGAGCGGTAGGCTGTCAGTCGTGGCCGGCCTACGGCCCATCCAGTCGCTCATGTGATCGTAAGTCAAGTCGGGAAACAGCGTTGCAATCTGTCGCTTGATGAACTGTACTGGCCCATTCTGCGCCGCCGCATAGGTGCTGGCAAATTCGACCACCCCCGCACATCGGATTCGCCCTTCCATGGGGGTCACAACAAATTTGCCGGCAGCCACCATCATCGGCGCTTTTGGCATGGCGCTGGGATTATGCAGTTCAATGTGGTGGGCGCGCTCGCTCTCCAAGGCCAAGCGTTTGATCCCAAGCTTTTTTGCCATCTTGCCCGACCAAGCCCCCATGGCCAGAACGATATGATCCCCCGTGACCCGGCCTTGATCTGTGATTAAGGCCTTATAGGCTCCATGCTGCAGCTCGATATCTTCAATTTTGGCCGCAAGCATCGTGCCGCCTTCCGCTTGAAAATGCGCCAGAAGCGCAGCCAGATAGGCCCCCGGATCAGAAATACGGCCACTGTTTTTATAACACACAACTTTGGCAAATTGCCCGCTGTAAAGCGGATCTCTGACCGCATAAGCCGCTCCATCAAGCTCCTCAATCTCATAGCCATGCGCCCGGCGCAGCGCACGGCCTGACCCATCTGCGCGGTAACTCGCCTCTGTGGCGTAACCAAAACAGAAATCCTCGTCACTGATAAAACGCTCTGCTCCGGTTCCCTCGGCCAAAGATTGATGCTGGGCATGGCTATCGGACAAGAGATAAGACAGAGAACGGGCGCAATGTGCCACATGATCTGCGCGCGCAAAGCTGAGATATTTCGCCAAAAAGGGCAACAGGCGCGGCAGATAGCGCCATCGTAAAAATAACGGTTCATCCCGGCTGAACACCATTTCTGGCAGCTTTTGCGCCAATCCAGGCACAGGCAACGGCAGGATCGCACCCGCGGCCAAAACGCCAGCATTGCCAAAGCTAGTGCGCAACGCCCCATCCATACGATCTACAAGCGTGACCTCATGCCCCGCCCGTTGCAGCCAAATTGCCGAAGAAACTCCAACTATACCGGCGCCGGCAATCACAACATGAACCATTGGTTTTTCTTCATTGCTACAAGGCGAAAGCCGCGAAACCGCCCTTTGCAAACACCCCGAGGCAAGTCATATCGAATAGAATTCTTGAAGCAAACAAAAAGCTGGTCTACAGTTTTTTTACGGCGGTTTGCCGGCAAGGAGATACATTATGAACCTGAGAAAAATACTGCTGGCCACCACGGCCGCAATACTTGTCAGTGGCGCCGCGACAGCCGCCGATGACGGATTGGTTGTGCTCGATTGGTCTGGTTATGAAGACGAGGGCTTCTTCCAAAAGTATATCGAAAAGCATGGCGATGCGCCAAGATACTCCTTCTTTGGTGAAGAAGAGGAAGCTTTCCAAAAACTGCGTGCGGGTTTCAGAGCGGATGTCTCACACCCTTGCAGCCAATCTGTGTCAAAATGGTTAGAAGCCGGCCTGCTCGAGCCGCTTGACACCTCACGGATTGACCTGTGGGATGATGTGAACATGGAGATGAAAGAAGCCTTCAAATTTGACGGCGGGTATTATCTTCTGCCGATGGATTGGGGCACAACAGCTTTGACCTATCGGACAGATATGGTTGACATGGCGAAAATGGACAGCCTCGCGGTTTTCCTTGATCCCGCCTATGCTGGCCGGATTGCACTGCCAGACAATGTCGATGACATCTACGCCTTGGGCTATTTGGCCAATGGTCTCACCGATTGGACCAAAGCCACCGACGCCGATTTTGAAGCCGCTTCTGCCTGGCTGCGCCAAGCGCATCAAAATGTACGGGCCTATTGGGCCGATGGCGCAGAATTGGCGCAATTGATGGGCAGCGGTGAGGTTGTTGTCTCTTGGGCCTGGAGCGAAACGCCTGCCACCATGGCCGCCGAGGGCCTGCCGGTTGAAGCCAACCGCTCGACAAAAGAGGGCTCGTCAAGCTGGTTCTGTGGCTATGTGAATTTGGCCAATGGACCCAACCCAGAAGACAAAATGTATGATTTCTTCAATGCATGGATGGACCCTGGCTCAGCAGATTATATCGTGTCCGAATGGGGCTATGGCCACGGCAACCAAACAGCCATGACGGCCATTGGCGCCGAGGCTTTGGCTGAGGCTGGCCTTGGCCCTGTGGATGTGCCCGTCCTGGCACAGGTCCCGATGAACCAAGCGTTGCGGGAAAAAATGATCGCAGAATTCGAGAAGATCAAAGCTGGTTTCTAATCTAAACCGTAAGCCATACAAAAAGACAACGAGCGCCCCTATGGGCGCTCTTTTCCGGCCTTACGTATCAAGTCCGCCAACAACCTCACGGCAGTACGCGAGGAGTATTGGTAGGGTTGGATACGCAGGATAGAGCGATACACAGCGCACTATTCGCTTTGGTGCGTAACCACGATGCCGAAATGGTATTTTTGTCCTGTGATAATATTCCTGAGTTGTTCGTTGCTGCGACCTCCGAAAGTAAACTTCGCACTGCGATAGACTTTAGTTTGAAGCAAGCTCTTTCTGAGGGCGCAAAGAGAGTTCAGGTTTTTACCAAAGGCAGCATCACCAGACTTATGATTGATACCGTCGTAAAAATTACGAAATGATTATTTAGCACTCACGCGCAGATTTATTACATTCGAGAGCCCGTTTTACACGACTGAAGATGAATATGTGAGTCGTGTTAGCGCCCTCTTAACTGCCAAAGAATGAACTATGGCACTCCCGTTTGTGATATGGGATATGGGCTTGCCTTCAGATCGACGACGGCAAATATCATAATCACAAACCCAAGTACAATGGACGCAACACAACGCCGGGTCACGGTTGAATTGTTAGAAGAAAAATTTCCTTGTGATGCTGATGCCCCCAAAAACACGTGAGCGCGGGTGTGGCGGAATTACGACGGATTTTCGTTAACTTTACTGCAACAAAAGCAGCGAAACCGGGCTCCATCCCACCCGGGCCGTGTCGCCCGCGGCCAGCACCTTGCGGCCCGCGGTATTGCGCATTGTCACAGTCACCGGCGCATCCTTGTGCGGCAGCTTCACGTCATAATAGGTCATATCGCCGTAGTAGAAGACCTCCGACACCACAGCTTCAATTTCACGCTCAGCGGTCCGCCCCTCGGCCAGAATGGTCAACATTTCCGGACGTATGCCGACAGATTGGCAGCCCTCAACCCCTCCTGGAGCTTGGGACAGAGGCAAGGTGACTGTGCCAAAAGATTGTACATCCACCTCGACCGTCTCACCCGACGTGCTCAGGACTTTGGCATCTAAAAAGTTCATCATACCAATAAAATTGCCCACCCGCCGCGAACTGGGCTTGCCATAAAGCGTTTGCGGCGTGGCCACTTGGGCGATTTTGCCGTCAAACATGACCGCAATCCGATCAGACATGGTGAGCGCCTCTTCTTGGTCATGGGTTACCAGAACAAAGGTGATGCCAACCGCCCGTTGCAGCCGCCGCAATTCCGATTGCATTTGTTCGCGCATCTTTTTGTCCAGCGCGGAGAGCGGCTCATCAAGAAGCAGAACCCGCGGCTTGAGGACCAAGGCTCGGGCCAACGCAACCCTTTGACGCTGCCCGCCTGACAACGCATGAGACGCGCGGCTGTCGAAGCCTTGCAGCCCCACCATGGCAATGGCCTCAGAAACCCGTTCTTGTATCTCCGCCTTTGGCAAGCCGCGGGCTTTCAGCCCATAGGCGACATTCTGAGCCACACTCATATGCGGAAAAATTGCATAGCTTTGAAACACCATATTGGTCGGACGCTTATTGGCCGGCACCCCATCCATGGATTTACCATCAATATGCAGGCTGCCCGCCGAGGGGGTTTCAAACCCGGCAATCGCGCGCAGCAAGGTGGTCTTTCCACAGCCCGATGGGCCTAAAAGCGAGAAAAATTCTCCGGTGCGAATATCCAAATCGATCTGTGACAGCGCTTGAAAATCACCATAAAATTTATCAACTCCGCTGAGTTGAATAATAGGCTGTGTCATAGGAATCCCCCTGAACTCTCAATGCCGGTTTTCTTGAGTCCACGCCGGCGGACATAATCTGCGAGGACCAGCAAGCCGATGGAAAGCAGCAGCAACAAAGTGCCCAAGGCCATTAAGCTGGGCAATTTTTGTGGGAAGCGCAATTGCCCCCAAATATAGACGGGCAAGGTCGGCTCGGTCCCGGCCAAGAAGAAGGCAATGATAAACTCATCGAGCGAGATGGTAAAAGCAATCAAAAGGCTGGCCACAATCCCCGGCATAACCAGCGGAAAAATTACCAACCGAAACGTGTTCCATCGCGTTTGCCCAAGATCAATCGAGGCCTCTTCAAGGCTTTGATCCAAATTCATAAAGGCCGATGATAAAATGGCGATGCAAAAGGGTGTGCAGATCAGAATATGCCCCAAAATAATGGTGAAGAGCGAAAGCTCAAAACCCATCTGAACAATGACCACCAACAAGGACACGCCGATAATGATCTCGGGCAAAACCATGGGAAGCATGATAAAACCCATGATGGAGCGCCGTGCAGGAAAGGCAAAGCGGGTAGAAGCCCGGGCTGCCAAAACGGCAAAAAGTGTAGAGAAAATCGCCGTTGTCACTGCAATCATCAGACTGTTGCGCACCGCCACATGCAGCGCATCGGTGGATTGCAACATTAGGAACCATTTTGTCGTGAAACCCTTCAACGGAAAAGACACGATGCTGCTGTCATTGAAAGCAAAGACCGGTAACAGCACGGCCGGTGCGTAGAGGAACACCAAAAACAGCGCGACATACCATTTGAAAAAATATCCCCTGCCACGCATTATTTTGGCCCTCGCATAAATTTTCTATTCATCCAAACAAACACCAAGGTCACACATGTCACGATTGCCATAGCAGAAATGGCCAATGCTGCTCCAAGGGGAGCGTTATTGGCCTTTTTAAACTGCAACTCGATCATATTGGAAATCATGAGCCCATTCGGACCGCCCACCAATCGCGGCGTAACGTAATCGCCGATGGTGGGAATGAACACAATAATAGTCGCCGCAATCACGCCGGGCATCGACAGGGGCAATGTCACCCGGAAAAACCGGCGCAGCCGATTGTCGCCAAGGTCCTCTGCCGCCTCGATCAAAGAGCGATCCACGCGCTCCAGCGCCACAAAAATCGGTAAAATCGCGAAGGGCACCCAAGAATGGGCCAGGGTCAACACCACTGCATTTTGATTGTACAAGATAAAGCTTAATGGCTGTTCAATCAATCCAAGCCCCATGAGGCTGCCATTCACCACGCCGTTATAGCCTAAGATCACCTTCCACAGGAAAATCCGCATCAGATAGCTGGTCCAAAACGGGATGGTGATCAAAAAGATCCACATGGCCTTGCGTTTCGGAGTGACATGGAAAGATATAAAATAGGCCACAGGATAGGCCAAGACCACCGTTAACGCCGTCACGAATATCGAAATTTTGAGCGAACGGGCCATCAGATATTGATACATCGGCTCAGTCCAAGCCGTCGTGTAATTCGTAAGAGAAAAACTGCGATCCAGCGTCAAATAGTTCTGTGTCCAAAAACTGAGCGCCAGAACCATAATCAGGGGAACAGCCAACATCAAAAGTGTAAACACCAGCGTGGGGCTGATCAAAACCATGCCCTGTGCGCCCTCACTCGTCAGCCGTTTTCGCAACAGTCCCACCTATTCAATCCCCTTTGCTGAGAAGCGCATCATTGAGTAGAGCCATTTGCCCCGACGCGGGTGGAACGGGCTGCGCCATCACCGGCAAGAGCTGTCGCAAATGGTCGTGATAGGTCTTCACACCGTATTCCAAATCAGAAAATATCACGCCGTCATATGCAGAGGATTTTGTCGCCTCGCAAGACCAAACCATGAGCATCTGATCCTCAACCGCCGTATCGCGGTCAATCCGTCCACTCAAATAGCGCGCGGCCTTCATTTCACGGCTTTCGTCGCGCCGCCGATAGCACATTCCGCGCTGCACAGTTTGCTCGGCAGACTGAGGCACTTCTTGATAATATATGACACTGTCGGGATAGAGGCCGAGGACAAAATTGGGAAACATACCAAAATAGATCCATTGACGCTGCTGCTCCCGTGGAAGGTTATCTGCCTCTGGCAAGATCTCGCGGTATTTCCGCACGCTCCAGCGATGACCGTAAGCCTCATTGAATGTCCCGACCGATCGCGAGGTACCA
>Ga0206126_10001933_pt1 | contig 23814 bp, 24 predicted proteins | sample Helgoland_Spring_5_FD_148621 | JGI IMG/M metagenome (GOLD analysis project Ga0206126, IMG submission 148621) | Pelagic subsurface seawater microbial communities from Kabeltonne, Helgoland, North Sea - Helgoland_Spring_Bloom_20160412_1 | ecosystem: Environmental > Aquatic > Marine > Epipelagic ...
AGGATGCACAATGCAAATTAGTCTATCAAGAATATCGAACCCGATTGAACGATGAAAACAAGACGTTGGGCCTCAAGGACATGCCGCAATTGGTGCGTAGAAGGGTGCAGGGATTGAATGGGGTGCATTGTACCCGATGCAATAAACTAATAACGGGGGATTCGAGAGAGGATGGTGATGGACAGATGTGTATGGAGTGCTTTGGCAAAGCGGCCCGGACGGCGGCAAAAAGAAAAGAGACCAACCCTCTATACACCCAGTGGATTAAATCCATGTGACAGAGTAAACGAGGCAGTTATTTGGCCGCCACCATCTCCTCCCACAACCCCGTCGCACTTCAAGCTTCAAAAACCCCACTAATGAAAGATCACATATCTTTAGTCTTAGGTTATCACCGACACGTGCCCCCGACAAATCCCCGCTCAATCTCTTTCCAACCTTTCAGAATATGTAACACATATTCTGACGATTTATAATATTCTATTCTAATTCTAACAAAAAGAATCACAATTCTTATAGTTTTATTAATACATCTCTTTTTATATTTCTTCGATACCATGCCGAAAAAAACAGACAATAACAACAAACATGCTATAGCTCCATTGCGTAGTAACCGTAGTAACCGTAGTAACCGTAGTAACCGTAGTAACCGTAGTAACCGTAGTAACCGTAGTAACCTTAAAAGTTGTCTGAAAAAGCGTATACCACATCCGCGAGTTCGGACCTTGGCCCTCGGCCCCGCCAGAAAAAAAAAAGTCAGATTTAGTCTTGAAATAGTTTTGAAGGAACAATTGAAACTGCTTTCAGACGATTCTAACTTAAAATAACTTCCAAAGACATATAATATGAAATAAGAATAAAAAAAAATGTATATTGTGTATATAAACAACGTATTATTTCACGTGTAAAATGATAACAGCTCCTTTGATACTGCTGACAAGAGGGATATATCGAGTATTGCCAACAATAAGCCTCTTCAAACAAACTCAGCCATTTGACCAGCAGTTGATTTCAAATAAAATTTTTGGCGGCTATTTCACAAGTTCTAATCAAAAGAAAATCTCAACACGGGACAATTTTTATACTTTTCTTGGATTACGCTTTTCTAATCAAAATGTGTCAGTACAGTACGTTGAATTGCTTGCAAGACATATGAACGCCAAAAACCAGATACCTGCGTATTTCACGGAGAATATGTGGGGCGACAAAATCCCACACTACAAAGAAAACGGCTACGAAATTATCAGTAGTAATGCCATTTTCCTTATCCTCTTGGAATGGCTCTCTGAGAGCCATAATCAGACAGCGCAGGCACTATTTCTAACAGCTCAAAGGGCAATGCAGTATATAGAGCAGTTTATTAAAGACGATGTTTTTTTCGAACCAGATTTTAGTTGTTGGGAAAATACGCGTAAACCCACGAATATGTCTGGTTTAACGTCATCTGTATTGGTTTGTCATGCGATTCGGTCGCTGGAAATGCTGGCGATGAAATCGGGAAATAAAACGATTCAGAAGAAATGCGTGGAAAAGCACACGCGTTTCCTGAAAAAACTTCGCGTGAAATTATTTCAAACACAAGAAACGATTCCACGAATGTTCGCAGTTTATTTTAACATGATGCCCAGTAGTTTTTGGCGGTCTTTTGACCAAGAAATAAAATTAGACTTAATTCCGTTATTAACGGCAGGACCAATCGAGTACCAAAGTACATGGGAATCATGGATTTATGGCGTGGACGACCAACATACAACGCTAATATACCCGTGGATTACCTATTTTTGGATATGTATTTTAGGGAAAAAGGGTAAAACCGAAATGGCAAAAGAATATTTCGATGAATTGGGGAATCTACATTCTGAACCAACCATTTATTCTGTATACGAAACAAAAACATTACAGCCTGTTCGTCGCGCGTTTTTAAAATCAGAGCCAGCTCATTCTATAACTTTAGCTATGTATTTATTTGCTCGAGATATTTGCGAAGAAATAATAGTAGATGATATTGCAGAAACTGTATAATTTATTTGGCGGAGCCGAGGGCCAAGGCCCGAAAGTTTTTTTATTTTGTAGTCTTTTTTATTTTGTATTCTATTTATAACGCTATTGTTTGGTCTACATCTTCTACAAATGTATTGTATGGCTGCATAATAATTGATGTCAAACACTCACCATCATTGCACGACGCGACCTGGCATGGATCATCGATGATCTCACAATTTGTTCCACTATATCCGTCTGGACATTCACAGTGATACACACCAAGTAATACGCTGGCATTCGTTCCCGATTCAGTGCACACCCCACTATTTTGACAAGGATCTGGGTCACATTCGTTAATGTCTTCTTCACAGTTTGTTCCGTTATAACCTGTAGGACATAGGCAATTGTATTCTACTACTGGTTTAAGGCAGGCACAGGTTACAAAGAAGCATAAATCTGTTTGGATTTCGTCAATCACTCCCAACATTGTTCCACCCATTCCGTTGTAAGCGCATGCGCCATACGTGTGATTACCAAGTCCATCACCGTACAGCGTCATAGATACTGTATTTGGCACATTTTCGCATTCGTCTGCGGTCAAACCGCGGTAACCATCGCCATAGGACGAACAAGTGTTCTGGTTTCCGATAATAGTGTACGTTGGTGGTGGATCTGTGGACACAATTTCTGAACAAGTTGCACCGTTTTGGCAGGGATTCGTGTCACACGGAATTTCAATGTTACAGGCGTAGCCAGTATAGCCAGCCACACATTCGCAATGATAAACACCAACGGTTGGCGTAGTACCGTCCAAAGTTTCGGTGCATGTCGCTCCGTTTTGGCAGGGATCTGGGTCACATTCATTAATGTCTTCTTCACAGTTTGTTCCACTGTATCCATTTTCACACGTGCATGTGTATCCTGGATTACCATCACCGTCCACGACGCTGGTGCAAAACAGCGCATTTTGGCAGGGATCAGGGTCACAAGGCGTTGCGGTTTCACAGTCTGTTCCAGTAAACCCAACAGCACACTCGCAATGATAAACACCAATCGTAGGGGTACTACCGTCCGAAGTTTCGGTGCATGTTGCATTATTTTGGCAGGGATCTGGGTCACATTCGTTAATATCTTCTTCACAATTTGTTCCAGTAAAACCGTCAGCACATTCACAGTGATATTCACCAAGTAATACGCTGGCATTCATTCCAGATTCAGAGCATACCGCACTGTTTTGACATGGATCTGGGTCACATTCGTTAATGTCTTCTTCACAATTTGTTCCGTTATAGCCCGTAGGGCATTCGCAATGATACACGCCAGGCGTTAAGGTAACCCCGTCCGAGGTTTCCGTGCATACCGCACTATTTTGGCAGGGGTTGGCCGTATGGCATTCGCACATAATATTTTTAACATTTTCAGATGCCTTAAAATCACAATCGTATCCGTTAATTGGGTCTAAGTCCATGTTCCAGAAGAAAATATTTTGGGTTAAAGCGGTATTGGTCGGATTCAGTCCATAATAGACGCCTGGTAAACAATCGGGATTCGTTGATTGCGCCCTAATGGTCTCGGCGGGTGGATACTCTGGACATTTACTGCATATCCAGTCAACTGGGTTAGTCTGGGCTTGGACCGATCCATCCGCGATTAAGGTGCCGCCAACGTCTGTACCATAAAGCGGCAAAAAGACATCCACTTGGATTTGGCATCGGCTACGAGCCACTCCGCTCATACCCTGGGTATTTCCTAAAATATCGCTAAACATTTGAGGATTGCAAACCTGGCCCTGGGCTTCGCAGACGTCAGAGCATGATGAGGAGAAATCATCGGAAGTCCCAAAGCTTAGATCGTCAACGCGCGAATGGGTGACATAACTTGACGACGGGACTGAATTACATTCGTCGATGTCTTCATCACAATTGTCTCCAGTAAAACCAACAGCACATTCGCAATGATACACACCTGTAGTTGGCGTTATACCGTCGGAGGTTTCAGTGCATATTGCGCCATTTTGACATGGATCTGGGTCACATTCGTTAATATCACCACAATAAAAATCACCCAAATCTACAGACACGTTAGTAGTTGAATCCGAGCAAACTTCTCCGTTTTGGCATGGATCTGGGTCACATTCGTTAACGTCATACAAACTCACACATCCCATGCCGTCACACCCTGCTTTTGGAATAGCGATATCACGCATTGGCAAACCGTCTAACGGGTAAAAACCGCTCTTCAAATTTGAAGACGATATCTGATCAGAAACTGGTCCTTGACGGCGGCAGAGACACAAATAGTATTTCCAAGTCCCGCCCGAACTAAAAAACGACCCGCAAGTCTGAGTAGATGCTGTATTCGAGTTAAAACGAATAGTCACACCTGTAGAAGCTTGATTCTTCAAACTACAACCAGTCGGGTCTACTGCACCACTATTTACAGTGATTACCGTGTCATCCAAAGCGTGGAAATCGTACGTGCTAAAAATGTGCTCACATTCAACCGCATTCGTCATCGTTTCCCACGTCGCGGTATCCTCACACGTCCCTGAATCAATTACACGGTAATCAATGTAATCATCTGGGTTATCGCCGTCATACTCTCTGAAGACAATAGAATCATCATAAACGGGACGATTCACAACTGCCCTGACGGCTACTTCACCATAATCGCCAGGGACCGCTACGTGTGTAAGGTCCATTCCCGCGAGTTCGTTCCACTGTTTCCCAGCGGTTGGGTCATAGTCTGCCCGTTTACAAATCAAACGCCGCCCAGTATTTCCTAAAGTAGATGCTTCCAACTGATTCACAGTTGGAATTTCCGCAGTATTGAACACAAGCATGTCACCAACTGACGAAAAGAATCCCACACAACCGACTGGGGCGGTTATATGCGACCCAGGCAACATTGTCGATCCGAAAATAGCGCTAAAAAAAGGAATGTCCAAAACAGCAGCACATTCTGTCTGATCGTCGATCGGTAACCAACCTTTTTCATTTTCACAAAAACCTTCAGTAATAATTTTGTAATTATCCTCAATTTTACGCTGACACAAGCTGTCTCCATTTAACGTTGACACCAAATCGTAATTAAAATCACTGCAGAGGTTACCAGACGTTGCAACGCGTTTGTCTAATTTTGGAATTGACTTCTCCTTTGTAAATTTATCAACCGTAAATACATAGGTATTTGTCAAAACATTATTGCAGTGTTTCTGTGCAAACGTGGAATCAACATCTGCAAAAATAGATGTATACGTGATATCTCGCTTGACCAGGTATTCATAGGTGAAAGTTCTACCCGAAGGCGTATCGGACCTTATTAGGTCCGAATATGTGACGGTGCCGATTTTCCAACTTAAATCAGCAAACACCTCCAAAACATATTCGGTCGGAGTAGAGGTATCGTCAAAAATTCCCAATGGATAAATCCCTGGAATTGTCCAATCTATTTCCATCTGAGTTACTTTATCAATGTTCTGGAACTCAAGGCAAACTGGTGAATTTCCATCACATGTTGCACAAACACGCCTGTATTCGGGGACTCGCTTACACACACATTGCCTGCCAGAGTTGCAAGTGACTTCGTTAACGGCGTTCGGGGCGGCCGCGTACTCTTGCCCATCATATTCTACCATGGTGAAAACTTCTTCATGCGTACCTCTGTTGTAGTTATAGGCGGCATTCATTGACCCCGTGGCCACAGAACACCCAGCGGGCTTAGCAAATGTGTCATAATATCCATTCATATGATTAAGTAAATTGACAGGACCAATGTCGGGCGTCACGGGATCAGTGATGTGCGAAACATAGCCAAGATTTGGGAAGAGCCCTTCGATTTGAGGATTGTCGCTATTTCCTGTATTCATTGATAAAGACAATAAATTAGAGTTTGAACTTAGGTGTTCAACGGCTTTTCGGCATTCTCCTGGGTAATCATGTGTATCCAAAGTGCTCGGTGTTGGTCTGTCTTCGATATTTTGCCATCCAGCTATATCATCACAGCGTCCAGAATCAATTGTTTTGTAGGGCGCGCGTTTACAGATACAAACCTCGGTCGCACTACACGGTTTCATGATCGTATTGTCGTTATACGACGGGATTATATCGAGTTCTCCTTGGGGGTTGACATCGATATTGAATAACAACGTGGGTTCCTCTACGTTGTTTTTCATCTGGGTTTTTATATAACATCCAGCCACTGTAAATTTGTGATTCGCACCGACGAAATTTAGTTGCTCAATATTCCGAATGACTCCTGGTGTAATTAAATTTAAAGTGGCAAGGTATTCTGGTATGTTTTTGGCTGCAAAATCGCATTCAGACACTGTTGGAATTACAGTAAAACCCGCAAGGTCGGTACAATACCCACTTTCGCGTACCATATAATTTTGGATTGATTTCTTCTTGCAAATACATCCTGATACTCCAGAACAATCCGCCGTCGTCGCGCCAATATTGTAGTAAAGACGACCAGTCGGTGCAGATGCATCTGAATACCATTTGTGATAACATCCTGTGGGGTTGTCAACGTTGTTCTGCTCAAATACAGCACTATTCACAGCAAAGATTGACATCTGCTCCGAGTCTCTGCGGAGCTTTCTTGCTGCTTCTTTGCATTCTTCGGCTGAGTCGATCAATTCCCACCCAAATCCCGCACAATTGCTTTCTGTGATTCTTTTGTACGTGTACGCTTTTTGCAGGTTATTATTCGGAAAATTGAAAGACGTTTTATTCAATATTGTCCGACCTGTCTCCGAGATATAAAAAAGCGAAGATGTAGTCACTTTTGTACTGACGTCCACCGTCGATTGTTTAAATGAAGCCTCTATCTCGCTGGTAATAAATTCCGTATGAAACGGAGTCGAATCGCCAACGACGATATGGTTTGTATTCTTGAATTGGTCCGCGGTCGAAGCAGGCGCAGGGCTAAAGATTCCGTCTATTTTCTGGTATGAGGGTGGAGTCAACGTATTGGTTGGTACCTGACCCATTTGGCTGCGGCAATGCAAATTGGAGTCTCGACAAAGGCAAAAACGAACACCGATAACGTCGCACTTTTTTGCGTTGACATTAACATTAAAAAGTACCATTCGAGATTCGTGTAGATAACAACCCTGTGGGAATGCTGCGAGGTTGACCGGAGTAACCGAATTACCAATCGCAGAAGCTGCTGATTGGCAGTCTTCAAAGGTTTCAATGGGATTGGTACACGTCCCAATTGTTCTTTTATGGTACTGTGTACCGCAAGAGTCGTCAGTTACGTAAGATCCAATCGGATCAAACCCAGGTGTTTGTGCAGCTGCGACTACTAATGACATTGTAAATAAAGTAAATTGTTTCATTTTGTTTTAATAAATATTTTATAACCTTTATACTACATTTTTTTCTATATTATGGTTTATCACTTTTTTCGTATGCATGCTGGTTAAAATATAAAAAATCAAACATTTTTTTCAGAGTTTACTTCGTTATTGATTTACCAAAACCAGGCATTTCAGGGGTATCCATAGAATATAACAGCTTATAAATTTGGTGTAAATTCTTTAATGTATCCTTGTTTTCCAACGCCATCCATTTTTGGATTGAATTTTTCCCTCGAAGTTGATTTATCATAATAAAATATGAATGATATATGATTTCTACAGAATATTGTATCATTTGAAAATTTGGAGCATTTTCAATCGCCAAGTTCAGTTGATTCGCTAAATGTTGGCATTCCGATTTACTAAGCACTGTTTGATTTTGGCAAATATAAGTAATTATTTGCCAGAATTGATCGTTTTGGTAAAAACTATTTAATTTTAATGCGTCATGAACGGCGTCTGATGACATTGTTGTTTGCAACCAAGTTGTTTTCCTTACTGTTATATACGAAAAATTTCAGAATATTTCTAAAATATTCCGTATTATGACTAAAGCAAATTCTACGAAAAAATTTTCAAACTATTTTCATCAAAATAAAAAAGTACATAATACGGTATTTTTAAGGAAAATACCGAATAAATTGCGCAATAAATCCCGTGATTTATTCGGTATTTTCCAGCCTGCGGAAAAATACCGTATTATGTACTTTTTTATTTTGATGAAAATAGTTTGAAAATTTTTTCGGTCATAAACTTGAAACTCGTGAAAACGATATATGTTACACATATTCTGACAAAAAGTATTTACCAAATCAAAACAAACATATCAAATGTCTTCAATCTTTTCATATTCGCTAACAAACCGTGAACACGTTCCAAAACAATCGAACGTGAAAAAAAGAAAAAGAAAACCAGTGATATTACAACATAATAATTTCAAATCTTATAAATACAATTGCTATGATTGCAAAAAGGTGGTTTTTTTTTTACCAGGACATGATTTGTACTGTGTCTCATGTTCATCGAGAATAGTAGAAAAAATCGGTGATTGTCAGGTCAAACGCACTGTTATGGCACGTTGATTTTTCGGTATATGTTAGGAATATTCTGTTTTGTATTGATTAAAAATTATTAAAGCAAAGGTCACAGGTTCAAAAAAATGACTGAACAAAAAATGAATAAAATCAACCAACTTTTGAAAATTGGCTTGGAAATGCTGCAAAATGTCGACAGTCCTACAATGGAAATACACCGGACATTGGCGTACTGTGATGAAGGATATGAGATCCTTAAACAAGCGGGTGAAATGGTTTATGAGAGACATCCAACCTTGAACGGTATGATCGACTTTGTACATCGGCATGTTTCGGAAAAAGATCACGGTAGAATAAATCACGCATTCTCTGGAATAGGAGAATGGCAATGTTGAAATAAATAGTATAAATGTAATTATTTGTGTATTTTAATGGGTTCCTATTTCTATACACCAAAAAAATCACTTGCAGAGAAATTATTAACAAACAAAAATGACAAAAATCATTTTTTCATGCGCGGCGACATCCTTCTTATTCAAACTGACAATTTGTTCGAACTATTGGACGGACATCACATTTCTGATGTCGCAATAGTTTGCAAAAAAATGGTTTTTGTGAACGGCAACTTTGAAAATTTGGATGAATTCATCGATAGACACGAAAAAATTTGGATAAGGCGAATAATAAAACCCGCTCAGTACAATTTATTTTCCGTGTGCAAATCGGTACAAGAATTTCTCATTGCAGAACAAATAAATATTTGCGAAAGATCTGCCATTTCCGCTTCGATGGTATTAATGGAAATGGAATTAATAGACGAATTGTTAATTTCACCACATCTTTATGAATCATATGCACTAAAACATCACGATAAATCGGTATTATTGAGCCTGCGTAAATAATCACCTAATTTGTTACTGCATCAGCCGCGAATTTTGTAGCTAAACAACAACAGAGAAAACTACCCAAATCGCAAGTGGTCGATGGTCCCCGTGGTCCTCTCCATCGTCGTGGTCGCCATCCCCAAGGGCGCCATCCCCAACGCCGCCACCACCTTCTTCGCCTACCCGGTCCTCGACGCAGTCCTCGACGCGGGGGTTCTGCCGATTCGAATTCCATTTCTTCTTTCGATTCACCAAGTTCTAATTTGTCCACATACGGTTCAAAATTCAGAGGTTTCATTTTAAAATATGATGTACAATTTATACTACATAAATGCAATGCACCTCGTTTCGATTTTAGTATATAGAGACAACATTTACAACTCAATAACATGACAACCGATCAATCGATCAAAAACATCATCGACTGCCTGTATAACTCTGATTTTGCAGCTGAAAACGTTGACCTCTCAATAGAAGACATTGGGGAATTAAACTACAGTCTTGGAAGAAAACTTCGTATGAAATTCGTAGACTCCTTCGAAAACGATGACGTGCAAGAGTGGGAGGCTATTGCACATGAACACGACGCTCAATTGTCATTTGCCATGAATACGTCGAACGGAAACATTGATCTGAACATTGAGTTTGAGTATATAAAGAAGACGAAGCCACGTATCAACCCTACATGGCTAATCAAATTTTCAATGGGCGTCCTAACAGCAGTTTGGTCTTACAACCAATTGAACCAACTAAACCCAGAGAGATATCAAATGTGGTAAAGGGCGGAATCGCTTTAGACGTCTCAGAGCAAGCGTTTGTGGAAAAAACTTTGCAATATATTTCTTCAATTGAGGGTTGCGTAGAAACCGATCTGAACCTAAGAACAAATACAAAATATCCGAGTCGTTATATTATACTCATATCGGGATTACCGAAAACTACACTACATGATTTCATCCAAATCTCAACGACAAATAACAACATCAGAGAGATAACCGTAAACGTGGCGGAAGGAACGGTCAAAATTGACGTCTGGCGTAAGAACAAGAACAAAAGCACGAAGAAGAAGAAAAGAAAAAGAGAACAAACTCTTGTTAAAACAGAGTTGGATTTGACAAATGTAGATAAACGAGACCATAAATGTTTGCAAGCACTTGTCGAATCATTTGCAAAGCAAAAAAACGTTCAGACCCAGTTTGTGACACGTGTAGATACCTCCGACCCTGAAATATATAGCATCTCTATGCATATAATGGACAGTCTTAGCATCAGAGATATTGTCAATATTCAACATCAAAGTAGGACGTACTGTAGGGAAATTATATTTCACTTTCCAAGAAAACGAATTGAAGCGAAATGTCTCCACTTATCTGCGCCTATTCGGCGGCGATTGTTGACAATCAAAAATAGATGAGTATAAAACTCGATAAATTACCCTAAAATATGGAATCCGAGCCTGCCGAAAAAATAAAAAAATGGTTCTTTGTCTACAAAGAAAATATTGTGTTATACAAGGCAAAAAAATATGTTGAATGTGCTGTGAGCTGTGAGAAGATTACTTTTGAGCTTGACAGTCTACACTTATCGAAAATCAAAGACATCGGAAGACAAAACACCTGCAGACAAATAAGAAGGGAGCTTCTGAACCATACAGGTAAATTACATAAATCATGTATAGTTAAATTAAATAGTTAAAATAATTTTATTTTTTATGTTCATTGTATTTACAGATAAGCGATTGCTTACCCTCTTCGGTATATTTTGCACCTTTACTCCGATTGTCGGGTCCCCATAGTGGTTGGGTATTTTGGTACCAACAAACAATGAATTGTTCATCGCGATTCGATACATCGAATGCAACAAATGGGATGATGTGATCAATTTCCCATTCGTCGTCCCCTTTGCCTTGGTTATCCCAAGTCATTCCAGGTGTGAACTGCTTTTCGATATGTTGAACCGATTGTTCCACAGTGCATCCAAGTAAGTCCATCGTACGGTCTTTTTTGTTGTTTCCTAATGCATAACGAAGTCTTGAACGTAAAATTTTCATTGTTCTATAATTGATGTCAGTAGCATATCTTTCACGGCGTCTTTCATTTATCGTATCTTTGTTTATGGGATCGGCATTGTATTTATGCTTGTATTTTGCTTGTTTTTCTTTGTTTATGGGATCGGCATTGTATTCATGATTGTATTTTGCTTTTTTTTCCTTGTTTATGGGATCGGCAGCGTATTCTTTTTTTTTTCCATTCTCTCTTCTTCTTTTTCGGTTTCTGGCGTCGGCAGCTCTTGCTTTCTCGGGGTTCATCAGTCTATAAATTGCTGTGTGCAGACTTGTGGGTATGTTTTTTGAGTCCGTATTTTTCCATCCCTTAGGGCAATCATCGAGTTCCCGCAAATCTGCCAACAATTGGTGTTTTTCATCTGGGTTCAAATTGCGCAATTCACCTTGCAGAATGTCATGTACATTTTTTTTGAAAGCGGCTCGAAATGTTTTAGACCAAGGCATATCTTTGTTTCTTTACTGTTATATACGAAATATCTCAGAATATTCCTAACATATATGGGAAATATTCCGTTTAAAATGATTTATTTATTTACGAGCACCAATAACGATTCTACCGTCAAAATCCTTTCCAATAATCTGTTCTAAAATTGCAAAATTGTAACGGTATGCTTCATCCACACCTTTTTTTCTTGTACCAGGGTCAAGTTCTTTGATTGATGTTACATAAACGCCGCCTGCGACTAAATTGATTTGATCATCCTCTTTCCTGAGACCATTGATACCCTTGATAAAGTATGACAGGCTCCCTGAAATCCAAACCAAAGCATTCTTGCCCTTAGCTTTCAGTTCGGTCTGCATCAATTCAATATATTTATCGGGTTTGAAGGTTTTTTCACCCTTTATACCGACGTCGCGGTAGGTCTTGCCTAAATCGTCGGTGTTGGGATCTATAACATGTAAATCTGTCGAACCCAACGCAATCATTGTGAATGTATCACTGTGTTCCTTATTTTTAGTCAGAGCATACATCGCATCCCTAACCGAATTAAATGTCCATTGACGTTCTTCTCTTCCTGTTAAATCATAGAAAAACCCTTTTCCAAACTTTTCAGTTAATTTTTTTAATTTTTCCGTTCTTTTGTCGGGGTTACCTCCCGTGATACCAATAAATGGTTCAATTGTTTTCTCTTTACTACCAAAAAGTTCACGAAGTTCTGTCTCTGACCATTTTCTTTTTGTGCTTTCTTGTAAAATAATAGAGGCTTTGCGGTCACTAATTGCCGTTGTTAATTTATCTAACTTTTTACCTTTTTTCCATTTTTTTGTATCGTCGTCATACATATCCCCCCAAAACCCACCACCAATGTCTATTTTGTACTGTGGGTTTCCCCTTGCCCATGTCGCGTAGGTGTTAAATAGTAGATTTTCTTCTCCATATTTTACTGGATCAGATAACTTTTTCGCCTTCTCCACCAACTCATCCTTTACCTTGCCAGCTTTCATGCCTTTTGCTGCCAATCCCAGCAGTCCTCCTCTTCCTGGTCTTCTTTTTCCCACTGGTTTTTTTTTCGAGCCATTGTCTGGGTCAGCTTCAGCAGGAACAAAAGAGGTGTTGCGCACACCTTTCACACACGCGAGTTTATATGGGGCACTGGATTTCGACCCGCTGCTTACATTGCTTACATGAACAAAACTTTGTTCTATGCCTTTATTTACAAATTGTGACATATTTGCAAATATTCAAACTACATATATACTGTTAAAAAACTGAAAATTGATTTATTTATTTATCGGATTAATGATATTATCTAAATTGATACTTTTACTGTAATAGATGCTGGCAACCGGCTGCTTTTCAAGAGAAAATGGCACACTCTCATCACATGCAATCTCCAGATAAGGTTTCAACTGCACCGACGAAACAGTGGCAGGTCCATTCGAGGTGTGCTTTTTTTGGTATTCACCGATATCCGATTTTAGGAAGATAGTCACGGAGGTGACTTTAGAGATATCACAGTTCCAAACTCCGTCGATTTGAGTCTCCCAATTCACTGATTGATCTCCCCATTTAACAGAAATCGAGACCCCACTTGAAAGTTGCAGCCTGGCAGATTCGGTTGAGCTTCCGTCTAAAGACCAATTGAAAGACCTGTAGGTTGGGCCATACCTAATCAGATCGAACCATTCGTGGATCCATTCGGTTATAGAAGTGGCATTGGTGTCAATGTTGGCATCAATGTTGGCATCTAATACTGGTTGAATTCTCATAAACGCATTGTCTGATTTAATAGTGAATACAGCGGGTAACCCCGTAGAATTGACTACATTCAAGCGCGTGAAACAGCTCAATAAGCTCATGCATGTATATTTGCGAAGCAACTTAAATACAATAAAACACAATAATGAATAATAGCCCGCGGGCCAAAAAAAAAAGTTTATTTTATTTTACCCTGGGTGATATTTGAAGCTAATACAATTCTCTAAGATTCTGGAAATTGTTCATATCTTCACAAGTGATTGTTTCACGCTTGGCAATACCAGCAATGAAGGCAGCTCCAGAAAAAATGGTAGTAATCTCTTGTTCTGCTGCAGCTTGTAAAGCATTAATAGCGTCGACGTTGAAACGCAACGGCTCTGTCGAATGTTTTGCAGCTTCTTGGGTAACAATGCGTTTAAACGTAGTTTTCGGCAAAATGGTACTAACTCTTTCTTGAAGAATTTGAATTTCTTTTTCGTTACGACGTTGTTTGCGTGTTCTTTTTGTTGATTTCTTTTGTTTTTGCTGAGTTTGAGTAGGTGCAGACATTTTTTATACAAATTACGTCCTTATATAGTCTCATTTGTTTTTTTTTCGGGATGTCGTAGATATTTGCAATGATTGTATTCATTTCTTTTCCAGGTTAGTCATTAGAAGCCGGTCAAAAAAGAAATTTTTACTATTTAAGATTATCTTCCCATTAAAATGTTTAAAACAGATAATGGTAAAAAGGCGGTGAAAACGCTCGAATATCTTTTGAAATACACAATACACATATCGGATCTACACAACAGCGCTGCTATGCTGGCACAAACACGTAATGTCAGTGTGGCCGAATTCTGTAATAAATCTGGCTACTTTGTTTTTGATGTCATTAAACATCTATTACTATTACGAGGCATGTCCTGTAAGTTGATCAAACATCAAAAAAAGTGGCTATTTCCTCAGGAATGCGTTCAAAACAACCCCTCCACGGTTGGACTCATAAACACAGTGAATTTGAACGCATACAGGAAAAACGCGGCAGGAATCTCATCGTTAGACCCCTCGGAAACTATTGACGATATGATAAACGGTGTAGTTGTCTTAAAAATGTGGACACCATTGCAAAAATATTACGATAATGGCCTGAATTTTTATATAACAGACCATTCTAATTTAAGACATGAATACAAAAACGGTTCGGCTTGGAAAAAAAATTCTGTATCATATGAAAATTTGGAAGATACCGTAAAAAAAGAATTAAAAAAACATAGGACAAGTTCAATTCTGATGTCAAACAACAAAGAAGTCGTGTTATTATCCCCAAAAAGAAAAGGGTGGACCTCAGAAACCGTTTTGAATTATGACTGTCGCCAAACCGAAAAAATAGTACACCAAAAAATGGCCGAAGAACTGGCCGATTTAGTCGTTTCTCATATTCAAAAAAACGACGAAGGCTGGGATAAACTTACACATTGTCTGTATTCGTGTCTACACAAAATGGATGGCGAACTTCCTTCAGATTTTTTTACTAACATTAATGATCGCTTAGCTCGCCACGAAGCAGTATGTGTGGCATCGACCGTGGAAGATGACATATAAAAGGACAACAAGAGGTAATTAAATGCTTTTGGGTGAAGTGGTCGGTCTGTTTGCGGCTATTTGTTCCAGTTTGGCGTCTGTCCCGCAGTTAATTGCGGCATACAGGGACAAGAGGACCAAAGATTTACATATTATCACAATGTTTATTCGTGGTATTGGCTGTATGACATGGATTGTTTATTCCATACTAAAGAGAGACTTCATTCTCGCTGTGTCTTCGTCCATTGCATTTTTGGTTGAATTTCTATTGATTATAGCCAAGTTCAGAAATGAATGTGAAAATAACTGATCATTAACTGATCATTTTTATCAACTATTTTCCCCAAAATAAAAAAGACCCAAATCCCGTATTTTTAAGGAAAATACCGAATAAATTGCGCAATTAATCCCGTGATTTATTCGGTATTTTCCTTAAAAATACGGGATTTGGGTCTTTTTTATTTTGGGGAAAATAGTTTGGCGGAGACGAGGGCCAAGGCCCAGAGATTTTTCGCTCGCTCCAAAAAAATCTCAAACTATTTTCTACTAAATAAAAAAGTCGATAATACGGTATTTTTAAGGAAAATACCGAAAAAATCACGGGATTAATTGCGCAATTTTTTCGGTATTTTCCTTAAAAATACCGTATTATCGACTTTTTTATTTAGTAGAAAATAGTTTGAGATTTTTTGGCAGGGGAGTATTTTATACTTTTTTAAAAATGCATAGTATATAAATGATAAATAGTTGTTAAATACAAATGGCAGCAGTGGTGTACCCGGGTTATGTGCCGATAGGAAAATCCGCAACAGGTGCTGACGACAATTTACCTCTCGCGGAATGCTTAAATAATCAAGAATTAATTGAAGAAAATCAAAAATTGGAGAAGGACATAAGGGACCAGAAGAAATTTTTAGCTGAACAAAAACAACTTTCGAAACAATACGAACTACAGTTGAGAGCTCAAGAACGAAAGCGACAGGTTCTACGAAAAGAATTAATTGGGAAAGAAAATAAAATAAAACAATTGCGTGGCGAAAACCGCCAAATGTTTTACGACCAATCTACGGAATTGGCAGGAAATGTGCTATTCAATACTGCTAAAACCGCTTTATTGAAAAAAAGAGAAAGAACAATACAAGATCAAAAACAAAAAATCGAAGAATTAGAACAAGAGGTGAGAAATGATCGCGATGAGTTACAAAGGCATAAAAGAGAGATGGAAAAACATAAATATAATATGGACCTTATTTCCAAGAACATCAGAAATATTCAACAATTATTGGGTCCTCGTTTTAATCAATATGCTGCAACCAGGGGATCTGCAACCAAGGAATACGATGACTACTAAAACATTACAAATGAATGTATATAAATGTAAAGTTGATAAATGCATCATGAATAGTTTTATAGATTTCTGTATCTACCGATTCAAACCACACAACATCGACCAACAACCACCCGTATCGTCCGAACAAACACACGTATCGCCAGTACAGCAACCAAAAAAATGCTGCGCGAATTTTTGTTGTAATGAATTTGAAGACGATAATGCGAAATGGATTACGTGTATCCATAATAAACGGCACCACCGTTTCTGCAGTATCGACTGTCAAAACGAATGGTTGGCCGATCCAAGTCAAATTGGTAGTTGGTCACCGCCTATGCAGACAAAAGAGAACGAAGAACCCATACCAACGCTGCGGTTGAACAACAATACATAGTATATAACACCATAAATATGTGTTATATATGGGTTGAAGTTTATGTTCAGAATAACATAGTCATAATACGGAATATGTTAGGAATATTCTGAAATATTTCGTATATAACAGTTAAGGAAAACAAATATATGACTTTGCCTGAAAAATTTCGAGCCGCCATTGACAAAGGTGTACATGACATTCTGCAAGGTGAATTGCGCAAGTTGATCGCGCCTGAAAAACATCAATTGTTGGCAGATTTGCGGGAACGTGGAGATTGCCCTGATGGGTGGAAAAACAGGAAAAACATGACCCCAAAGAAACAACATAAGATACTCTGTACTCTATCCGCTGCAATTTATAGACTTTTGAACCCCGATAAAGCAAAAGCTGCCAGCGCCAGAAACAACAAAAGAAGAACAGAATCTGGACAAGTAAAAGCTGCCAACGATAGAAACAACGATAGAAACAACAAAAGAAACAGAGAGAATGGAGAAGCAAAAGCTGCCAACAAAAAATACAAAGAGAATGGTCAACAAAAAATATGGAACGACAAAAAACACGCCAAAATTCGCGCCAAAATTCGCGAAGCCAATAAACAAGCCATTTTGGAAAACAAAGACCATCACGAGGCCACATGGGATGAAGACACGATCGAAAAAGAAGCAATCGACACTGTTGAATATATTGTCAAGAGATGTGGTCCTGATGGGTTCGTTCATGTCTTTGTAGGTGCGTGGCCAGGCAAAGATTTAAACAAAGCAGTGGAAGCAGAATGCTTTGGCAGAGGCAAGCATGCCGTTTTCATCGATGGTGGTCGCCGTGTTCATTACCATCACGTGAGTGATCACGTCAAACTTTTAATACCCTACACTGGTACTAATTGCCTCAACGCTGATGGTCTTGAGAAACGGGTTCAAACAAAACTCCTCGGCATGGGGTGGCCTCAGGACCGTCGCATGTTTGTTCGTGCGGGGATGGGCACTTGTCGGGGAACGCGTGACGCGGGCATGCCCTTCCCGTACTACACGGGTGTGTTGGTATGTGAGCAATCAATGGAACAAATTGGTATTCGCCTTGCTACGAAAAAGGACCGTGCATCCAGAAAAAGAAAACGTTCTTCCTCTTCCTCCTTGTAATAAGAGTATTTAACAACAGATACACAATTTAATATGAAATTTTCATTACTTAACCCGTCTTTCCGAGCAATTATCTACATCAATATCTTTTCCTTTACATGTTGTTGGTTGATTCATAATATCTTTTTTTCTTATAGTTTATAACATTAAATTACGCTAATAGAGGTTCGTTTTCTTTTCTCTCTATCTGTTGCGAAGGTACGCTTGGAAATACTATCTGTGACTTAACTTGCGAGTCGTCCCGTGTCTCTTCAACCATTTTCAAATATTCTTTTTCGATTTCATCATCGTCTATCCCTTCGATAGAATCTGTTGAAGAGATGACCTCGGTGATTTCACACGCGTCAGTGATCATTTCTGTCAACGTTTCTTGCATATCACAAACTTTATCAATATCGTTTGCTTTCAAAAACTGTTTAAACGTATTTGACGTTTGTTTGATGGCGTTCAAATGCATTTTGGTCACATTCAACGATTCAAGCGTGTATCTCTTGTTGAGTAAAGAAAGCATACGGTTTTCTAATTGTTGTTGGTATCGACGAATTAACAATTGTCTTTTTATATATCTTGTTGATTCAGATTTTGATTTCATTTTTTGTTTCGCCATTAATTTTTGTTCATCGATTTGTTTCTGGTATTTATCAATCAAAGCTTGTAATGTCTGTTCAACATGGTGTAGGGATTGTATTGACTCAATAATTTGGACTGCTTTGCTTCGAGCAAATAAATTGCCCATTCATATATATTTCAATATTATAGTATTTATACGTCATAATGTATTTTATAAAAACATGTTGGCCGTGTCGTTTTACCGACCACAAGAATATTTTAATGGTTTGTTCAACAGATTTGTTACATGGTTAACAGCAGGTGAATTCTGCCACTGCGAATTAGTAGCGCAAATGCCGTCCGAGGCTTTAATGACTTCGGTAAAAAAGATTTATTCAAAAGCCAGTTCGGGCGAATACGAAAAGGCGGACTGCAATCGTATTCTGGGTCAAATTGAGAAATTTTTTTTCTCAACCCATTTCCGTGAACAAGTACAATCGAACGATAACATTACATTATCTTTTTCTCTTTTATGGGGTGAACCGATGTCTGTCCGCATTTTACACGAGAACTCTCAAGATAGTTGGTTTAAACTACCAGAAACTAAAGACATTAATGCAGATCTAATCCAAATACCGCACGAATCGTCAGAGAAAATGACAGAAACAATGACATTTGCTATTGAGGAATTAGGAAAAAATTATAATCAAACGGGTGCATTGTTTTCCTGGCTCCCTTTTACTTCGAATGAACATAAACGTCAACAGAAAAGTTATTATTGCTCTGAATTTTGTGCGACAGCTTTACAAAGAATTGGTCATATTCAAGAAGTGAACGCGGTACATTGTACGCCAAATAGTTTGTACCATACTTTGAATAATAGGATTCGTACGGACACTGAATCCGTTCTATAAATAGAAAGATTGTTTTTATCAAATATATGGAAGACATCGAATCGATTGAAATTCAAGCCGAAAGCGGTGGTGATCAACCTATACTTGTGTTTGGTGTACCAGTACGCTTTTCAAATCCGAAACTGATATTGAGAGAATTATCACGATTTGTAGCAGTGTCCGCTGCTGCCCTCACAATGCTTAGTTGTTTACTGGCTTGGGCGACCAACAATATGGTTACTATGAATACGGCACTGGTACTCTGTTCGTTTTTGATATTTGTTCAACATGTTTTGGTGTATGCTAATCTGATTTCGAACGGATGGGGAACACAGAAAGGTAAATTTTGGTGCGAAGTGAAAATCATGATTGCACGCGGATTCAATAGTATTCGAACATCACTCCGATTGTTGATAACGCCGTTATTGTTTACAGTAATGAGCGTAGAATTGGGCATTAAAGACCCAGTCACAATCCTCTTTTTGGTACTGTTAATCATTAATAGTGAAATATATGCCAGCACGTCCGAGAATCAAAACCAGTATAATTTACCGACAAATGACAAGTTTGTTGATTCGGAAAATCAACTATTGTTAGAAGATCTACATGTGTTTCAAAAGGGAAACATTTTGGAAAAAACAACGTGGGGGCCTCTGATAATGTACGCGGTGATTCAATGTGTTGTGTCAATGGCTTTGTTTTCGAGTGCTCGTCACAGCATTCGGCTTGTGCCTTCCATTATTCTGTTTTACAACGGTTTACAAATGATTATGGCGGGGTTACATCTTTTTGGGAGTTGGTCGTTCGTCCAGCTCGAAATATATAGAAGTCTGGCAGAATTATGTTTGATAATATTATCAATAGGAGCTATAAATATGTAATATTCTTTTCATTTCGCTCCGCTTGGCCAAGGCCCACAATATTTTGGTAGTATAAAAGTGTGTAATCGCTTGAAAAAAGAATCACCACCCTTTAACACCTTCCATGAACGCGATAATGGGATGCGAGCAATGTAGAAAACAGTTATCGAATATCGACCTGGAAGATTCGATTTTAAATAATGTTTATAAGTTTGACAAGGATTACAATATATGATTTATGTAAACTCGAGCCGAAGGCGGGCGGAGCCGAGGGCCTTGCCAAGGCCCAGTTTTCTATTCACTTAATTTTAGTTTTACATTTTCAATGTCTTCTTTGCATTTACTCGAACTTAAAAGTCCCATGTTTTCTTGTGTGTGTAGTGCAAGAATTATAAAATTCCTAAACATCACCCGAACACGACAATCCTTTATATCACGAAATGGTACAAAATTTTCATCCTGTTTAATGGGTTTTATGTTATACTTTGTTTCATAGTCTTCTAACTCGAGTTCTCTTGACATTCTATAATAATCAAAATTGGGGTCGTATTGTCCAATAATATATCTTTTATCGTCATATGTTTCATATTTAAACGTGCCTTTAAATGTATCATTGTTTCCCCATGTAAGTGTCCCTTTACCTGTAAAATTTTTGTATTCTCCTTTTAAATCTAAATTACCACCAAACAACGACGACGTATCAAAACGACCACTAACCCCAGTATCTGTATTTGTGAGTGTACCTTCTATGTTAAAACTTGTTCCCTTGAAGATTTGGTTTCTATATTGTAAGAATTCAATGTACGTGACATTGTTCACTTTTTTTGTGTTTTGATGTGATAGAGTCAGTTGTCCTTCAATCAGTGTAAGCTTACCCTGTGAACGTTTTTTCCAATCGATCATTTCTTCATTTTCATCGTATTTGGTGTACAATTGGTACTGTATTCCAGTGTTTCTCGGTTTGCCGTTTGAATCAGATGCGTTGACATCAAATGCGTTTAAAACAAATACGTGGTCGAGATTTTCCGGCTCCTCCGCGTCGTAATTGTATTGTTGGTGCATTATAAAACCGTTTTTGTATTCTTTTTCGTCATAGTCGTAGTAATTTTGATTAATCACATGATTTTTTTTTAGATACACTTGAAAAGATTTGGAAGTGTCAACAAAACGTCTCCATTGTTCAAAACTCCATTTATTTGTGGGTGATTCAGCAGATAAGTGAACTAATTCGTTTGCCAAAGCATGGCCAGCCATTTTACCGTATTTTTCCTCTGTTTGTTTCGTATCATTTTGTTTGGTCTCGGCATTTTGTTTGGCCTCGGCATTTTCGAATGTGTGAAACATGTTTTGATATACCTTTCAGTATTTATAGTGAAAAAGTTTAGAATATTCGGGCCTTGGCCCTCGAATAACATGGACAAACTATTTTCAACCAAATCTAAAATCAGCCTGCGCAAAAAACCTATATTTTCTTCACCGCTTCGCTTGGGCCAAGGCCCTCTAATAAAATGAGGAAAAAACACCGGAATATTCCGGTGTTTTTTTCAGAATTTTCGTTACAAATATTCTGTTGGCCGCTTTAAGTATGGGTGGTAACATTGGGCCTGTACCATGTATTGTTCTTTTCCACTGTGTTTTACAACAATTGATGTCATTTTTACATCTTTTTGGGAGTTGGTCGTTTGTGGAGCTGGAAATATTTAGAAGTTTTGCTGATTTAGGGTTGATATTACTATTAATTGTAGCGAGCAATGTATAATGTTTTATACATTTTAATAGTATAAATAAACAATACTATTTTTAAAAAATATATATGTTTTGTACATTCGAAAATACAGAACCACGTAGTTATCTTATGCCTCATAAGCCTACAGTTGAAGAAGAAAATTCTACCGCAGAATATAATAGCCGTGTAAAAGTGTTTGATGAATTGAAAGCGAAATACATCATTGGTGGCACTGGCACCGATACAATCGATGATTTGGAAAAATTGAAAAACTTTTTGAAAAAACACGTTTATCCTGTTCCGCTTACTTTTTTTACGTTATATGATTTTATGCAGCAGGACGAAAAAAATGAAGTTAGCTTCAACCAAGATATTGACCAAATTGATCAAACAATAACTTACAATTTTCAATTTAGATGGGGTGATTTTGATACTTGCGTCAGACATATAGCAAATACGCTCACAAAATACAGGGTAAGTTCTACAGTAAAAGACAAGTTAGAAGAGATGCGTGCCGCCATCGGCTCGAAATCTGGTGATATACATGTAGGGCTTACACTACAAACTTATAAATTTACGTAGATCAAATATATATGTACATACCCAGAGGGATATCAGTTTATTTTCAGAGGATGCCAGTTAAAAAGACGCCACGACTTGAGACATCGCCTGGTTCCGACGCTGGAAATGCTGGGACTCTATTTACAGGTCGGACTTCGCTGATTTTAGGCCAGCTTTGGGATCGTGTTAATTTTTTTGTTTGTTGTGGGATAAATACATTAGAAATTCTATGTTTTGGACTGCGCCATTTCAAAAAGAAAATTGCCAAAACAATGAAAACAGGAAATATCCAAAACATGTGAAGCCACGGCTGGCTCGTGTCGCATACGCAATTGTTTAGCTTGTTTGTAGTGTTTGTATTGCTTGAGTTGCTTCTGTTTGAATGGCGGAGATAAACTATTACACGTTGCGTGTTGGTAGGCTCCGATGGCGGTGTCTCTTCCGGTTTCTCTTTCGGTGGCTCTTTCGGTGGCTCTTTCGGTGGGGGTGTTTTTTCGGTAACGATAGTTGTCGCTCCAGTCGTATTTATGCTGTTATTTGAAGCCGTTGTATTGTGCGATTCTATTGGCGGAGCCGAGGGCCAATGCCCGAAAATTACACTGCTATTTTGCGTTGTGTTAGATGCGTTTTGCCGCATTATTGTTTGGTTTTTTGAATTTGTTATATCAAATAATTCCAACATACTGTTGTTAGTAAAATTATTTAGTGTTTTGTGATTAAGAAATGTATTATTCAGAGTGGGAAAAATCATTTCTGGAAAATTTGGTTGACAAAGCCAAATGGATTGATTATTAGCCAAATCGTGAATTTTTTCGCACATTTTTATCAGGATTGTTATATCTATATATCATAATGTAATCATATACGATATATTCTTAACATATACTGACGAAACAGTTTCTGTCACGCAAATAGTTTTATATTTTTTTTTGTTGTGGTCAACACCGTCAATTATTTTACCGTATAAAGTAGGAAAAAATAGTTTTAATAAATGACTACGTTTAAACAATTTGTTGTTGCGGAAGCGGAAACAAAAAAAACAGAGTGGCGTTGCCATGTTGTTTTAAGTAATGGACAAGTAGAAACAGTCGACTGCAAAAAAGGAAACCCGCCACCATTACCCGCTACCAGTGCCAGAGGCGCCAGAGGAGGCGCCAGAGGAGGCGCCAGAGGAGGCGCCAGAGGACCAGCCAGAGGCGCCAGAGGACCAGCCAGAGGCGCCAGAGGAGGCGGCAGAGGCGCCAGAGGAGGCGGCAGAGGCGCCAGAGGAGGCGGCAGAGGCGCCAGAG
>Ga0206126_10001946_pt1 | contig 23728 bp, 34 predicted proteins | sample Helgoland_Spring_5_FD_148621 | JGI IMG/M metagenome (GOLD analysis project Ga0206126, IMG submission 148621) | Pelagic subsurface seawater microbial communities from Kabeltonne, Helgoland, North Sea - Helgoland_Spring_Bloom_20160412_1 | ecosystem: Environmental > Aquatic > Marine > Epipelagic ...
GGGACGGATACCAATCCTCTGCTTACGGCTGGACTAGGACTAGGTGGTGGGGCTGTAGCCTCTCAGACTGGCGGCGCACCAGCGACATCCCAAGTACTATCGTCATTTGCCCAGAAGGTAGCCGCACAGGACGCAGCTACTAGAGCCGCACAGAGGGCAGCATTCAACCCAGCGATCATAGGTCAGAACCTTCCGGCTGGAGGAGTAAATCCAGCGGTGACGGGTACACCCAAGGGGTCATTTCAAACTCCGAGTTCGGTCTTTGGCAGTAACCTTCCCGCTGGTGGAGTAAATCCAGAGGTTAAAGGTCGTGTTAAACCAAACGTTTTTAGCAGTCAAAAAGCAAAGAGCCTAACCCCAAAAAAGATAACACCCAATAACATTCTTGGGGGGTCGAATGCTGGTCTTTTGAGTAGGCTGGCGGGCTCATTCCTCACAGCAGCCACAATGCCGACTCCAACAGGTGACAGTTCAGTGAGGGGGGCATATAATAGTGCGGTTGATGCGGGTGAGGATCCGGCAGTAGCAGCAGCTAGACTTGGAACTGCGGATACATCAATACGCGAATTGGATCCATCAAATCGTGAGGTTGAATTTATGTCTGATGGAACGGGGGTACTGAACGGAGTTTCATTGTTCACTGGTGGAGCCAAGACCACTGGAAATAATTACGCTGACGTAGTAAATGCGGATAACGCACGGAGAGAAGATTCCGCGGCTGGAAATGTATATCCTCCAGCAGAACAGCCCCAAGATATTCAGCCAGTAACAACAGTAGTACCAACAGAACAAGCAGGGTCAGATAACCTAGGTTTATTCTCAACAGGAGGATACTTCAATTCCCCCACCGGACGGACAAGCCAAGTCTCTCAGCCAAGCCAAGTCGCTCAACCTACCCAACTTGATATATTTAATAGCAGGGTTGCAGCAGGAGAGGACGCAAACCAGGTAAGGATCGACCTAGGTGTTGATGCTAACTTCGGTCGGGAACCATTCATACCTGGACCAACGGTTGAAGATGTCATTCTCCAAACGCAAGCGCGTGGACCAGATGCTACGTACACACCCGAAGAACTATCACAAATCACCTCCATTCAGGGAGCTGATCAAGCTAACAGTGCTCAGTTTGTACAGGACTATCAAGATAGACAGATGGACATCGCGAAGTCGCTACAGGCTCTGGGCAATGTCGATGATCTACGGGGAGTAGAGGCGGAACTTGCGGCTAGGGGCATCAATAGAGATCTTACCACTCCTTTTCAGCAGACGGCTGAATCACTTGGAGAAGCAAACGCTTCCTCATCGTTCACACCTCGATCGACCTTCATCTCAAATGGGAAATACATTCAGGAGGATGAGTTCGGTCAACGCCGAGAACTTACACCTGAACAGTACAATGCCTTCCAAAGCAATATGGCTGAACTTGGCCAGCCAACTCAAACTCCACGTCCAATGGGGCGGGATGAAACTCGCGCTCGCCTTGGTGGTCGCACACTATCCGAATACCTAAATGCTCCAAATGGAACCGAGGGTGTATCTGGTTTGCGTACTGATGCACAAGGTCGTATGATTCCCGGTGGTTCCCAGACACGTGAGCAAGCATATTCAGGATATGAAAAGGCAGCAGCAGAGCGTGATCAACGTGCCGCTTACGATTGGGCAAACCGAGGAAGTCAAAGGGGCGGATCGGGAGGTGGCGCACCACAAGAAGGTTCTGAATTCTTTGATCCAGTTGCCAGTCAGAATGTACCCCGTGATGTGCGAGAAGCACTCAATACTCCCGCTCAACAGCGATCCGCAGACCAACGGCAACGATTATCTCAGTGGGAGGTTAGCACTCAAGGCAAAAAAATGGGGGGCATTTCTGGCTACGAAGAAAGCAATAAATCCACCCAGCAGAAACAGGAGGATGAGTTGCGGAATCGATATATGCAAGCTAGATTGGCAGAATTTCAAAAGGTGGAACCTTCAGCATATGAGACAGCGCAATCTACAGTGGATGACTTCATTGCTAATGGTGGTGGCGACAAAAGTAAGAGGAGCCAATACATAGCTCAAATACTTGGACTCGCTCCAAAGGATAAGGGCAAGGGTACTGGCTTCAACAATTTTATAAGCGGTGACATTGATAGTGACCTTCCAACAGTTTTAACTGACGCGGACTTCGCCGAGCTAGAATCGGGAGATCGATACATTGACTCCCAAGGCAATAAAGCAACAAAACCATAATAATGGCATTCATCGCACCAGAGGCTGACCGCGATCAAGCTGGATTTATTGCCCCAGAAGCTGACCGTGATCCTGTTGGATTTATTGCCCCAGAAGCTGACCGTGATCCCGTTGGGTTTGTAGCCCCAGAAGCTGACCGTGATCCCGTTGGGTTTGTAGCCCCAGAGGCTGACCGTGATCCCGTTGGGTTTGTAGCCCCAGAGGCTGACCGTGACAGGGAGGATCCCGGAATGGCTGATCAAGCCACTGCATTAGCTGCTGACATTGCTATCTCCGAAGGTGGTAGGCTTACTGCTACGGCAGCAGGTACAGCCCTCCTTCCGGGCATTGGTACTGGAGTAGGATGGATTCTTGGTGGCCTCGGATCGGGGGCAATGGGATCGTACACTCGCCAGAAGATGCTTGGGGACGACATCAACTATGGTGAAGTTGTCGCTGATTCCCTGCTAAATATTATCCCAGTTCCAAAAGCCTTTAAGCTATTTAAAAACCAAGCTATTAATCAAGGAGTTTTTCAAGGTGGTATTGGTGCTGGTATGACTACTGGAGGAAAGGTCATTGAGACATCCATCAGCGAAGAAAGGTTACCTACGCTTGAGGAGCTTGAGAGTGCTGGTGTTCGCGGTGCTACCCTTGGATTTGGTCTAGGTGCAGCGGGTGCGAGTCTTGAGAAAGCCTACCGTAAGTTTTCTGGTGTTGGTCGAAATGATCTCGATGATGCGTTCAAGCTGGGCGATCCAGATGCAGAGATACTGGTTGGTACTGCGATGAAAAATGCAAAGGAACACGGGGATCAGGTCAGAGCGCAGTACTCAGATCTTCGTATGACCCTAAAGGAAAGCCTTCTCGATGAACAGGCTAGGCTATACGAGCTACAGAAGACATCCGCTGGTGGTCAATTAAGATACAAGAGGGGTGTACTTGAAGTAGACGGGGACTCAATGGACTACAATCTTAATAGTCGCCTAGCTGAGGGTAAAATAAATGCTCGCAACGCAGAGATTGATAATATCATAGATCTGGATTCTAAATTCCTAGTCTCCAAGGCTGACGAAATGGGGGTTCCTCCGGCTCAGTTGTCTAATTCTATCAACAAATATTTATACGCAAAACACGCACTGTCCTTTAATAAGGCAAAACAAAATAGTTACACTGGTGAGGGTTTCCCCGCCGGAATCTCTAATGATGAGGCACTATCCATCATAAAATCATTTGATGACGCAGGAATGAACTCATCATTGAAAAATGTGATCGATAGTCGCAGGGATCTATCCAGAAGGATTCTCGACACCCTGCACGAGGGTGGAATTGTGAGCACTAAGGATATGCGTAAGCTCCGAAAGCAATATCCTGATTACGTTCCGTTAAATCGTATTATGGATGAAGACGGGAAGTTTGCCCCAGGTAAATACTCCGCCGTTGGATCATCTAGGGACGTAGATGATATTGGTGTAAATATTATTGGGAATCTTTCCACTGCTATTCGTATAGCTGAAAGGAATCAGGCTAATCTGTCCTTTATGAAGCTCATTGAGAGTAGCAAAAATAGACAAGCCGCTGGGGAAATAGCAACAGTTGCTAAGAAAAAGGATGTCAAGGGTGTTGACAGGGATGGTGTGGTTGAAGTCTTCAAGAATGGTGAGAAGTATTCCATTCAGTTCAAGGATCCCCGTATGGCGCAAATTATGCGCGGAACAAATCGGGAAACCTTGGGTACAGTAATGAAGGTTGCAATGGGATACAACCGATTCATCGGTTCTATGTATACTCGCTTTAACCCGGAGTTTATGATACCCAATTTATTTCGGGATAGATCAGAGGCTGTTGTTAATGCAGCCTCTAAGATGAGCGCGGGTAAGGCAATCAAGACACTTAACCCCATTGGGGACATAAGAACTATTACTCGTAACCTATTCGGAAAGGCATCGAAGGGTGGTATATCCTCCAATGCAAACATAGCAAAGCAGGACGCACTCTATAAACAGTTTGTCCAAGATGGTGCAAGCACTGGAAACCTTGGTTCATCAACAATTAAAAGCATTGAGGAAACCATTGGTGAACTGCAAAAGAGAATGGATCAGCCCAGCACCTCTAGGCTTCGTGACAGCATTAAGCTGATGGATAAAATTAATTCCGTCATTGAGGACTCCACTCGATTCAACGTGTACCGGAATGGCATTGATAGCGGTATGACCCGCAAGCAAGCGGCACTTGCCGCTCGTGACAGTTCCTTTGACCCACTTATGAAGGGGTCGCAGGGGGATAAAATGCGAGCACTATATTTATTTGCTAATCCGGCAATACAAGGATCTAGGAATTTCTTGAGATCCGTTACCCGAAATAAAAAGCTTGCCTCACTTACAGCCACTGCACTAACAGGCACAAGCTTGGCACTTGACTTATACAATCAAAGTATTGACCCCGAATGGCGCGAGAAACTTCAGTCATCGAATGGAAGTAGCTGGAAGACGGACAAGAGTTTCACCATTGTTAAGGGTGTAAACGAGGACGGAACCATAAATGCGTTCCACATTCCAATTGGTTACTCGATCGCCCCATTTAAAAAGCTTGCTGACTACACGCAAAAGAAAGTTATTCAACAGGGGTTAATGGGGATTGAGCCATCCCCATCCGAAATGGATCGCACCAAGACTCAGGAAGCACTTGAGCTTGGTAATTCATTCATTGACGGATACAACCCTATGGGTGGATCCCTGTGGCCAACGATATTAAGACCTTGGACTGAACTAGCGAGCAACAAGGATGGACTTGGTCGTGACATTAAGCCAGAGTGGCTACTGACGAAGAACATTAGTGAAGTAGAAAAGGTTTACCCCTGGACTATGGACACACGTGGCGGCGAGATGGCTATCTCCTTCGCGGAGCAGCTTGAAAATATGGGATACGAGGTATCACCAGAAAATTTAAAATACTTCTACCAAACTTGGGTTGGTGGACCAGGTAAGACCGTTGAAAAATTATTCAACGTTACATCCAAGATGTACAACAAGGAGCCCTGGAAGCCTCAGGACTTTCCGATTGTTCGCAGGTTCTTTGGTACTAGCTCAAGGGAATCTTTTGAGGCTAGGAATTATGACGCAGTGTTCCTTGACCACTTGGATAAGGCGGACAGAACCCAACAGCAGAAGGCATCTAGGATTGGGTCAAGTACCTTCCGCAAGATGAAATCTGTTCCGGCTGAGGAGAGAGAGTTGATTCTTAGGGATGCGATAGAGTCCAATCCAGAGATAGGGGAGCGTATCTTTAAGTACGTTGTCAACAAGGCGGAGGATTTATCCGCTGGTCTTACATCCGCTGATCAAAAGGTCAAGCGATTGGGTATCTCCGCTAAGGCTCAGTTCTTCTTGGATCGGATTGAAAAAATGCCCCCCGAAAAACTTGAGGAATATTTGTTCATTCAGAATCAACGAGGTGTCCTGACTGATTCCGTAATAGAGAAGATGGAGGAGTACCGAAACTTCAAGAGCATCTACAGATAGCAATCTCGCCAAAAAAAAGGGCGCATCAGATTACTCCGATTACGCCCTTAAACCTTTAGAGGTGGTTTTATGAGATTATTAATTCAAAAGTGGCGAAGTCAAGATTGAATCACAACGGTGACCTATTAATTACAGTGTAATAATAGTAGCTGCGGACTCGCTAACGTAGCCCACATCCTTCTTTACCCAACGGTTGTTACTAAAATCAGTAGTCTTGGGCATATTCTTTTGAGTCCACTTGAAGTCGTACTCCTTTACTAGCATTCTGGATATGTTCCAGATGTACGCAGTACCCTCGTACTCGGTGACATAGAGTACCTCCTTGCCTGTGTCGCCCGTGGCTAACACATTGGAGTCAACCTTATGCTTCTCAATGAGCCAAGGGTCGTACCTCTTGCGTCTGGACTTAACCTCTATGAGGTAGTGCTCACTCTCAAAGTCAAATGTACTGAACTGATCCTCGGACTCAATTGGGCAACCCATATGTGGGTATCGTAGTGAAAGCTTCTCTATAATTTTACTAGCCTTCATAGTTGTGTGCAGTTGTGTACAGTTGTGTACAGTTGTGTACAGTTGTGTATAAAAATATGGTAAGCTAGGTGGTTGAAATGGAATGAACAATCCAACGGACATCTTAATAGCCCGACTACCTAACTTACTCTTTAATAAAATCGTCCAATTGTATTTCGGAACTTGAATATTCCCTTCACGTCTCGGTCTCCCTCTCGGTTCTTCGCTACGTTATATTGCATTGCAACATAGGGTCCGTGGTTGTCAACCATTCTTGATGAATCCACGTCACCTTCTTTTGGCCACATAAGTAGAACCACATCGGCATCATTCTCGATGTCCCCGGAATCCTTTAGGTCATAAAGTTTTAGCCCGCCATCACGCTTGGCTCCCTCTCGCCCTACTTGACACAGGAGTAAGACCGGTATGTTCAGTTCAAGTGCGAGCTGCTTGATCTTGTGGGACACGTCAGCGATGGCATCATTCTTTGACATACGCCCATTGCCAAATGGCATAAGCTGCAAGTAGTCAATGATCAGCATCTTAATGTTGTCCGTACGTACCAGCGTACGTACTTGGGATGCCATATCCTGTACGCTCTTAACGCTGTGGATACTCTTGATGCTTAAGCTACCGATGGTGTCCAGTGCATCATTGACACTCTTCATCTGCTTCTTGCTGGCTACTCGATCCCTAATCAGGTTGACGTTCACCTGAGACAGGCACTGTACTAATCGCTGTGTAACCTGCTTCTGCGGCATCTCCAGTGAGACAATAGCGGAGCTAACACCTGCGTTCATAGCAGCACGTAGTGCTATGTTGAGGGCAAGCTGTGACTTACCACAGGAAGTTGGTGCAGCAATTACCATCACCTCACCTGGAGCCACGCCACCATTGCCGAGCTTCTCATCCAAGTGGGGGATCTCGGTCTTCACTACTTCACTGATGTACTCACCTGTCAGCATCTTCTCGTAGTCATCCCGGAGGATATCAACGGACGTACGTAGGTCAGTGGTCGTACGATCTTGATCATCGATGGAGATCATATCGCACTCAAGCTCTGCTCGGATACTGTTAGCATCCTTGGCTTCGGATCGTGCCTCCTCCTCTGAGGTGCGGCACTTGCGGATGATCATCCGTAACTGAGCCTTCTCCTTCACGATATTCGCAAAGTATTTAATGGACATCGGGTTGTCTACTCGACTCATCACCGCCATTATTCCGGCAACGCCGCCGACAGCGTCAAGGGAGGAGGACTTTTTAAGGTCCTCCATAAGGGACACCTCATTGATGTCCTCCCCTCGTCCTGCTATGTTGGCAACGCTATTGTAGAGGACTTCATTCCTCTGAAAGTAAAAGTCACTTGGCTCAACCAAGTGAGATATTGTATCGTATCCATTAGCCTTATCGGCTAGGCAGCAGCTTGCGATCAAGCCCTCTTCTGCATTTAAATTGTGTGGCTCATTTAATTCTTCGTTCATTTCATTCCTTTTTTCGTTTAGGATTCATAAAAAAGGGGACGAAGGTAACCATAAAACCCTCGCCCCCCACTTTTACATTATGAGTTGTCTACTATTCAGAACGTTCCAGCATACCTATTGCAATCAGTGAGTAACCGATAAGGTCCCTGAAGATGTCCTTTGCCTTATCACCATCGGTATTAACCTCAAGTGAACCAGCCGCACAGAAAGCTTTCGCTCTCTGGAATTTGTCCTGCATCCTTACACAGATCCCGGTGAGGGGATCAACGTTGAACTCTACGCTGGCATCGAAGTTTGCAAAGGGGTTATTGCAACCATCTCCGCCAGTGTAATCCGAGTTCTTGCGTCCAGTTAATTCTAAAATATACTGGACTTCTTCGTGGCGGAATCTCTCCCACCACTCCTTATCACATTTGGGGTTAGCCAACATTAGAACGGCAATGATTCATCACTGGTCGTAACGACTGGCGATGGCTCCTTTGCAATTGGCTTATCAACGGCGAGGGACAAATACTTTCCACCGTTCTTGTCGATCTTTGACCAGGCGGACAGGTAATAATCTTTACCGTCTACGTTGATCTTACCCTTAAGGTTAGGGTGCTTCTCTGTCTTCTGCTCGGATGGCCATAGGCCACCAGTATTGGTGTTGTCGTATTGTGTCATATTAGATAAGCCCTTCAAGGGCATTTGCTGTTTCGTTTTGTTGTGGCTTGGGTGTCTTACCCTTACCGTGAGTGTTAGTTGAATCCGGATCCTTGGTATCGTCAATCGAAAAGAGTCCGTTCAATGCATATTTTCTGGCGTAGGATGAAGCACTGCCGGTAATCTGGGCATCGTCCATTCCTTTCTTTGTCTCGGCTTCGCGAGCGAATCCATTGGATCCAATCTGCGCTCCGATGGAATCAATGACGGACGCATTTGCCTTGACGTATACACGTCCAGCAATCTCTACGATGTCATCAGTGATGATAAGTGCTAGACCATTTGCGGCAAGCAGGGGCTTGAGTGCCTCAAGGATGTCCTCCGCTGATCGGTAATTATAGTTCCCGAATTTATTCTTCTGTCCCTTGGGGGCTTTGAGTTGGGATTGCACTGATTGCAATCGCTCAACTATAGTAGTGGTGTCATTTGTTTCAGTCATTTTTTATTATTGTTTTGTACAAGGAGGTTCTCTCCTTTGAGTTAGTGAGATTGTTTAGAGTATCAGTGTCGCACCCAAGGGATGCAAGCAATAGTTCCTGGTCACCCTTGGACATACGATCAAATCTTTTGTAGAGTTGGCGGTATCCAGTGGGGTGCAGGAGGTTGGTGTTTTCCTTGGTTAGGTAGTCAGCAATATTCCTAAGCATTTTTGGGAGACCAACCTTGCGAGCAGTGAATGACATTCTGCTGAATGCATTCTCTACCCTACCTAGGTAGGTGTTGCCCTCGGAGCTAATGACGCCCCGGATTTGACCACTGTGATGGTCGTGATCAACAACCCAGGATGGGTTCTCTACCTCGATAATGGGACACTCGCTTGGTTGGTTGTCCTCCCTAAATTTCTTTAGTTCTGATTGCTTAACATATTTCATTGGGAATCAATGAGTGCATTGCGTCGAACGTGAATAGCGTTCTTGCTGCGCTGGAGGATGGCACTCATCTCATCATCGCTGATAATCTTGCTGATAATTAATTTATCCTCCTGCGAAGTGTAACGTCTGCGCCTACCTCCCGCTTGGCTGAATGATTTGTACGCATCTTTTACTAGGCGATCCCTTGGGCTTAGGCGATAGAACCTAGCTATTGCGTGAGGGACGACTAACATTGCTACTGTAATTGATACAATGGCAATGGCTATTATGTTGTTACTTGGTGTATCCATAGTTTTATTATTTTAGTTGTTGTTATTTGTAGCTTGTTGCTTTGGTCATACGTTCCTGCCAGTAAACTTTCGCTGCCAGCATTGCTCCGTCCAAATGGTATTGCACATCGTGATCCTTCCAGACCTTGTGATAGTGTTCAGCCGTCTCAGTGCAGATGCACACAGAGATACAGCCCGGCAGGTAATCAAGGTCAAGTAATTGTTGAAGCATCCAAGCTTCAACTGCTAACTGCTTGCAGTCCTTGCCGTAGTAATTGCCCTTACCCTTGCACTTGCGTGTCTTGTAGTCCGCTAGGAATATCTTACCGTCCTTACCGGTTCCGATGAAGTCAACGCTGCCAGCTATTTTAAGATCGCTGTTGCCAATGACGTACTCCGTTCCCATTACACTGATCTCGTTGTCACTCACCCAATGGACAAAGGGCATAGCCCAATCATCCCAAGGTGTAGCAGCATCATCCTCCACTCCCTTGATGATGTCCTCGATGCGCTTGTGTACTGCTGTACCGAACTCGGAGCTTGGTATCATAGCACTAGTCCAAGGGTGCTTACGAAAACCATAGGTCATATCCTTGATGTCTCGCCAGTCCATATCCGGATGCTCACGTGCAAGTGTGACCAACTGTTGGGGCTGGAAGATTGAGTCAATGAACTCATCCCTGATGATACTCAGTACTGTAGTAACTGAAGGCCAAGCCTTCTTGTCCTTGACAGCCTGGGCTGGGGTCTCGATCTCTGGTAAAAATTTGGGAAGTCTTTCCGCTGTGTAGAAGTGTGCCATTATGTTCTTTTCTTTCCGTATGTTGGGTAAGTTGCTCGACCAGTCTTAGTCAGTCGAGCGTTCTCCATCCATCCAAGCTTCTTAAAAAATTCAGCAGCCTTGCGGCCTTCATCCATAATCTTCTTGTTGGACATTGCTTTCTCATATAGGTCAGAGAACTGACCGATGACGTAGTTATTTGTAGGTGATTCCATTATAGTTCCTCCTGATCCATAACAAATTCAACTGCCTCACGTAATGCTGATGCATTATCGTATGGATATTTGGTGAGTGATTGACCGCTGGCATCCGAAAGCTTAACGGTAGCGTAATCATTGCCACTCCAAGAGTTTTGGGATTCTTCACGACCGAACTCATAGGAGATGCATATCTCCCTGTCAGCAATGAAGTTAAGTATGTCAGATGCTGTCCGCTTCTGTAGCTTAGTCTGTAGTCGCTGACAGTATTGGTCACCATCAGATAGGTCACCTACGTAGCAGTCATTGATTGAACCACGCTCGGTTAATCGAAGGACAATCTCATCCTTGTTCATAAACTCTGCGTCCCCGTCCGGGTATGTGTGGAATTGTACTGTATGTCTCATAGTTTTCATTTGTTATTGTTAGTGTTGTTTCTTTTATGTAAGATACCTGGTGTAAGGCAAGCACAAATTATATGCTTGACGGATTATTTTTAGGTCAGTACCCTTGGATTACATCCGCACGATACACGATGTGTGTAACGCCTACGGCGCAGCCATAGTAGGCTTGTAGTTATATACCAAGTGCTGACGATATGTGTGCTATAGCGTACATTACTGAGAATATTAGTACGCTCATTATTAAACCCTGAATTACGCCCAGGAGGGCTTCATTGATTGCTCGTTTACTCATTATTATCTATTGGTTATTAGTTAGTACGGAATCAAAGGTGAGAATATACGTGATTCACTCCATATGATTTGACCCGAAGTTAGTTTATTATTGGTGGATGAAAATTCTATCAATCCTAGTGGGACTAATACTTACATCAAGTGTAACAGCCAACGCTAATAGCGCGGCAGTTGAGGTGCTGAGTGGCAGCGGTTTGATTCGTGCAACCGCAAGCATTAAAACTATCTATGCTAATAAAGGTGATGATATTTTTTATAAGGAAGTGAGCGCATCCAAGGGGATGCTACTGCTCACGGATGATGGCGTGATCAAGTACAAGCCGGGCATTGGCAATAGAGTAGTTGTTGCCGTAGTTAAAAATTATTCATAACTGTTTGACTGATAGTATCTTACCTGTGCCTCCGCGCTTGAAGACACATACTCCCGTCTTGTCCGGCATCTTCCTAAGAAGTAGGCGCACCGCTTCTTTCTCATCGTGCGCCCACTTGTAAGTCATTCCAACGTAGCCCTTGGGCATATCGTCGTGATGTGTTTCAATTTTATACTCAGTCATTTAGACGTTGCAGTAATGTGACAAATGCCTTGGCAGCAGTAGCAGGTACTACTCCATTTCCGAGAAGGCGAAGTCTGTCCACCCTGCTGGAAGACCCATTAGATGCTCGACCCAGTCGGGATTGAGTTGCCCCACTGCCTTGCCGCAGTGACCCGCTATCTCCTCCTCTAAGTTTGCCTTCTTTCTGGTCGCAAGTTGCGCCCGGTTCTCCTCGGTGATCTTGGGCTGTACCTTGTTGGCTCTCGGTGTTGGCCACTGTAACTCTCGGCTCTTCCCACTCGTACTGCTCTTCGCTTGGTCTAGCAGGCCACCTTTGGTATGTGCCTGCACTGCTACATCCAGCGTGTCCATCGACACCTTGCCATTGCGTATCCTGCCCCCCACGTATCCGCCCTTGTGGTCTCTCATCGTTGCGGTTGGCCAGTTCTTCTCGTGAGTCTCCACTACATCTCTCAGTTTCGCCCCATACCAAGGACTGTTTGGGTCTTGGCTGTGCTTGCTCCTGTATACTCCGTCCACCATCTCGGTCGGGTAACTGCCTCCAGTCGTGTCGAACACTGTTGCGGTGGGCCAAGATGAAGACTCGTTTTCTCTGGTGAGGTGCGCCGACTTCAGCCGCACTGAATACTCCCGCCGTTGCTCGGTAACCCAAGCCTTCCAACTCTCGGAGGACATATTGGAGAACTGATTCCCCGTCTGCTGTCTTGGCTGAGATGATTCCCTCAACGTTTTCGAGGAAAACAATTCGAGGTTGGCACTCTCTGATTCCGTTGGCGATGTAGGGGAACAGGTGTCTCGGATCTTCAACGCCGTTACGCTTTCCGGCAGCACTGAATGGTTGGCACGGGAATCCGCCAGAGAGGATGTCCACGCATCCACGAAATTTCCCGTAAGGGAAGGTCTTAACGTCCGTGAAGACAGGTGCTGCATCCAGTTCTCCCGCTTCCATCTTTGCAACCAGGTTCGCGACAGGGAATCCTTCCCTCTCCACGTAAGCGATCTCTCGCAGATTTGGGAGAACTCTTCTGAGTCCAAGCCCGATTCCTTCGTATCCGGAACATAGGCTGAGGTGATTAATTGTTTTGGTAGTATCCACATTTATATTTCTGTTCGGGTTATATTGACTTCGGATAGAAGTTTATCCTCTGTTATTCCTAGGATTCCTGCAATCTCACGGATTAAGTAGAAGTTATACTTCTCATCCGAATGAGCGAATAATAATTCAATTACTTCTTTTTGTTCTCTATTCATATTTGTATGGGTTAAACTTTACTGTCGGCTAAGTCCATTGACTCAACGTGAGCAGGTGTAGTCATATATTTTTTGCCAGTGATGGCATCCTCGATGATGAAGGGCCGCTTGTATGCACGTTGCTTGTACCCTCGGAGGTAGTAGAACTTACCCTTGGAGCATCGGAGCATAGTGTTGAGCATACGCTCGTCACTTAGACCAATGATCTTCCAGTTCTTATTGAGGAACTGCTGCTCCTTGGTCATTACTTCCCCGTCCTGGATTACGCCCACTTCCACCTTGAAAGTGGCCGTGTGTGCATCGTACTTAACTGTACCCTCCACCCTTGCGCTAACTCCGTACTTGTCTTGGACAGTTTGGAGTGCTTCATTGATGTCCTCCCGCATTAATTTGCAGGTGCTTGCCTTGATTGTTTCTAGTGTGTGTGTTGTCATAGTTTAGTCCCTCTTGTATTCTTCTATTGATCGACACCCCGTCCGCAAGAACAAGATGTCAAGATAACTTTCTTCGTATAAGCTAGTGACCGAGGTCACAAGCGAGATTTCTTCCGGGGTTGCGATGCTATCCTCCACCAGTATGTGGTATATATCCATTGCTTCCATTGTTTAGTCCTCGGATGTTAGGTTAGTGTAGATGATGTCGTACAGTTCGTTGTACATATCCTGCGCGGGCTCGGTAAAGCCCTCGCTGCCGTCCTCTCGGTCTACCCATACTGTACCCTTGGGCATCCTATCCTCGACTAGTGCCTCCGCTAGGTCGGCTGCTAATCTTTTATCTTCTTGGTGTAGTGTCATTTTATTCCTTTCGTTATTGGTTAATCCTTCAGTCGTATGTACAGGCGAATGTCCTGCGCTTGGTCAAGGGTGATGCTGACTCGATTTCCCCAAGGTGTTAGCGGTCGGCTACCCCTGAGTACAATCTTGTACTTGGAGTTGCAAGCCTTTGTTTGCTTGCGCATTTCCTTAATGAGGGTCCAGCCCTCTTCATTATTCTGTACTTTCATTAGGTAATCGTGTCCTGGATTTTTCATTTTGTTCCTTTCTTTAGTAGGTTATTACTTCATTATCAATTGCTTTCACAATTGCTAGGTCGAAGTCCCTTATGGGATCTTCCTCAAATCCGTATGCGTGCTGCACAATTTCAATTCCGTTGGTTGTGGTTGTGATTTGTTCAGCGAGTAGCGGGAATGCCTCGATCCACCTTTCAGTGACCTCGCCTTCGCCGTAATTACTTGTACACTCGCATTGCTCTACTTCCCACGTGATGCGTACATCCACATCGCGGTCATTTATCTCTATCGTATCCGTAGTTGTCTCTTCCATTATCTATTCCAGTTTTGTTTTATGGCTACCCATATCACAGCTTGCAATTGGTATGCCTTGAGTTTGTTTCTCTCTGCCAGTCCGGCGGTGATTGCTTCGATCCTTCTGTACTGTGCGCTCGTCACGCTCTCGGTGGTGTCCACGATGCCTTCGCTTGGCTTGCATAGGCAAGCCCTTATGTGCCACTTGTCGATGGTCACGTGCTTCTCACTGAGCCTTCCTATGTTCATTGCAAAGGCGTGAGTCTTTGGACTCTTCGCCGCTATCTCTTCGCCGTCCGTCATTATTGCCCACGCTTTGCGCTTGTTGGCGTTATAAGTGCAGACCTTGAAACTGTTGATGCTTCGCCCTTCCATAAAGGCGGATATCAGTGCGTTTGCGTCCAGTTTATTGCGCAGCCACTTGTTATTCGGGCTAAGTGCGCTTGTCACTGCAGCCACGATATACTTATCCACCTTGTGAATCTTGGATAGGTTTCGAGTGAATCGTTGCGCTTCCTTGTACCACGCTTTGCCCTCTCGCATTTGCTGTCGAGTTGCAATGTCAATCCAGGCTTGCAGGTTGCGGGTGATCTCACGATCATTGTGTTTTGCTATTGTTCTTTTCATAGGCTTTGTTCTTTTATGATTCGGTCGAATGTTTCCCTTGTACAATCGCCGTCAAATATTTTTGGTATGCTAAAGCCAACCCTACCATTTACAACGGTATTTGTAGGAGTGCGCTTTGATCCATCGTAAATCTGCGCTTGCCCTTTGGCCTCGCAGTAGTATCCGAATATTCCATTCATTTTCATATTTTCCTTTAGTTAGTTAGGTGAATCATTGCTTTGGCAATGGTTTTAGATGCTTCCTTTTGGCTCATCCTTCCTTCTTGGATCAGTTCGCACAGCTTGTGTGCTAGTATCGGCAAGTTTGTGTAACTCTCATAGAATTCACTTGCGATATTAGTCAGTGTCACTTCGGTGAGGTCTCGCCGGGTATCTATTCCAAAGCTGACCTTAAATCGTTCTGTCTTATAGCTATTCATATTTTCCTTTCGTTTGGGTTAATCCTTCGTATATCCTTTGTACTTTTTCACGTACCCAGATACGATTTTGATTCGGTCAAGTTTTTCCATACACTCGGCAGCTTCCCACCTTGCATAATCCGCTTGTGATTCGTCATCGCTTTCTTTCTCGCCTTGCCAGTATGCAAGCTCTGATTTGATTGCGTCGATTGTTCGTTTCAATTCAGTCATATTTTCCTTTCGTTTGGGTTAATCACATTGCTTGAGAATCATTTGCTTCATATCCCATAGCGGTAGAAAGTCGCCGAATTCCGCAACCTGGTCTTCTATGGAATAACAACCGTTTGAGTCATTAAATTCCAACCAGTTTACGCAATCGACATAGGAGAAACTATCCAGCTCTTCTATGGTTTCATATAGGTGCATCGCACCGTACTTTGTTTGAATTGTAGTCATACTTTTCCTTCGAATAATTTCGCTGCCTCTTCCCAACGTTGGGATTGAGATCTAATTTCCTTTGCCTTGGCAAGTGCCATTTCTAGAATGTACAGCCCGTTTACATCGGCTGGCTTACTGAAGTCAGATGCAAGCTTGTCGATCGCATCGCCTATGGTTTTTCTACTTTCTCTATAGTCTTTTTCAATTTGCTCTTCTGTCATATGCTTTATCCAGTGATAGTAGCTTTCCGCTGCACTGTTGCCTTGAACGAAAGCCCTAAGCTTTCGAGTGAAATGCTACTGACTATTGTCTTGTATGGTTTCGCCCGTGGTTTCACCTTGGGCTTGCTTGCTGAAACAGTAGGCTTGCGCTTACTGTGGTATTTACGTTTTACTTTGGTACGATCATACGACCAGTCAGCCACTTTGGGCTTTGTCGCAGTGTCACGCCAAAGGTTTGGAGTGTTCTTTGCTTTCATAGTGTGTACTCACCCTTTATGCCGACTTGTAACGGCTGGCTTCATTGCCAGTGGGCTTACACGCATCCCGTTCGGTGTGCCTACTTGGGATGCCTAAATTTTATCGCGTTGCCAAACGTTCAAAAATCCGCTCAATTTTGTGCTTATTCAATGGGCAATTTAAACCTTACTAACTGACAAGTCGAAGTGGTAAGGTGTTCGCAAAAATGTGAATATTGAGAATTCGCAAGGTGACGCGATGAATTCAAAAGATGAAAAACGCCATAAGCCGATACTTGAATTTTAATCACTTAAAAAATCCCGAAAAACGAATCATTCCCATAACTCCGAAGAGCCCGCCTACCAATGACTAAGCCAGCGATGACAACCAAAGTGACTATTTTTTTCCGAATAGCGAATCTTTTTTTTAACTTTAAAAGTGTATTTTCCTTAAGACGTTGATCGTCAGGCATTTACAGAAGAAAAAAAGTTGAAAATAATTAAATATGAATCACCGTTAGTACGTTAGTAAGTGCCTTTTTTCGCGTTTTTAGCCTATTTATTGCCTAATCTGACACCCGTTAGTATGGACCACAGTGCTGCTGATATATTCCTAACGTGAGAAAAAATAGTAATTCCTGTATCAGAAAACCGGATACACCTAACAAATTATAGGCGAGTAAGATTTGTATCAGAATAGTGAATACAACCTAACGTGTAAACGGCGAGTAAGATTTGTATCGGGAATTCGAATACAACCTAACGGGTAAACGGTGAGCCAGATTTGTATCAGAAAACTGAATACAAACTAACGTGCTAACGGTGAGACAATTACTAACGTTGCAGCGGCGAGCAAAAGTCTAACGTGCTAACAGTGATCCCAGGATTCCTAACGGGATGACAGTGAGCCAGGTTTCTAACGGGATAACGGCGAGCAAAAGTTTTTGCAAGCAAAACGGGGTGGAGGGGATGCAAGCTTTAACAAAAAATATTATATTATATATATATACTGCCAGTTAAAAAAATTTGCGTCTCAAGGCTCCCCCAAGGAGCCACCTGGGTAAACTGTAAACTCGCACAAAGCCCCTAGGGGGGCTTGCTGTCATTGCTATCATTGCTGTCATTGCTATGTTAATAGACACAGCTTCGCCATTACAAAGCTGCTGTAACGTAGACCCAAGGGTCGGACTAGGTACTATCGAATAGTTATCCATAAGTTACAGGCATATATTTTAAGTTTCCCTTCTTGGCATCATCAGGGGAAACAACCTATACTACAGTGGGGCGACCCTTGTTCCCAAGAGGCGAACTTCCCAAAGTAGTGCCGTGTAGTTTAATGTCATACGAGTGGCTATCCTCGGAGATCGTTTTCGCCCGCATTGGGGTTTACCTCCTGACTATGGTTGTATTATATCACACGGCGTTCGCAATTTGTCAATTGCTATATGCTATATTGCGTACTTTATATTTTTATGATTGACATCCTATATGTTAATGAGACACATTCTCAGTATGACCGACACTATTAACCAAAGCGCAAAGGAGGAACTCTGCAATGAGATCCAGGATGCCATTGCGCAAGTGGTTGAAGTAAAGGAGGTTGCAAAGATCAAGAGCCTCTCTGTGTACGACCCAGAGAAGGTCGCCAAGATTCTGTACCTCTACAGCAAGGGAACCAGCCAGACTGCTCTAGTAAAGAAGTACAAGTACTCCCGTTGTACTGTACTGAATATTCTAGTGGATTACGCTGACCACCTTGGGAAATTGCGGGACATTGCGGGTAAGATTTCCGCAAAGAACTATTTAAACATATCCTCCTTGGAGGAGGATCTTATTGAAAAGGTGCGGGACAAGATGGAGACAGACCCAGAGTTCGATGTCAGCTTCCGTGACCTCAAGGAGCTATCAATAGCCAAGGCTAATTCCTTCCGGGAGGCTATGACCTCCAGGGGTGAAGCATCCTCTATTACTGAGGAAAGGCAGGTAATCACACAGCAGGACTACGAGGAGACGCTGGCCGCTGCTCGTTCACGGCTGGAGCAAATGCAACAAGCAGAAGTAATCGAAGTAGATGAGCACTAAAGGAAGCGGACCCCGCAAAGGGCATAACCAGGAGAAGCAACGTAAGAACTACGACGATATTGATTGGAGCAAGAAACCCCCTGCTCCCAGAACCGAACAACCCAAATCAAGCAAATGAGTAAGACACCAGACATTGATCCGGACATCGCCTTTAACCACGTTCGCCGAATGCTCGCAGATATTTCGCCGAACTTCTGCTTCATTGTCCTCGATGAGGACGGGGATCTCTTCTATGACTACACCAACCACAGGGTTGGTAAAATGCTGATGGTGGAAGCCATCGAGGATTTAAACTCCGAAGTGGATGATCTAGACTGGGAGCAACTCCTAGATGATGACGATGACGATGAGGACGATGAGAGATTGTTCTAGGTATGGAGCTTTCGTTTACCAAGCACCCAATCCTATCAGCCCCAACTGATAGAGAAATTGTTTACTTAGCCGAGAATGACCCAAAGCTGCTGGAGCAGCTATATCTTGCTCACGAGGGCAGGATCAAGGCATCCACCAGTGACCCCCTGCGCTATGGGTTCGACCTCCCAGGCTGGGATAGAGCCAGGGAAGCAATGGAGGAGTACAACGAGTGCCTTGCACTCGGCGGAAACAGAAGTGGAAAGACTACTGGCTGCGCCAAGATGATAATGGAAGCAGTGACCGAGTCCGAGGATGGACACATTGTTTGCTTTTCGCAAAATGCGGATACGTCAATCAAGGTTCAACAGCCAGCCATCTGGGAGATGATGCCCAAGGAGTACAAGAAGAAGACTAAAGGGATCGAGGGGTACATTAACTATTCAATGCAGAATGGGTTCACAGGGAGTTCCTTCGTGTTCCCCGACACCCGCACACGGGTGGACTTCAAGACTTACACACAGTACTCCAATAACTCCACCATCCTAGAGGGCTTTGAGTTCGGCTTCAAGAACCCCAAGGGTTTGAATATCGGCACCTGGCTTGACGAATATCTAGGTGACGCTGCCCTAGTCAACACCCTGCGGTTCCGACTTGCTACACGGGACTCCAAGATGATCATTGGCTTTACACCAATTGATGGATACACTCCTTTCATAGCTGAATACCTCAAGGGCGCGGAAACCAATGAGACAAGGCCAGCGGCCTTGCTTCGTGACCTAGAAGTACCCATCCGCCAATACAGCCCAAGTAGGGATGCTGCTGTAATCTATCTCCACTCCGACGAGAATCCATTCGGCGGATACGAGCGAATTGCAAAGGACTTAAAGGGTCGCCCCGATGATGAAATCAAAGTTCGTGCTTATGGTCTACCGGTAAAATCAGCGAATGCCCTTTTACCTTACTTCAATACAGAAGTAAATGTTCTCAACGAGGAACCCAATAAGTACGGGATGACGTTCCCCGACATATCGGATAAGTCGAAGTTCACCTGCTATCAAGTGGTTGACCCCGCTGGCGCAAGGAACTACACAGCCATCTGGGCTGGGGTAAACGAGAGTGGAGAAATCTTTATCCGCAGGGAGTGGCCCGACCGCAACACCTACGGAGAGTGGGCTTTGTTTGGGGATCCCAAGTGGAAGTACGGACCCGCAGCTAAAAAGATTGGTTTAAATGTAGAGGGATACTGTGAACTATTTAAGGAGATCGAGGACGATCTAGGTATGGAAGTAACTGAGCGCATCGGTGACTCCCGATTCTTCGCCCGCGAGAATGAGAATAATGATGATCTCTTTACCTCCTTCTATGACTTTGGTCTAAGCTTTATTCCATCCGATGGTAAGATGGAGGATCGAGGAATTACTGCCCTAGATGACTGGTTCAACTACAACCCAAACGTAGATATTGATGGGGCAAATCGTCCAAGGTGCTACATCCATTCCGATTGCGGAAACCTAGTGGACAGTCTAATTAACTACAATGCAGGTGGAAAACCAGAGGAAGCCCTAAAGGACTTCTTTGATGTCATTCGTTATTTGCGAATGTCCAACGGCGGAGAAGGACCGGACTTTATGTCGGACTCATCAATGCAATCAACTAAAACAAACAAAGGAGGATATTAATGCCCAAGAAGAAATTAACACAAATCGCTAAAGAACAAGAGGTTACGTTTGAGGAAGCAATGAAGATAGCAACTCAAAAGCTACCAGTAAAGTCCCTAACTGGCAAAGGTAAAAATACCTGGGTCACAGAGAAGGGTACTAAAATACTGGAAGAGTCCCTAATGATTAATGAAATCATTCCAAAGCACTACGAGGGTACTGTACTTGCGGAGTGTCCAAACAGGAAGTACAATGTGGTATTCAGCAATGAGATCGGGAAGCGCGTAAATGTTTTGATCCCCCGAAGGTGGCAGGGACTACTAGTAAAGAAAAAAATCATCTTTGAGGGAATTGAGGACTCCAAGGGTACAAGTTATCGTTATGTCAGAAAGTGAGGACATAACAATGGATAGATCCTGGTGTCGCGAACAGAGTGATAGGTTTGCCAGTTGGGAGATATTAAAGAGGTACGTTACCCACGAGAGTGGAGTCCCTATGACAAATCGTGACCTATGTGATACAATAGGGCTACCATCGACTTACACGATACGATTGCTTGAATCCATAAAAAAACGCCTAGCAGAAGATAATGCAGAATGAATCAATTTCAGAGTCCTTGACTTACGTCCAGGATGAACCCGACATCAAGACCCTACGCTATGCCTACGAGCAGACCGTATCAGAGTTAGAATCATATTTCGATCTATGCCGTACTAGTTACGATGATCGTCGCAATTGGTGGCCGGGCAAAAGCCGTGATCATCGCAAGCACGGATCTGACGCTTTCCCTTGGGAGGGTGCGTCCGACATCGAGTGCCACCTAATTGATGAGCGTATTACTCGTCTAGTATCTTTGTTTATGGCATCATTGAACCGAGCAAATGTTCGGGCCTTCCCAGTTGAAAGCGGGGATATTGCGCGAAGTCGCATTGTTTCTGGATTCTTAAAATGGATGGTAAGTTCGGGGTACATCCCACGCTTCTACCGCGAGATGGAACTAGGTGCTAACTATTTGCTTGAGCGGGGCATACTGATCACGTATGTCGGATGGCATCGTGAGGATCGACGGTTCCTACAGGAACTGGATTTAAACCAGATTGCACAGGTCAGCCCGGAAGTAGCATTTGCTATAGAAGACGGGAAAGATGACAATGAGTTAATCGCCCTGCTGCAAGCGACCTTTGATGGAACAACTAAAAAACGTGCAAAGAAAGCACTAAAAGAATTACGGAAGGATGGAGTTGCTGAATTGCCCGTAGTTCGTAGGCAAGTTAATGCTCCCGATGTAAAGACACTAGCCCCCGATGGGGACTTCTTTTTCCCCCCGTATGTAACCGACCCTCAGCGTTCCCCATATTGTTTTTGGAGAACTTATTACACCCCACAAGAGTTAGAGAATAAGGTCACAACAGATGGTTGGGATCAGGACTTCGTTGATTATGTTATTGAAAAATACCGAGGCGTTAATATTGATTCAATTGAGCGCGAGCAAGAAGCTCGCAATAGTAATAGTCTTAGCAATAGTTCTTACGAGGCCAATGATCTCATTGAAATATGCTACGGCTATCAACGCCTTATTGATCAAGAGGATGGAGCTGAGGGAATTTACTGCACTGTATTCCACCGGGAGTTTAGTGGTGACGGCGTAACACCTGGGTATGCTAAGTTTGAATTGCTGAATGGCTACGAGGACTACCCTGTAGTTGTCACAAAACTGTCAGAGGACAGCAAGAGACTCTATGACACATTAACCATTCCTTCTGTACTTCGCGGGTTACAAAATCAAGTAAAAGTGGAGCGTGACTCCCGAATTGACAGGAATAGTCTAGCTACACTTCCTCCCGTCCTGCACCCAGTTGGTCAAGCACCTACTGATTGGGGTCCTGGTCGTATGATTCCATACCGCCGCAAGGGAGATCTTGACTTTGCTCCTACCCCGCCAGCACCTACCGGCTCAATAGAAATCGAGTCAACATTGCTTAGTCTAGCTGACCGATTGGTTGGATTGGATGAAGAGGGAGCAATCAGCCAAATTCGCCAGCAGTTCCTGGTGGATAAGTTCCTTAGCCACACGGCAGAGGTTCTGCGTATGGCATTCAAGTGTTTCCAACGCTTTGGACCAGATGAAATTTTCTTCCGGGTTACAGGGATTCCAGATCCTCAGACCTTTGACAAGGGAAGTGCCGACGAGAACTTTGACATCTTGATTAACTTCGATGTTCAAAATAATGACCCCAAGACTGTAGAAGCCAAGACACAGCAATTCGTAGCACTCAATCAGTTGAACTCAAACAATCGTCTTAATGTTGATGCCCTACTGGATGTGATTGCTGCTAGTATTGACCCAGTAATGGCTGATGCAATTCTACAGCCAGTTGAGACAGCGCAGGAGGAAGTGGTCAAGCAGGTCACTGATGACTTAGCAAAAATCTTTGCAGGTATCGAAATGCCAGCACGTCCAGCGGGAGCACAGATTGCACTACAAGTAATCCAGCAGTACACCCAGCAGCCGGACGTTGCACAACGCGCTCAGGCTGATCAAGCCTTTGCCGCTCGACTACAGAAGTACGTAGGTCAATATACCTTCCAAATGCAACAAGCAGAAAATGCTCAAATTGGTCGCGTGGGTACAGCCCCCGCTCAAATGGGTGAAATCGATACACAAAACTTATAATGCCAGACAATATATCAGTAACGGAGCAAGGCAATCGCCGAGCTAAACAAATCAATTCCAACAATCGAGAAAAAGCCTTCAAGGAATACTTGCTGAAAGTTGAAGGTTTCGATGAAGTTGCCCGAAAGGGTGCTGGGGAGACGAACTATACAATTGGCCACGGACACTCCAGCCCAAGTGTAAAGAAGGGTCAGCGTATCACACGTGAAGAAGCTTCATTGCTACTGGATAAAGATATTAAGGAACGAATCCCTAAAGTTCAAAACTTAATTCCAAAGTTTGATTCCTTTCCCGGCTCCGCCCAGACAGCTATCTTTGGTGAGTACTACCGTGGATCAGTTGGCGGAAGCCCAGATACCGTTAAGGCTATCAATGCAGGGGAGTATGAGAAGGCGGCAAAGGAGTTCCTAGATAATGACGAGTACAGGGATAGAGTTGCACTGAACCGAGCTGGCATTGGCCCACGTATGGAAAAAGTTTCCAGTGAACTAATGAAAATGTCAAAATAGTATGAATATACAAGACGACATCAATAGCTTGCACAGCTATGAATCCTTTGCTCGGTTCATCAAGATGGTTCACGAACTCCGGGAGGAGACCATCAGCGAGATGCACGAAGCATCCAGTGAGACCATCCAACAGATTTCTGGTAGAATTATTACGTACGATCAGATCCTTCAAATGTCAGGTTGGGATA
>Ga0206126_10001949_pt1 | contig 23723 bp, 17 predicted proteins | sample Helgoland_Spring_5_FD_148621 | JGI IMG/M metagenome (GOLD analysis project Ga0206126, IMG submission 148621) | Pelagic subsurface seawater microbial communities from Kabeltonne, Helgoland, North Sea - Helgoland_Spring_Bloom_20160412_1 | ecosystem: Environmental > Aquatic > Marine > Epipelagic ...
ACCACCAGCAACTGGAAGCCGACCCAGTCGTTACTCAACATGGGCGAGACTTCACTTATGTAGACATTGGCATGGTCCGGTTTGACCAGCCAGGAGACTATGAGCTACAACTGATGATGCTCGATGGTGCCCGTGCAGTCAAAGGCGCCAGCAAAGACAGCAGCGGCTACCACCGTGAGTTCAGCTTGCAATCAGTCGAGCTTCATCTCTGTAAATAGAACCCTACCAATGCTTAAACAGATATGGCTCAGGGTCGAACTCTTCACCAAATTCAACCTTAACTACGTCTGTGACATTTACAGACTTTAGCGAATCAGGAATTGCGAAGCTAAGAGTCGCGCTACTGTAGATATAATGACAATCCTTCAGCACCACAGGGTCGCGCTCGGTAGCATGGTTCTGCTTCGCGTGAAAATACCAAGTCCGGTCCTTAACAGTGATCGGAACATTACACTTTTCTGGCCACGGACCACCGCCATTGATGCCGAAAACAGAGGCTTCGTTGGTGGACATCCATTCTGCCATCTCATCGAAGAGACGCCATACTTCATTAGGGAAAGTGCCGTCGGGGCGCGGACCGATATTAACGAGCAAATTGCCTCCAAGGCAGCGGACTTCTGCAAGTGCCCGTAAGACCGCATCCGTCTGATTGATTTTTTCGCCCTTCGCTTTGTCATAATGCCAAGAGCCACCCTGAATAATAGTACACAGTTCCCACCACCAACCATTCTCCAGAACCGGTTTACGAATAAAACGAGGATGCGCCATTTGAAAGCCTTCAGGGGTCGCGTGGTCGCCGCTCTCCCCATCACGGTTATTAATCACGATCGGCGGATGCAGTTCCCGGATGTATTCAATACTCGCACCGTGACCACCATCGCCCCACCAGATGTCGGGTTTGAATCGGTTGATGAGTTCTTCCACTTGGCGCTGATTGAATTCCTTAATTGCGGTTGGCCGATCAGCGCGCGGCGCAGGCAGGGCATCCACTATTTCTCCTTTATAATTCATCTTTTTTTCACCGCCGAGCGCGAAATTCATGTGACCCCGGTCAAAATACCAGTCCATTCCAGAATAGTAGAATCCAACTTTCACATCATTCTTACGGCATGCCTCCACGAAGGGGGTAACGAGGCATCGTCCATTCAAATACTGGCGTACTCCAATCAAGGCTGTATCGGAATCCCAGAGCGCGTACCCGTCGTGGTGCTTGGTGGTAAGCACGGAATAACGGAACCCGGCACGGCGCGCCCCCGCCATCCATTTATCGGGATCGTAATTCCTCGGATTAAAAGTCTTAGCTGCCTCCCAAATTTCAGACTGCGGATGAAAACGATCGGCACGTTTCTGGTGCCAGCGCCCTGACCATGCTTCCCCTGATGGCTCAAACTCGCTCACAATGCCCCAGTGCATAAATAACCCTAACCCAGCATGAGGCCACCATTGCGCACCAGGATGAGCGGTACGTTCTCGATGTACCTGCATCTTACGATTCTTAGACGTGTTCCAATTCGGCCAAGTGTAGTAGCGCTTGCCGTTCTTAATTTCGACGCTGGGCACATAAATCTGCCCAGTTGCACTATCAGTGTACGCCGCCGCGCTACCATCAGCATCCTGCTGGTCGGTTGAAATTGTACATTCTCCTATACTGGGCAGCAAAAAAGCAATCTGACTGATGAAGATAGTTTTTATTAAGGACATTGGATTTAGGATTTAATTCAGTTACATCCAGACAATTAACTTTATACGTGTAAAACCTATATTTATTTTTAGACTTAAGTGACCTGAGCAAGCGCTTATACTGACACAAATTACTAGATCGGAACATAAATGAACGATTCCACAGCGCGATTGCACGGGCTTCCCTAGCAAGCAATCTAGGGATTAGAACCGACCACCCGAGGCCCATCCGTGGAAATTCTGCATCTCTACGAAGAGCGAAATTTTTTGATACTCCTCGATCTGCGACTCCAATAAAGGCGTGATCATTTCAAAATCCAACTCCAACAGCTTGTCGATACATTCGATTGCGCCGAAGTCAATTTAGGACCAGCAGCAGGTAGGTAGTCATGACCAACACAGCCACTTCTATCATATCATCCTTTTTAGTATAATTTAATTTAACCGCAGACGGCTGAATTTTAGCATTGCCGCAAGCGTGCGAGATGAAGTGTTGTCTGCATATGCTTGCATATCAAATCTTTCAAACCATGCCGACTGCACTGGCAGCAACACTGTTTACTTATCTCCGCAAAGAAGAGCGCGAGTCCTACAAGGGTGTGGTCCAGCAACTCGCTGAGCAGCAAAAAATGCGCCCAGTCTTCATTACCAAGCAATCGCCAGACAAACAGGTTACGTTGTTGACAGCTGCCTGCAGTCGTAAGCCAGCCGAGCAGATTGCCATGCAAGTGCTAGAAGTCTGGCTGATGCGTGGTCGCCAAGAAATGTTAATCGACTTTCTAGATCGGATGCACATCAAGCATGACGGCACAGGCATGGTCGAAAAGTTTCCAGAGGTCATGGATCCGGCGTTGCTCAGTAAGGCACTTACAGCAATGCGTGAAACCTATCCAGCGGGCGAAATTGCCTTGTATCTCTACGTGCTTCAGGAGCAACAAGAAGGTGGCTGGCCGGAACTAAGCGCCTTGCTCGAGACCGAGCCATGGCTAGGCGCCCAATAGTTGAATCCCAGTGCACTCTCATGAGTATACAAAAGCAGCCGATAAAAGGCACACGACAAAACGTAGCTAGCAAAATTCTCAAGCCATTCGCTTTGGCCGGCGCAGTGCTACTTGTCTGGCTGCTGACAGATCGAGCATTTCTGCACCACATTACCAGCTTGAGTGAGGTGATGGAGACCCACATTGGCCGATCCGCTGAGTCGCTGCCAGACTATCCCTGCACCGTCGGCGCACACCGCGGCGCATCCATCGATCACTTAGAAAACAGCTACTCAGCTTTGCTCGCGGCCGACCAAGACCCAAAATATGGGTTCATCGAGTTCGATGTCCAATACACCAAAGACGGCCAGATTGTGGTCTTTCATGACAAGCGACTTCTGCGCCTATTCGGCAAACTCGCCACCATCAACAACTCGACCTATGCCGACCTGATGAAGGCTACCGACGGGCAGATCGTGCGCTACCTAGATGTCATAGACGCCGTCAATAAAAAGCTAAATATTGAGATCAAGTCACAGGGTGATGATGAAGAAGACTGCCGCCTAGCGGATGTCATTATTAAAGACATTCAAGCCCGCGGTCGTGAGAAAGATATCATGATTAGTTCGATCTCCAGCGATGTGATCCGCTACATTCATGAAACGCACCCCTCGATCCCGACAGGTCAAATCTATTGGATCACTTCATCCACCTACCTTCACTTCGATCTACTAACCAAACGCTTGTATCAAGAATTTAACGAATCGAACGCGGACTACCTAATGCTACACGTCGCAAATCTTCGCAATATCGAGGGATTATTGGAACTTAAACCAGAGGGGAAAACCATCATCTTCTGGGATTTCGAAGACCACATGTATCTGGTCCGCGAAGACTACCACGATCGACTGTGGGGCACCTCAGTGATCGGCGATCTCTGGCAAAAAATTGTCTATCGGTTTATCTGATGTATCAGCCGCTTAAGATATGGATGCCGTGACCTTCCTGAAAGAGCTGAGCTAGCGGCCAGTTGCTGGATTTATTTCAACTGCGATAACGAGGTCGTTGTAGTCTTTATCACCTCCGCCTGGCTGATCTTCAAAGCCGATGATCAGTGTATTGTTATCATAAACCGCCAGCAGCTTTGCGTGATTCATTTGATCAGGGTTACTTTCTGGATCCACCCAAAACACTAGGCCATCTTCATTTTGCGCGCCGTCTCGAATCAGGAACAGGTCGACTAAACTACCCTTTTTAAGCTGTCCTAAATCAACATAGTCTCCGGGGATTAAGGGAATCTCTTCGTTGGTCTCGGTGCTTCGAGTATCTGCATCTGTGTAGTAGGAATACGCTGAAGACGCATTTGGAAAAATTAGGTTTTGATCCCCGTTATTTTCGATTCCTAAAGTATTTTGAAAGATGGTGCCTTCCTTTAAAAAATAAACTCTGACATCGGAGTCTTCAGTTAAGCGTAGTTCCTCGAGTTCAAGATTCTCGGTTTTCTCCTCAATATTTCCTCTTTCAGTGTAAACACCGTCCAAATAGTTCATCACTTCTGCCAGACCGTTTTCCAAGAAATCAGCGTAACGGGGATCTTCGGGGTCCGCTTGTACTTCCGAAATAATCTGCAAGCCCTTCGGCCGTGCCGAGGACTGTAGCAACGGCGCCAAGCCTTCTGATCTTACAGGCGATACCGGCGCCACCCCTGCGACCTGTTGTCCGTCAAAGTCTTGATCTGCTGCAACTGTCGACTCAGTCGCTTGAGCGGGATCGCTCATTTGAGTCGACGCCGTTTCAGTACCGTTGGACTCAGAAGGCACATAGCCTGCCTGATCGACGAGGCCAGGCGAAGGATCGGCAGTCGTCGCTGCCGCTCGATTGACTCCGAGTGCTGGGTTCGCATCACCTTCGGCGGGCAGATCTTGTTCTAAAAATACGCTATAGCTAATAATCGAGCCCACCACCAGAAGCCCAATAATAAGAAGTTGCAATGGACTATATTTCATCGGATAGGTCACATGCTGAGGCAGTTAAATTTCGAAATTAGCTTAACTATTTCTAAAAGCTTTTGAAGCTTCAATTTAAGTCGTTTCAGCGCAAGGCTAAATCGCTTTAAATAAAGACTCTGGCTGCGATACTGGCGGCGCGCTACATAAAAGACGCAGCCAAGGTTGGAGCGACACGGGTTCTTACCTTTGTATCAGTCACACTTACAGTTGCTATTTATAACATCTAAGCAAACAGTCTGAGCAATACGTCGCGGCGCAATGCAACCAATGCGCGGGATGCCTAGGTTAAACCCAACTCACTTTAACACTAATTCTTTGCAGCATGTAAGTTCGATGGCTCGCTGCACGTTTATATAGTTATGATTTTGCGTGTTATTTTAGGTGATCAACTCAGTCATCACATTTCCAGTCTGTTGGAAATCGATGCCGCGCGGGATGTGATACTGTTATGCGAAGTACGCAACGAAGCGACGCGGGTCCGGCACCACAAAAAAAAGATCGCCTTCATTTTTTCTGCCATGCGTCATTTTGCTGCGGAACTAGACGCAGCTGGCTACCGCACCCGATACATTCAGTATGATGCTCCCGACAATGCTGGCAGTTTGACTGGTGAGCTGGAGCGGGCGATTGAAGCGCTCAGCCCAGAGCAAGTCGTCGTTACCGAGCCGAGCGAATATGCCGTGCTCAAAGAAATCAAAAGTTGGAAAACGCACTTCCCTATTCCGCTGGAAATTCGTGATGACAATCGCTTTCTTTGCACCAAAGATACGTTCGCAACATGGGCCGAAGGTCGCAAGCAATTGCGCATGGAATTTTTCTACCGCGAGATGCGCCGCACATATGGGATCTTAATGGAGGACGACCAACCGGTCGGCGGGCAGTGGAACTATGACGCCGAGAACCGCAAGCCAGCGAAGAGTGGGCTGGACATCCCAACGACCTATCTTAGCGAGCCAGACAGCATCACTCAAGAAGTGCTCGAATTAGTCGATCGCGAGTTTAGTGAGCATTTTGGTGACTTGGAGCCGTTTCATTTTGCTGTGACTGCAGCCCAAGCTCAGCAGGCACTCGAACAATTTATCCGTGAGCGACTGTGCCACTTTGGCGACTACCAAGATGCTATGTTGCAGGGTGAGCCTTGGATGTATCACTCGCATCTCAGCTTCTACATCAATTGCGGGCTACTGAGCCCGCTCGAATGTATCCAAAAAGTGGAGCAAGCTTATCGCGACGGACTGGCCCCACTGAATGCCGCCGAGGGCTTCATCCGTCAGATACTTGGCTGGCGCGAATATGTGCGCGGGATCTACTGGCTAAAGATGCCAGATTACGTATTAGAAAATTTCCTAGAGGCAGATCGGCCGCTGCCAGATTTGTACTGGAGCGCCACCACTAAGATGAACTGCCTGCGTCAATGTGTGGTCGAAACCAAAGCAAATGCGCATGCGCACCACATTCAGCGGTTAATGGTGCTCGGCAATTTTGCACTATTGGCTGGCCTCAACCCCAAAGAGGTCAACCAGTGGTTCTGGATCGTCTATGCGGATGCTTACGAGTGGGTAGAGCTGCCTAATGTGAGTGGCATGGTGCTGTTCGCCGATGGTGGCGTGCTCGCATCGAAGCCCTACGCAGCCAGCGGAGCCTACATCAACCGCATGTCAGACTATTGCAAAGGCTGTTCCTATAAGGTTCAGACTATTGCAAAGGCTGTTCCTATAAGGTTTCGAAAAAGAACGGGCCGGATGCCTGCCCGTTTAATTACCTCTATTGGGATTTTTTAATCCGCCAGCAAGACAAGCTTGGAGCGAATCCACGAATGGGCATGCCCTACCGAACTTTGGGCAAGATGGACGCCGCGAAGGTAGACCTAATCCGCGCAGACAGCACCCAGTTCTTACAGGCACTTGACGCAGGTGAAATTGTATAAGCACTGACTCATCGACAATGGCACACGTAGTTTGGTTCAAGCGAGATTTGAGAATTGCCGACCACCAGGCACTCAGCGAAGCCGCTTGCCACGGCCCGATAGTGCCGCTGTATATTTTGGAGCCTGAGCTCTGGCAACAACCCGACCTCAGTCATCGCCACTATTGCTTTCTCAATGACAGCCTTGCCGAACTCAATGCACAACTAATTGAGCACTACGGCATCCCACTGGTCGTTCGCTGTGGCAACGCCAGCGATATTCTGCAGGCCCTGCACGACGAACACTCGATCGAAGCACTCTGGTCGCATCAGGAAACCTGGAACGACTGGACTTACCGCAGAGATCGGAGCGTTCAACGCTGGGCACGCCAACAGAACATCCCATGGCATCAACCGCGGCAATTTGCTGTGGTTCGTGGGCGGCATAATAGAGATGGCTGGAGTCGCCAATGGCAAGCGCTGATGAACCAAGTCTGCCTCGACGCGCCACAGGCATTACAGTCAGTCGTCACGACTTCAGAATCGATGCCTTCGGCCAGCGAATTGAAGCTACACCCGACGCACCTAGAGGCCACACAGCCCGGCGGCCGCAGCCATGCACTCGCGCTGCTCGAAAGTTTTCTGCACACGCGTGGCGAATATTACAGCAGTGAAATGTCTTCGCCCGTGACTGCTTTTGACAGTTGCTCTCGCCTCTCCGCTCACATCGCCTTCGGCACCCTTTCATTGCGCGAAATTGTTGCTGCCTGCCAACAACGCAGCCTGGCAGTCAAAGGACAACCGCGAGGTAAAAAAGGGAAATGGCCTGCGGCACTTCGATCCTTCAATAGCAGGCTGCACTGGCACTGTCACTTCATCCAAAAAATTGAAGACGCACCACGCATCGAATTCGAAAACTTTCACACTGCGTATGATTCGCTGCGCGAAAAGACGCCCGACAGCGACCGTTTCGAGGCATGGAAAAACGGGCGCACTGGCTACCCCATGATCGATGCCTGTATGCGCGCGCTGAGTGCGACAGGATGGATTAATTTCCGCATGCGTGCGATGCTGATGAGCTTCGCCAGTTACCACCTCTGGCTCGATTGGAAAGCCCCCGCGCTGCACCTCGCACGGCTATTTACCGACTACGAGCCCGGCATTCACTACAGTCAGTGTCAAATGCAGTCGGGCACTACCGGCATTAATACCATCCGCGCCTATAATCCAATCAAACAGAGTATGGATCATGATCCCGAAGGGCAATTCATCCGTAAATGGATTCCAGAACTCGCCGACTATTCGGCTCAAAGCATTCATCAGCCATGGGTATTGCCGCATAAACTAAATGGCTACCCAATGCCGATCGTCGATGAAAAGCTTGCGCGCAAACAAGCCATGCAGCGAATTTACGCACTTCGGCGCGGCGACGGTTTTTTTAATGAGGCACAAGCCATCGTCAAGCAACACGGCAGTCGCAAAACAGTGCGAAGCCATTCGAAAGCTGCAAAATCTGCCAGCGCTCAAACAGAAATAAATTTCAACGATTAAGCGTCACGCGCAATGCTAGACTAGCAATGCTGCTGCATCGTGACTGACCGCGTTCAACGAATTTTCATTTCGCCGCGATCCAAGCGATCCGCAGAGAAAAAGGCCCAGCTTGTTTATCTGCGAGCATCAGCGCCATGCGTCGAATGTCTTTAGCATTAAAGGTATAACCCGAGAGCTGACGTCCTCGCCAACTTTGCTCTAATTCGCTAAAAGGCACAAACACCTCAATCCACTCACCTGCGGTAGTTTGGAAATCCGCTGCAAAATTAACCGCCCACCGCTCACGAAAGATTGCGTCACTGTGGAAGCGCAACTGATAAGTGCGGCCATCACCAAGCACTCTCAGGCGGACCCCTTCAGCATCCGAAAGATCAAAATTACAACGGGTGTATACTGAAGAAAAACCACCATTGTTTTCCAGCGAAAGAGTGCCACTGAAGCGCATTCCATCGTCACCGATCGTCGCACTGCCAGCAGAGCGGCCGCCCATAACGCCATCGTTGCTACTCAGCCATGGCTTGTCGGCGTGTTCACCAGTGAATTTAAAAAGTGTGTTCATCTCTGCTGTCATCTGTGGTTCTGCCAAGATCGATGCCGCGCACACAGAAATAGCGATCATACTGACGATTAATACCGATGTCATTTTCATTCGTGCAGAAATTGCCCAACTGTGTCACATACGCAAGAGTCTGGGTCGAAAAACTTTGTGATCCAGTAGTGTAAAAAGCACACGATGAAGCATTTATTGTTTTTTGTTGGGTAAATCACGGCTGTACGATAGATTGAAATGCACACTAAGAAAAAAAATCTACAAGTCACACAGCAGGCCAATGGCGAAGGCCTTCAACTGAGCTACGAACTAGGCACGCAGCGTAAGACCCACATAATTCCTAACCAGCCGCCAAACACAGAACCAGAGCCGCACGCAGCGGGCTCTTACCATAATCCAGAGCAACACGCCATTTATATGCAGCGGGTCGAGGCAATGCTAAGAACTTCCTCTGCTAAGCGCCCCATTAATGCATCCAATGCCACAAGCTGATAAGCAAAGGACTTTGAGCATCGATTCGGCATCGACCAATAGTCGATTACCTGCGCACCGCCGAATTTCATTCAGAGCAATTACTGTATTTGACTAAAACCTAGAGATCAGCCACATTTCGTTCATGGACACTATTCAACATCTATTACAGCTGATCGCTGGCCTCGGGATTCTTAATGTCTGGCTCCTTCGTTACAATCAAGGCACCGCCTACCGCGGCGGAACAGCAGCGGATATGAAGGCCGAATTTGCCCATTATGGCCTGCCGAATTGGAGCGTTTACTTGATCGGCGGCTTGAAAATCACCGCTGCACTTGCCTTAATTCTAGGTGTATACTTTGAATCGCTAATTACCCCTTTTGCGAGCCTACTCGGGCTACTCATGCTAGGCGCGCTGTTAATGCACCTCAAAGTGAAGGATCCGTTCAAAAAATCGATTCCTGCGCTGGTGATGCTAGCCTTGTGCATCGGCATTATCGCATTAGCTACTTAACGGTAGCGACTGAGGAATTCCCACGCTAGCCCTGCGTTGATCCACATATAGATAAACGAGGGTAAGCATTGACAAATAGTATCTCGAATCCGTAAACGCACGCAGAAGCCAAGTAGCATCTGGGCGCTAAGTCCGATCGAAGCAATCAGCCCGATGGCGGGACTCGCGAGCAAGCCAAGCAAGAGCCCAGTCGCTCCAAGGAGTTGCAAATATCCAGTGAGCAATCGAAACGGCGCTAAGCCATAGCGCTTAAACTCGACAACCATGTGGTCGGAAAAGACACAACTGGCTCCATAGCAGAAGAAGGATACAATCGACAGTAAACAGAAGAACGTGAACATAAAGTAATGATGAATCAGTAAACTCTATTTGCTATGAATTGGAATAGAATAGTTCGTTGGCAGTAACATTTGACAAATATCGGGTCACTGTAGCGCACCTTAGAACACAAACCCATCGAAATAATCGGCTACAGTAAATTGACCCAGTCACTTCAAGCAGTGCAAAGGGGAACAGCCGCTGAACTAAACCGATTTGCAGATCACTTACTCCGCGACTCGGCTTAGATCACTCGTTAGCCTGTTGGGAACCAGTGTCTTCGAGACTCGAAAGATAATACAATAAATCAAAGGGGCACAGATTAGCCAACCCACGATCGCATGAGCGAAGGTCCATGCAAATTCAACAGTCGTGGCAGCGACATCACTAAAGAAGCGCGCACTAAAGTCGACCAGGCTGAGGCGAAAAGGCTTCGCTTGAAACAGCCACTCACCTAACCGTAAAAAGGGGAAAATGAGGGCAATTTTAACCGGAGCAATGATCCAGTTACAAACCTGCACCACTGGCTGATTTAGTCGAAAAACCGCCGCGCTAAAAGTATTCATTAAAGTCGAAAATCCCATAATCGGAAAAAGTCCGATCACCAACGATGCTGCAATCGCATGACAACAGGCCTGTTGCCCAAGCCCTTGCTTTAGCTGTCTGACCACGACTAAATTTAGTTTTTTAAACATACAGTTTAATCGTCAGCAGTAAAAGAAACTTACTGAGATGAGACAACAAGAACGCCTCCGCAGTGGCTGACTGTACAGCAAAGGAGTACGACTTAATAATTAATCACAAAGATGATCCGATGCGTAACGCGCATGCAGAAGCAAGCACTTGAGGGCCAAGTGATCGCCTAAGCTCGCCACGGAACAGGATGGACAAGGCAGAATAAGGCGTGCAACTTCGCGCCACTCAGAAAAAGTGTGCACAGCATGTCATTAGTCGGAAAAATTAAACAGGGAAGAATCAATGGATTGGGATACATGTAATCATAAGAAACTAAATCAGCGGCTATCAGAAGCTAAGCGCTGGAACGCAGGCGACCCACAAGCAAATACAAGCAAAGCAAAGAGAGGCAAAAAGGTGCAGCCCACCAAGCGCAAAAAAAAGGGCACCGGCGGCTAAAATAAGCGAACTCGCGGCTAGCTATTTTCGACAAACACATCATCTGCCGTCCAGAGTTGTCGATCCGGACCGGCTGAGCGCACTTGCATGTGTTGCCCCGACAGTGCGTGAAAGAAAAATGGAGTGCCCCACTGGTCAACGAGTTCAGTACCGCGCAGTGCGGCGCAGCGAGGATCAATAAAGACGATGCGTTTGGGGTTTTTACCGAGTAATTGCTGTGTAATTTCGGCATTCTCGCTGCCGACTGGATTTTCTTTATACGCATAACGATAATCTGCGAAGAGCTGTTCGACGGCATAGATCGACTGCAAAGGATCTGCGTTTTGATTGATCTGCATACTGGTATCAAATGCGATCAAGTACGCATAACGATAATCTGCGAAGAGCTGTTCGACGGCATAGATCGATTGCAAAGGATCTGCGTTTTGATTGATCTGCATACTGGTATCAAATGCGATCAAGTATTCAACTCGTCCATCGGGTAGCCGATTGACTCGGGGATCATTCGGTTCGGGCACCTCCACCACCCGCGTCAGTTTGGAAGGAGCCAAGCGCTGGTCGATCTCCTCGTTCTGGCTAGCGACCTCGTCGCTTGATTGCTCAGTATCTTGGGCTGCATCTGGTTGCAGCAACCAGTAGACGCACAGGCCCAACACAATCAAGCTGCCCGCAAAGGCAAGGTTTCTGAAATGCATTTTAAATAAAGCCAAGGTTCGCACTACCGGACAGATCAAATGGATCTTCGAAGCGGTAAAGATTCGGAAAGATCGCTGCCATCTCGCTGCTGGCAGCCGGCACGCCGAACCAATTCGCTACCTTCGCCCCAAGTTGGTCGACCGCCGTGGTCGGAATCCAACGACCACGAGAACCACTCGGCACATCATCGGCGGTGCCAACACCAAGTGTCGGAAAACTCCCATAAAAGTCACCTCCATTGACGGCGCCGCCAAATGCAAAGGTATGCGTGCCCCAAGCGTGATCGGTGCCAGCCGAGGATGTCGCAGTGCCATTGGGCGTCGCCAATTCTTTCATGCCTGCGTTAAAGGCACCGACCGCTTGATCCAACTGTGTAAGCAACGAATTCAAGCGACCATTTAAATTCGAATGCGTATCAAAGCCACCCAGATCGACAAAGAAGATCTGGCGTTTATTACCGAGACACTCACGACCTGCAATCAACCTAGCCACGGCTTTTAGCTCCGTCGCTAAATCACTGTTCGCTCCTTTTTCGGCCCAGATTGCATCAAAATTAATCCCTAATGAGGCCTCTACTGCAATCGCTTCGCTAATCACCGATTCATTCTCTCTGGCACTTTGTATCACCTGACTGTAACCTTCCTCAATAATGTGCGCGTGACTATACTGCATAATCTTCTCTAAAGCTTTGAGTCGATTACCCTGAGAAGTACCTAAATAATTTCCTGAGCCATCCAGCGCACTGGCATAGTTGGTACCAAACCCAGCCAAACTAATCGCCCCAGTCGAAGTAACCGAGTATTGGCTATTGTAACCGCCGTTCATAAACTGATTGGTGCCAGCCGCCGTGATCAGCATCGAAGTCGGATTAAGCTCATTCCAAGTATCGTGATAAAGATCCGCCACCCGTGCGCCCCAACCTGACTCGTAGGGTTTATCTGAAATCGACGACATCCACTGCGTCACTTGATCTGAATGCGAGAAAAGCTGTTTAGGCAGACTACTGGTACTATAGCTCGACTGTGTGGTGGGTTCGGCCAGCGTGCCCACATTGGTGATAAAGGCAGCTTCCCCGCCTCCATACATTTCAGCCAAATTAGGCAAGTTTGGATGCAGCCCCATCGGCTCCAGCCCAGGCACCGCAATCGGTATAGTGTCATCATTGCCATCGGGATTGTAAGACGCATTCACGACTCCATTGGGCACTGCAACCGCACCGCGATCCGCCGCATATACCTCAGCCAGCGGGTTCACTCCAACGGGGATTAAGATATTATTGGTATCACATCCTCCACGCAGAAAAATACAAACCAAGGCCTTGTAGTCGGTGCCAATAGAACCGCCCCCTAACACACTCGCTGCTGCTGAATTGACGAGGGAGAGCTGGGCAATCGTATTTACCAGCGGCCCGATAGTCATCGCACCGCACGTGCCGGCTTTTAAAAATTCGCGGCGGGTGAGGTATTTTTTAGGCTTGGACATGACGATTACTTTTTAACTTGGAATTCAGGGGAGGTGGACAGGAGGTATAGAGCGTCAGAAAGTTTTAGCTTACGATCATTGGCATCATTCGAGCCGTCGTAAGGATCAGCATAAGAATCCGTGAGCGTATCAATAATCCATTCACGGGGATTTTTATTAACATCACCCACTCCATTATCAGCAGAATTATAGGGGTAACGAAGCTTAAACAGGCCATTCGTTAATCGATGATCCAATGCATCCACCAGCGCTTCATCGGCGAGCGACTCAGCGCTTCGGTCGCTTGCTGAGTAACGACTTTCAGAGGCGACTCCTCTAGCAGCTGACACAAGTGTCATGACATGCATTGCATCGCTGGATAGATCTTCTCGCATCATTACACCGGCCTTGGTCCAAACGTGGGTGTTCACCAAACTTTTCAGTTGAGCAATAATTTCGCCATCTCCAGACAAGGTTTGATACATAAAATGAAACTCATCATCAGCACCCCAGATATCCGCACCCGAAGCTTGGATCGCGTACTCCCCGCCACCATTGTCGACCACTGACCCTGCTGCCGCGACTGCGCCGATATCTTGACTAAGCCAGACATTGTTGGTACCGCTCAAGCTGATATCGTCAAAGACCGCCGTCGTTAAAACGCCATCATTATGGCTGGTCACGGCTAGGCCGACATAAACCTGTTGGGCCAGAGGCAGCACCCAAGACTCTAGAAAGCTCCACGTCTCACCATCGGCCGACTCACTACTAGTGAAAACATCTCCAACGCGGCTCAAGCGCACCCAATGAGGTGCCGCGGTAGTTGCATCGCCAATAGTAATCTTGGTCAGGCCTGGGCCTGGCTCCGTATCAGGATAGAGCTGACCGGCTAAGCCCTCCAGATCCAGCTTTAGGTGGTCATTGGTCGCGGCTCCCGAAGCACCGCCAAAAGCGGTAATTTGATTGCCATCTGTGTTGCCGAGTTCATCCCCCACATGCCCAGATCCATCGCTGACAATATCTTGGAAAAAGTTAATATTTCGAATCACATCCGCCTCGTTCACCAGCTGCATTTCGGGCGCATAAAGTTCAGCATTGCCGATGGGGCCACCGGGGCTGTAACTTGGCACATAAAAGTTAAAGACCGTCTCTTGATCAAACGGGTTCATCTGTAAACCAGCCGCGCCAGTCGTCGTATACGCTGAGTCTAAGAAGAAGCGAGTGTTTCCGCTAAAAGCATTAATTTGATCGGCTGGGTAACCGAAATTTTCCAAATACAGATCCGGGTTTGAATAATCGCCCGGCGCAGCATCAAACACTTCACCAGCAACTGGTGCGACCAAAGGTATATAAGTATGCGCTTCGAGCGAGCGCAGCATTTGCAGATAGCCCTCCAAAGGTGATTTTTTCATGCCAAATACCGTATCACTTAGATCGAGGTTTCTCGCGACTGGATCCAGTAGGATGGCTTTTAGCGTCAAGCCCAAGTGTCCTTCTGACTCCTTAAATACGGTCGCAACGCGGTGAAGATAGGCGGTCGATGGGTTTGAGGTCGTAAAGCGCTGTATCAAGCGCAGCGAAATAAACGCAGGGGTGCTGACATGGCTATGCACCATATCAAAGTCGGGTTGACCATCACCCGGCTTACCCGCAAGCCAGTCGATGGCATCTTCAATATCAGCTATCGCTTGCTGCTTCAAGTCGCTGATATCGCTATTATCGATGGTCACACCAGCAACCGTTTTGCTGCCCAAGCTGTGATACGCTTCAAACATTTTCATCGGATAGAAGGTATGATCAGTGGTCTGCCCACCAAACAGCGTTTGATTGAAATTATTTTCTTCCGATGCCAAAAAAGCTGCCGAGCCGGGCGCATCTCCGCCCCACGAGCCATCATCATGAGCAATACCTTGACCGGTTAAAATCCTCGCAAGATCTTTAATATCATCATTGGTATAGGTTTGCCGCGGCAGACCTGCAGATGTCAGTTTCAAGGTGCCATCTGCCCATAGGTCAAACAGACCGATTGAAAATAGCTGCATGTTCTCACGCGCGAGATTTTCATCTGGGTAACTATCAAACAGCCCATCGCCATCAAAATCGATCGCCTTCTGGTTTTTTAGACTGGATAGCCAGATGCCCATGATCGGACTCGTATTCACAAAACCTAAGACATCTCTATAATAATCAAAGGCATGGTGATTGAGCATGTCCTGATAGTTGAGCATCCCATAGCGATTATTAAAAATCAAATTCTCTTCGTTACTCGTGACTACAATTTGCTGTAAGGCATAACCCATCTTTTGGCGCAACTGATCCCCGCCAGCGAGCATCGTCTGCCAATGAGTCATCGTATAATGCGGCAACCGAGTGAAACGGCGATCCACTCCAAGGCCATTCTCTGCTGCGAGCTGCAGTTCGTTGAAAGTTGCAGGATAGATGTCGTTCAAATACCACAGTGCGGGATCGGCATTTGACCGATCAATCGAGGGCCAAGTCGTTGGGGCTTGCGGGGTCTCAGTTTGTTGCCCTCTTATGAGTACATTAGTTATAGAGTATCCAGGATTACGTGTTTCATCAAACACACCTGCCAGCCAGAATAGTTGAAAATGCGTCGCCATTAAATAATCAAGTAAATAGGTCTGCGTGGTCTCGCTCTTGTTCATTTGTGCATCTAGCCAGTTTTCATACGCGGTATCGCGATGGTAGTCTGGATCTAAACTGCGCGCTGTCTCGATTTGAGTCACCATTGCATCGACCATGTCTTCCGTCGCACCGAAGGTTGCTTGGTTCAAGAAACGGCGCACCTCGGCTTCTAGCAGGTAACCACTCAGTGCAGGGTATGCCTCGCTGCCGGCTAAAGGCGCAGCTTCTGCAGGATCAGGTGGATCGATCGAGCCAGCGGATAAGCCTAAAAATGCCCATATTTCTCCAGCGGGGTTATCCGCGGTGTGCACATTAAAATACAGCGGCGTCTCGCCGCTCTGCCCAAAGAGTGAATCAATAATAACCTGCTTCGACGCGGCGGTGCCACTATTGCTGGATACCACTAACGATGCCTGGGTTAAATCCCAAGGATAACCGTCTCCTCGACTTGTCCCCTCCGGCACAGGTTCGTCCGAGAGTATCACCTCCGGATAATACTCGAGTCGCCCATGCAGTGGACTCGAAGCAGGATCTCCCACTGTCTCAGTGATGCCATAGACCACGCTCCCTGGCTGATTGCCAGCGCTAGCCTTATGCACATGAGAATTACTCTGCAGCGAAGTGAGGCCGGAAAATTCACTCCAGATTCGCATCTCTGTGCGTGGCCCATTAATTGTGGCAATCACACTGCCCGATGCAGTGGTCGCAGTTGTCGCATTGCCATCCTGACTAAAAGCACCGACAAAAATTGTCACATTATCAGGGCTATCAGGCAAATCAAAGATCTGAATGGAGGCGCCGTTGATGCTGGAAGAGACTTCATAATGACTGTCTTCGGGCACTTTAATCGCCACATTTACCGTTTCTGGATACTCGTTAATCGAATCATTCACTGCAGTAAGAGTCAGTATCTTCTGAGTCTCACCAAATTCGAACCGCACCACATCGGTGACAATGTTGCCGGCTTCGTCGGTCAGGATGAAATCTTGCGGCTCAGCCTCTTCATCGCCTGCGCTGCCAATCAGCATACAACAGGAGCCATCACACACAGTGACGGTGCTACCTGTCTCGACCAGCGGCGGAAAACAAAGCTCCACATCCAGGGGCTCCAATGAGCCCACTCGAGTCAATTTAATCTTGCCGGTGTCTTCCGTAATATTGGGATAATTACTTTCAAAGGCGGCCGCGTCGGTGGCTTGCAGACTCACATTCGAGATAGATGTACCGCTTGTGGTTTCAAAAAGCCCTTGCAACACACCAGAGTCATTCACTCCATTAGTGCTTTGCGCGTCAAAAAACAAAACTGGATAATAAGCTGCCAACGCTAATTCCTCCCAGTCCCCTAGTCCGTCACCATCTTGATCTTGCTCATCAATCGTCAGTTTTAGAAAGGTGGGAGACACTAACTCATACTCCGCCGCAAAGGATGCCGCACTGAGGTCTTCGCGCTCGACCTTCTCAATGCCCACAAGCCCTGGGCCAGACCATCCGACCTGTGCGTGTTGCGAGGGAGCCTTGGCTACATAACGCATCTCTAACTGATAATCTGCACCCGCGGTTAATAGCACTGCATCTGCACGCTGGGTATCATACAGTTCCCACACGTCTGCCTCGAGTCCAGTTTGCGCAGGCAATATCTCAGCGATTTTAGCCGCATTCGACGGGCTGTCAGATGCCTTAAAATACAACTCCGCCGGCCCACCTGCTGACAAGAAAAATGTATAACTGCCAGAACTGGGCGCAGTGATTGTAGATATAATCCGGGCGCCATAGCCAGTCGACAAAAAATCTGGCGCTTCGGGTGCAGCCAAATACACAAGCCCATCGGACTGCGCAGGAAAAGTGGCTAAGCCGCTCAAATCGTCGATTGAATCAGTCGCAACATTGGCCCAAAAATCGGCACGCACCGAACTTACAGACTCTGAGTTTCCGCCACTGCGTATAAAAAGTTCCCTGATCGAGCCATCGCCGATCCAGCCGTCTGGCTGTAGCGATTCGAAACTCTGCAGATCATTTGAGGCGAACAGAAAATAGCGCTTACCTAATAAAGTGGGAAAAGATACCTGTACTTGATCAAGCTCATTTTGAATCACCGATAGATCCACCGTAGGGCGACTCGCCGAATCATCAGGATCTGTGCCAGCCACGCATTCTTCGAGGTTGGTGAAGCCATCGCCATCACCGTCGGCAGCCAACTGTAAATCGCGCGCATTAAAGCGCTGCTCCCACACATCACTTAAACCGTTGCCGTTCTGATCCAGCAAAGCATAGCCAACACTTGTAATTAAGCAACAAGCAGCGATGATAGCTAAAATTGGACGAAATATCTGCACTAGATATTTGATAATGATTACCTGGACCGATTCAACCTTGAATTCACCCTTAATATTTAGTCCACAGTACAACTGCGGCGCCATTTGGCATAATGCGTCTAGCTTTGCTTGCACACAGTAGCATTTCGTGTTGCTTACTGCATTTTAATCCATGCATGCCGATGAATCTAAATAAACCAACTTGCCCATACTCCACTCAAACAAGCCGCAGCGATCAGTCAGAGCTGCCGCTTGAGAAGCGCTGGTGCGCCGATGAACTCTACCAAAATCTCCAGCCAGCAGTGTCGAGCTCAACGACAATTGATTTGCAAAAAGATACGCAGGTAGCCTGGCGCAATTCGGTGCGCTGCAGCGGACGCGCACGTTGGCGTTCGCTACGAGTGATCGATGCCAGGAGTGTCAATTCAGTTGAGGAGAGCTTCGATGCCCTATTTGAGCATTTGAAACGTGCGGACGCGAACCGAAGCGCAGAATCATTCATCACAGTCTTCCCAGAATTTGATCCGGACCAAGCCGAGACTCGTATTTGGAACCATCAGCTCATTCGTTATGCGGGCTACTCAGGGAGCAATGGCTCAGTGCTGGGCGATCCGATGAATATACGGTTGACTCAAATCGCGATCGACCTGGGCTGGCAGCCCCCTCATCAGCGTAGCCGATTTGATATTTTGCCGATCATTTTGCAATTTCGCGGCAAGCTACATCTACGACCCATTCCAACAGAGTACGTCGCCGAGGTCGCGATCCGTCACCCCGAGTATCCTGGCATCGAGTCTTTGGGGCTACGCTGGTATACTATACCAGTGGTCTCCGACATGCTGTTTGCTTCCGAACAAGCCATCTATCCAACGGCTCCTTTTAGTGGCCATTACGTGTCGACTGAGATCGCTGCTCGAAATCTTGCAGACCTAAAGCGCTACAATCAATTACCACAGATCGCCTCAGCGATCGGGCTCGACCCAAGTAAACACGCTCAGTTTTGGATCGATCGCGCATTGGTAGCATTAAATGAAGCCGTACTCTGGTCATTTGAGCAGGCGGGATATCGAATCGTGGATCAGCATACCGTCAGTGCAGAATTCGCTAGTTTTTGTAACAAAGAAGATCGAAACGAACGCATCGTGCATGGTGATTGGCCTTGGCTCATCCCCCCCATGTCTGGCGCGTCGACGCCGATTTTCTTTCGCAGTTTTGAACCGAAAATTGAACTGCCTAATTTTCTCTACCAAACAGTGCCCTGGAACACTCCCAGCGGACAAGCCGCACTTGCGGCAAGCACCTGAGCAGTGAACTGCGCGCTTAGCGCTATTTGCAACAGAATGGGAGACGCCGAGGCTGTAACTGGGATGAGGTCACGATGCCTCGCTCAGCCAACTCACGCTATTACTGATTATTAAAATAAAGCGAGTTGAGAGATTGCCGCAGGCTGCGCTTGATTGTGGAAAAACAATTCCCTCACACCCGCTTCACTGGATCCGCCTGTCCTGCGACAGGCTGTGCGATCATGATTTCCACCAACTGTTGATTCCGAACGATCTTGAGCGTGAGAGGTTTCTTTCCAGCGCGTGCACAGGCCTGCAGGAGCGCGGCACTGGTGCGGACGGCCTGTCCATTGACCTGTTGCACCACGTCTCCTTCTTTCAACCCTTGTTGAGCCGCCGCAGAATTCTTTGCAACCTGCGTCAACACCACTCCGCCCTCTTCTTGACCCACGCCGTAAGCGGAAAATGCTTCGCCGCTCAAAGCCTGCAGGTTCGCGCCAAGCCAGACCAACGGCTTAGCAGGCCGCGTTGCCTCGCGTGCTTTTTGAGGAGCCCGCTTCGCTTTTGCTTGCGCAAGCACTGGGGTAGGAAGTTGCGGCGTGCGGGCAATCTTTTTAAGCGCGGGCTTTTTCACCCCGAACTGATCCATCGGGAAATTTTTGAATCCGATATCGAAGGCGGGCGAGCCTTCCTCGACACGGAAATCGCCGCTGGCCGGGTCGACAAACTGCGGGTCACCGAAGATCGAATTTTTGTCCCATCCCAACTGGTCCGAAGTCGCTTTGACCGTCGACTCATCGGCAACGAAATACAGGTTCCTGTCAACTCGGGCGCTATCCGCATTCGGTCGTTTCATACGTGCGGGACGGTGCCGAGACATCAAAATATTTCCATACACTTCATCGTTGTTCCCCACATACCAAACGTGCGGGTGCAGACCGTTGTTCACGATCACATTGTTCCAAGCATGGCGGCGGAAACCTTCACGCAATTTGAGCCCTTTCGCCAGCAGCAGGTTGTTGTAGATATCGTAGTTGCTCGATCCGTCGTCCAGATCGACGTCCCAGCCGTGGTCACAGCGCCAACGGCTATTGCGGATGACCGACGTTTCGACGGCATCCAGGAATGGGAGCTTCGGGTTCTTATCGATTGCTCTTTGTGACGTTTTGACATCGCTACGCCAGAAGCGGTCGCGGCCCCAGGAATTGAACGAGCCGTGATCATGCGTCTCTAGCACGGTATCAAACACGTCACAGCCTTCGATCAAATGTCCACCCCAGGTGCCTTCGCTCACATTAATGCCTGAACGGGCACAGTCGTAGATGGAGACATCGCGCACGGTGATGCCCTGCGCCATGGAAATCTGCACGCCGGCTGGCTGTTTTTCAACTCGCCCGATGCCATGGATCAGACAGTCCTCGACAATCGAATCGGCCGGATAGTTGTCCGTTTTTGGCCCAGGTGTTAGATCAATTTTGCTAAGGTCGTTCGTCTCTTTGTATTCAAACAGCGGATTCCGCACGGCCTTCGGATCTCCCACAAAGCAGACTCCGCTGGCGCCCGTGTCGTGGATGTGGCAACCCGCAACTTTGACCCGGCGATTGTAGTTATTGACGAAGACCGCATTGCCGCCGACCTGATCGAATTCGCAATCAAGAATGCTGACATCCTCGGTGCCCGTCAGCAGGAAGGCTCCACCCCGATAAATGGCCCAGTCCGAGCGCAGCAATGGCTCTTTGCAATCCATGAAGGTTCGTGCGGCGTGGCGCACGGTAAAGCCCTGTAGGGTAATGCATTTCACCGGCGCTGCCTGCGTGCCTTGAAATTCGACCAAATGACGCAGGCGCACCACCTCTACCTTGGCGTCCGCGATATCCACGCCAGCGGCCGGCATGTAATAGAGCGTAGAGGTCTTCGCATTGTGGAACCACTCTCCCGCAGCGTCGAGTTCCTCGAAGATATTCTCCACCATGCGGTAGTCCTTGTGCATTCCCATCTGGCGGTTGTTCTGCCAGCCGCCTTCATACGTGACCTCGCCCTTGGCATCCTTGCCGGTGATGCGGTAGTGATAGCCGCCCCAACGCTGAACGTGCATGGCGTGAATATAACCGCCCGTTGGATCAGCCCAATTGGCTGCCCGTTCTTTGGAAAAGGCATCAGCCGAAAATCCCTGATAGGCGGCCGTTTTCTTTTTGGGATCGTAGTTCGGGTAGCGCGCCATCCGTTGCGCCTTGCCATCGATGAAGAGCTGATCGATTTCCAAGCCTGCCGGAGTCTTCGCCTGAAAGATTCCATCCTGATAAGCGGTCCAGTCGAGCTCAAGCTTGGAGCCGCCACTCAGCACTGCCCCGCCCTCGTTGTCCGCACGATATACAATCGGATGCGTCGCGGTTCCAGAATCCTGCGAAGCGAAGATCAAGGTTTCGGGCAAGTAATAGACGCCGTCGGCGACATGCACCGTCACCGCTGTCTTCCCGGCATACGGCCGCGCCAGATCACGTGCTTTCGCGAGCGAGGCGACGGATTTTGCCTGCGTGGTGCCCACAAAGGCATCACTGCCCGCGGGGCTGACATACAAGTCGACCGCCTGAACGCTGTGCGCGACAAAGGCACTCAAAGACAGCATCGCTCCTGTCATTATTGCTTTATACTCCATCATTCTTTTGTTCATTTAATTGTTTCTTTGGTTGTTTCACCTGAATGCCGGGCATCTTGGTGACTTGCGGTATAGTCTTACGGATCGGTGTCGCCTTGATCAATTCCGCAGTTTGCTTCAGGATGGCGAACGCTTCGGGCTGAACCTGGCCGCTGCCGTCGGGGCCGACATTCAGCAGGAGATTTCCGCCCTTTTCATTGATATCCTTGAGCTTGCCATAAACCATTTGGGCACTCTTCCAGTTCGTATCATGTGTTTTATAGCCCCACGATTTGTTCATCGTGTAGCAACCTTCCCAGTGCTTGGGGAAAGTGTCCTTGAAGTGGTGCTGTTCCTGGGTGACGAAGTCCAATTCAAATAGACCGCGTTTGGCCACGCGGTTGTTGACGATGACCGTGGGGCTGGCAGCACGAATAGCGTTGTAAAGATCAATGCCATCCTGCATCATCCACCACCTGGCCCAGTCACCGTCGAACCAGAGCACGGCCGGATTGTACCTCTCAATCAATTCCAAGACCTGGTTCCTCTGGTAGTCCACATATTCCTGTTTCCGGCCTTTCACTATCAGGGTTTGATGAGCCAACCCAGACTGTGCGGGGTGATGCCAATCGATGATGCTGTAATAGAGCCCGAACTTGAGACCGTGCTTCTTGCAGGCCTGGTTCAACTCGTCGAGGATATCCCGTCCCTTGAACGGCGTACTGGCAACGTCATAATCGGTATATCGGCTGTCCCAAAGGCAGAATCCTTCGTGGTGCTTAGTCGTGATCACCAGATATTTCATACCAGCTTGTTTCGCCGCGCTGACAAGGCTCTCTGCGTCAAACTTAGCGGGGTTGAATGTCTTGAGCAGCTGAGTGTACTCTTCACGGGGAATCTTGAACTTGCTTTGAATCCATTCGGCATAGCCCCCGACACTCTTCTCATTCCACACTCCACCGAGCTGCGAATAGAGGCCAAAGTGGATGAACATCCCATACTTCGCTTCCGCGAACCATTGCATGCGCGCAGTGTAGTTCTCGATGGATTCTTTCTTGAGCGTGGCTTCCTGGTCGGATGCTGGCTGTCCCTCGACAGGCTGTGCGATCACGAGGCTCAAAGAGAGCATCGCTCCTGTAATTAATCGTTTATGCATCATCATTCTTTTGTTTATTGAATTGTTTTAAAAGTATAAGTCTCTCCGACAGCAGAGGCAAAGTGGATCCGGTCGGTTCCGTCACGTGTGACCTTGATCTTTTTTCCAGCGCTATCCCTGACGCTCGCCTTGCCGATACCTGGGTAGACGATCCGGCATTCGCCGCCGCTGCGGGATAGGATGGAAAGTTCCGTTGTTTGTCCATCTTTCCATTTCGCAGAGATCACAAAGTTTCCTCGAGCTACGAGGCCATCAAAATGTCCGGTATTCCACGCTTTCGGCAGGGCTGGTAAGATTTTGATCGCACCGTCATGGCTTTGCAGCAGCATTTCCGCGACGCCGGCCATCGTGCCGAGACTGCCGTCGATCTGGAAGGGAGGATGCAGCGCCCAGAGATTGGTAGCTGTGCGTTCGATAATGAA
>Ga0206126_10001950_pt1 | contig 23721 bp, 26 predicted proteins | sample Helgoland_Spring_5_FD_148621 | JGI IMG/M metagenome (GOLD analysis project Ga0206126, IMG submission 148621) | Pelagic subsurface seawater microbial communities from Kabeltonne, Helgoland, North Sea - Helgoland_Spring_Bloom_20160412_1 | ecosystem: Environmental > Aquatic > Marine > Epipelagic ...
ACGCAATGCGACACGCTGAAATTGGAACAGATTGTGACACCTTTTTTTTCACCCAATGGTAAATATATAGTGTTTCATAATGGCGCTCCGATTGGTTTAACGGACCGTGTAGAAATTGTTAACACAATTCGTCAAGCTCGGCGTGTAAGAACAATATCTTCTGACGTATGTGTTTCAATTGAAGACAACGACATCGAAATTTGGACAGATTCTGGTCGTGTTTCAAGACCCGTGTTTGTGGTCAACAATGGTAAATTGATCATTCAACCAGAAAAAGTCAATGACCTTCGTGACGGGCGTTTGCACTGGGAAGACATGTTTACATTGGGTGTTGTAGAAAATTTATCGGTATACGAGGAAGAGAAAGCGTTTATTGCACTTCGCCCAGAAGACTTGACCACAGGACACACGCATTGTGAATTAGACCCGTCCCTCATTCTTGGAACGCTTGCGAGCACCATTCCGTATCCAGACCACAATCAATCGCCGAGAAATGTCTACCAAGCAGCGATGGGCAAACAAGCGATGGGCATATACGCCTCAAACTACACAAAACGCTTTGACACCAATGGTCATGTCATGCACTACCCACAAAAGCCCTTGGTTACGACTAGGGCAGCCAAAGCATTGTGCGGTGACGAATTACCAGCGGGAACACAAGCCATCGTTGCCATCATGTGTTTCGGTGGCTACAACCAAGAAGATTCGCTGTTATTTAACCGATACGCAGTGGACCGAGGATTTGGGCGTTCAACGACATATCGAACGTATGCGTCTTCGAACTCTTCGACCCGACAAGCACCCGCGTCGGAATTTAAAAAGCAGGAGATGTATGGCGACGCCACTTCAACATTGGATGTGGATGGTTTGACGTTTCCAAATCAAAAGATCGAAAAGGGGAAAGCAATTTTCTGCAACATCACAGAAGGAAAAACGCATCCACATGTCACCAAAAATAAAAAGTCGAGCGGTGTCGTCGATGCTACTATCCTATTTCAAAACTCCAATGGTGGACAAACAGCCAAAACGCGCATCCGTGAACAACGGATTCCTGAAATCGGTGACAAATTCAGTTCGAGGCACGGACAAAAAGGCACAATAGGCATGATGTACAACCAAGAAGACCTCCCATTCACTGCCGAAGGTATCGTGCCCGACTTAATCGTCAACCCACACGCCATACCTTCCAGAATGACAATTGGACATGTGTTCGAATGTGTGGCCTCCAAATTGGCAGCGTTAACGGGAGTGAGACAAGATGCCACTGCATTTTCACACGATTCAGTGGAGAATATATGTGCGTTGCTTAAAAAAGCGGGGTTTTCCGAAGATGGTAAAGAAGTCATGTACCATCCACATACAGGAAAACGTATGGAAGGTCGTGTATTTATTGGTCCTACATTTTACCAACGGTTGAAACACATGGTTGCTGACAAGATCCACGCTAGAGCAAAAGGAAAGATTGTAGGACTTACGAGACAACCTGTGGACGGAAGGGCCAATGGAGGTGGCCTTCGTTGGGGTGAAATGGAAAGAGATTGTGGTGTGGCACATGGTGCATCAGCTGTTTTGCACGAAAGAATGATGATATCTTCAGACGCTTACGACGCACCCATTTGTGAGCATTGTGGACTCATTGGGACGTCAAAACAAGCTGATAGTTACGACCCTATGCGTTGCCAATCTTGTGACAATGCAGATGTTCATGTTGTCAAAATGCCATATGCTGGAAAACTGATGATGCAAGAACTAATGGCCATGGGAGTAGCACCAAAAATAATACTTAAGGAGAGCATAAGATAAAAACAAAGTATAACCTTATATTTTTGAATAAAATGAATAAACGTAAAATGTCCCGAAAATTTAGTTGGCAAATCAATGCTTCGTCCGTAGCAGCACTTTTAGGCAAAAACAAGTTTCAAAGCCCAGAAGAAGCGCTCGCTAAAACGTGGCAAATGAACTTAAAAAGAATGCCCAAGTTTGGTGTCACGCCATCCTATTCTCCCAACAAACAAACCACCGAACAAATTGTCACACAACAAATTGAAAAAAAACACGCCAAAACCATTGCAAAGGCTGTCGACCGCAAAGTCGACCAACGAACAACCGTTGCCAAAATGAAGACACACGCCGTCAAAGAAGCGGAACAAACACAACAACAAGCCGAACATGCACGCCAAGCACTTTCAAAAGCCAAACAAATCCACGAACTTGTACAATATCCCAAAATTTCGTCTGGTCTTCGTTCCACCAGAAAAATGGGATATTTCTGCGTCGAAGAACGTGTTTATCACAAAACAGGTTCAAAATCTGCAAAAAAATGTTCTATGCAGGAAGCAAACGACCATGGTTGGTATGTTGACAAAAAGGCAGTTGTCGAAAAGGCTCAGAAACAAGAAGTGAAAGCTGTTGAAAAAGCGTCCTTGGCCAAAAAGGTGGCGAAAACGATTGAAAAACAGGCCAAAAAGTCGATCAATACACAAAGAGGTACAAAAAAAGAGGCGACAGATCTGGAAATTCTTCAGCGTACCGTTCCGAATGTGAAAGCTGGAAATGACCGATCATACTTTTTAAGTGTATCGCGTGGTGATGGTGCGTATGGTGCCTTCGTCATTGGTAGAATTGACGGATTCGACCAGAATACCGATACAATTTACGAACTAAAAAGTCGTTCTTCAAGATTATTCCACAGAGTGTGCGAGTACGAAGAAATCCAATGTCTTCTTTATGCAAAAATGTTGCACAAAGAAAAGATCGTTCTCGTTGAAACATACCGAGGTGAACAATTATTGTATCCAATGCGTTTTGAAAATGGCGTCTTTGGACCCAGCAATCTCGTCTGGAAAAATGTTCAAAGTCAGCTCGAACAAGTAGTCCTAAATTTGAATAGAATAGAAGAAGACGAAGAGTTTAGACAGAAAATAATTAATATCTTATTCTAAATGCCAAAACGTAAAATAATTTGTACTACACCCGTCAAAAAAAGACTAAAGAGATGCCCGACATGGGAAATACTGTTACAAACACCCAGAGTGTATAAAAATACTATTAAAAAGTAATGTGGTTTTATTATTTGTAATTTACTAAGATTTTTTAACAAGTTGAAAGTGTATTCCATTTGGTCTTTAGGCACGCCTTTTGATCATCATCAGTACCTGCTAATTGGGTCAATAAATTCAATAATTGTGCGACATGAGCACCAGTAAGAACCTGATTACCTATCGTCAACGTATTTTGAACCTGTAAATCCCCCGTTGAAGTGGAACCAGTAACCTCTAAATCTGTAGATACCGTAGCATCTCCGGATACCGTCAAATCATTAGATACCGTAGCATCACCATTAAACATTACTTTAAAAGCATCACTAAGTGTGTTGGAGTCGACGCCGTTTCCTATCACAAACGCTGTGTTATCCAGACTAAATACAGTAGTTGAAGTGGCTGTTTTGCCTGCTAAGTTGTATTGTCCAATTGATACCGAAGCATAATCACTTGCTATCGTTGAATAGCCCATTGCTGTGGAAAAATCGCCACTTGCTGTCGTACTGCTGCCCATTGCTGTGGCCGTATTGCCACTTGCTGTCGTACTGCTGCCCATTGCTGTGGAATAATCGCCACTTGCTGTCGTACTGCTGCCCATTGCTGTGGCCGTATTGCCACTTGCTGTCGTTTCTATTGCGGACCATTGCGCAGTTACACTTTCTACTAAAATAACACCAATTCCAATTTTTAAAATATTCATTTTATTTAAATGTAAGCTATTTATATAGTGTATGTCCGCCAAACGTAAAAATATTTAATTATCACGTTTACGTTTTTTTTTAACCGGTGGTTTACTTGTACGAATTGTTTCCTTTCCCTTCTCACAACGCGCGTTGTCCGTTTGAATGGTCGCTTTGTGGTCCATTGTTTCCACGAATTTCTTGATTGCCTTGCCTTGTTTGTCTTCAGGGTTCCATTTATCAAAGTCGTGGACCGCCTGGTGTGTTTCACGTACAAATTTAGCTCCTTCTTCGTCGAGTTCGTCTGGATTGGCAAATTCAAAGTCAGAACCTTCGTCGTCAGGAACAACGAAACCATCATCTGCATAACCATGCATTGCGGGATTCGCTGATGCTTCGTCCGAAGATTCATCGTCAGAGGATTCGTCTCCGTCATACAGGGGGAGAGTCGTTTCATCCTCGTCCTCAATGCGACAAAAAGTAATCCCGTCACCACCAGGGATAAATCCTACTTCTTTCCATGCCTTGACAACTTCTTTTCGAGAAGCATCATTGCCAACGCGAATATGTTTTTTCACAAACTTAGGTTCAATTGCAGACCACGCGTCATCGGCCACGAATTCCCAAATACGACCTTCTTGTTTTTCCGTTTCTTTTAAACGCGACACTTCAATTTTGTTTTGGTCATCAATACCTAAGATTTCTCCGTGGAATTGTTTGTCTGCAATTTCAAAAGTAATAATATCGCCTGCGGAATACATTTTTTTTTTGTACTAAAAAATATAAATTTAAATACAAATTGTCATATGTGTAAAATAGTTTTAAACTATATATAGACAGTGTGTATTGTAAAATGAAAAGTGTTCCCGTCTTATTATTAGGCATCATACTCTTTTATGTTTTCTATAACGACTACACTGTGGCAGAAGCGTTCCGCTATTCATTCGACACAGCGTTCAACATCGGAATGGGGGACGGTAATTTAAATGAAGACAACACATCATTATTTGTGACCACAATCTGGATGTTACTAGGATATTTTGTCGTTTTTAAGTGGTGGCTAACCATAATACAAACGGTCATGGGTAACGACTCAATATTGTCTAGCGGGCACAAAAAAATCCAAACGTTCAAAAATTGGTTGGGATGCACACCACTTACATTTAGCATTATTGTCACTGTTACATGGGGAATATTTGGCGTGTTCATCGGAATTATTGTTGAAAAATGGTCTTTTTCAAAATCGTTAAATTTTGCAGTGGGTGGAATGACGACTACAGGTTCACAACTAATTTCAAATACAAACGTTTCGAATATACTTGGGGGGATCTATATTTTGTTTGGCGTACCGTTGTTATCAATCACTGCAAGTCTCGTTCTCGTCGAAGAAAATTCAACACAAAAAGCACAAAAAGCACAACCGGATGTAAAACAACCGATACATTTCTAATAATTAAGCAGTATTTAATCTATGTTTTATAAAATAATGAATGAATGATACATTCATTAAATCCGAATGTTATATTTGCTTTGAACCGTGTTTAGAGAAATCGCCTTGTTCGTGTGGAACATCTGTACATAACGAATGCCTTGTTAAATTTTTGGAAATATCGGGCAATATAGTTTGTACAATCTGCACAGACGAATTTAAAATTGTTACAAAAAAGAGAAAAAATACATACAGGATGTACTGGCTCATTTTGTCATGTTGTTTCATGATGTTAATATTATGTATAGTTATGTGGATATTAGTATAAATTGAACATTAAGTGTTCAAAATGAATAATGCACCCGATGAAATTTTATTACAAATATTAAGTTTTACTTCTATTACCGACTTATGTCCTGTTAACAAATATTTTTTGATGTTAACTCGGACAAATGTCATCTGGAAACCGTTATTCGTCTCGCGTTTCGAAGAATGCAACTCCAATAATTACTTTGAGGAATATCATTGGCATTTGACAATCGAAGAACATCAACATCGTTATCAACGACAGTGGACCCTTGGGTGTGTGGGTAAAATGACACCTTTGGAAAAACCAAAATGGAACAAAACTCTATTATAAAAGGAAGTGCATAAATAATAATGTTTCGCCAACTACAAAAAAGTCCGTCGTTGTATAAACACGCTGTTCATAACTCTGTTTTCAAAAACGCGTTACAAAAATCTCGTCAAAAAATAAAACATCTTCGACTGATCATCAATAAATTAAAATCAGAATTACAAGAAACTTTGGATGAAAATAAAATTTATTTATTAAAACATCATAATTTGTTGTTGCTTAGAAAACACGAACAACAACTTATACAATATATTAGGACATTGCTACGTAAGAAATCGTTGATAATGAAGCAAATAATAGAAAGAGAATACCGCCGCTAATACCACTTCGGTATTTTTTTCCACTTCATTTCCCATGTTTTTGTTTTATAATAATTACGGTATGTTTCTATGGCATTCAATTTGCCATCCGTGTAAACCGCACATTGTGGGAAAACTTCGTCGTTAATTGCACAATCAAAGTATGCAATATCACTCGGTAATCCTGCAGTAGCACGTTTTGTAAGTGGTGGAGCGTACGTTTCTTCCGAAATTAATTTGGGTGCTCCCATACGTTGCAGACGCTCTAAATGCGACACACACTTATGAATCTTACCGTAACGCGAATAATACTCGTCGCATAGTGCAAAGGCAATGTTCAAAGTCCATTCATAGTGTATTTTGGATGCACGCACCCAAATAGAAACTGGATGATTTTTATGAGTTGGTCGATATGGGTCATATGGACACGATTCCATAATTGTCATTGGTAAATGGTCTCTACCGAACCACCACGCCGTGTAGAGCATTTGTGTGAGTTCTAAAATCATTTTAATGCAATGTTTGTTGCAATGATCAGATGCAATTGACTTAACATTGTAGTTGAGAAAAAACAAATTCATTTTGAATAGTTTTGAATAAAAATTTAGAATAGATTATTTTAAAATTTTCTCGGTTTTCTAGCTGTACTACATGCATATTCCCAAGCAACAAATATTAACCACATTGCTATACCCACACCGATAATAATCCCAACCGTATATTCTCCCGCTTCCCTTGAAAATCCCAGGTATACAATAGGCACAATATCTTTGCATTCGGATTGTCCTGGTTCATAGGTTGTTTTATTGACAGGGCACAAATCACACGTGGTCAACCATCCATCGTCAGAAACTCGTGCAATACTACACGGACTGCAATTTTCAGTAGACCCTTCTTCTGGTTTTCCCCCCGTATATCCGAGTTCACATGGCCAAAAGTGTGTCAATTTTTTATGATTCCCCAATATCCAGTGTTGCGTATTTGAACCATATTGTGCGTTTTGATGTTTTGCTTCAGTTTGCGTGTATGAATGCGGTTCTCGCAATCGAGAATCTTTACCGTATCTAAATGCAGTTGGAGATTCTTCTCTTAGTTCTACGTGTCGGCGATTTGGTATGATAACATTCGAACCAGCAACACCAATATCATTTCCAATCAAGTCATTTTGATAGTCGGGCGCGATCATATAATCCGAACGTATGGGTGCCGTGTAATCAGACCAGGCGAGCATACTAGGTTTTAGATAATACAACGCGTTTCTAGGAATATCATTAATAGCAATACCTCTGTTAAACGATTCTTCACATTTGGCAGATATACAATCATAGATAATCACAAAAGGTTCGTGCGTATTTTCATACAGTGGATATGTCGAAACAGCTAGTAATGATTTTGACGCTGCGATTGACCGTCCATAAGCTCTATAAGTAGCTGTTCTCAAATTAGGTGGTCCGAGAGGAGATTTGAGGGATGGCTCCAACCAATGGACGGTAACGTTCTGCACATTACCGTCCGCATCTTTAATAGGTTTTTCTTTGGGTGAATCGCCAGACGTTTCCCAAGCATAGACTCTGCCATAATTACGCCCTTTCGAATGAATGGAATTTTCCATAAATCGGTTTGTATCGCCTGGAGCGGAGACAAATAGTGACGTTCCTAATTCTTCGACTGGTCCTGTTATCGCAACATCGTAGCCAAATTGTTGCCATTTAAAGTATGGTATAAGAACGGGGTTTAATGGACCACCGCCGTAATACCCACCTTTGTAATATGGTAATTGTGGAGGTATGCATTTTTTTTGAAAGTCGTTGATCTCTGAGTCTATCAAATTTGAATTCGGACCATGTTTTAAAAACCCATAGTATTCTTTCCAACTTTTGTAACCCAACCTGCAATCTGTACCATATGGAACGCAGCCTGTTTCGTACAACGACCGACATGAGTGGAGCTCATTCCCTATATACACAAATGCATATCCAATGGTAGACGGTATACCTAGGAAATCGGGCGGTACATCCGTTGTATCGAGTTTTCCAGGAGCGCCAGCAACCCAAGTCGAATTTTGCACATCTACTGAGAATCCAAACCGATATACTTTTGTGTAGGTATCTCCTTGATGTGCATATGTGGGATCTTTCCAAGATATTTCATCTCTCATTGGGGCAACTCTTTCGGCAATATTGCTTTCCATGGGTCGCCATAATTTAACAATTCCCGTACCGTTTGCCTCGTGATTTTCTGGAATTCTTTCTGCGTCTGGAAATCCAAAAACAACCAATGAACAATCTTGATTGATCGCAACGATTGGTGAATATTCACTTGTATTGTAATGTTTCTTGGTGTCGTGGAATCTTATATGTGTACCATTGGATGGTGTGGCGTACAGTGTACATGTATCTGAAATTCTCAACAACGAGGGAATAAATTCAACATCAAAGGATTCTTCTCGATATGCAAATATACTCACAAATAAACATAATAATAAAATAAGCATTCGTTAAAAATACATCAATTTAAATACCTATTTTTTCTCACGCATGATACCGACTTTAATAAACTCTTTTTCTGATTTTTTTGCCTCAATAACCATCTTTTCAAAATCCCGCGGGGTAGAATTTATCTTTACTGTTTTCTTCTCAAATTGAAATAAATAGTCTCCTTTTTTTAAACCAGCCTCGAAAGCAGCGGAATCACCACGCACACTTTCAATATACAGGACACCTTGGTTTGTATCCCCCACTTTAATTCCCCAAGATTCTTTTGACGAAAGAGTAACTGTTGTTGGAACGCATTTGTTAAAAATGGCAAGGCGTGCATGTTCCAATTCTGCATCCTTTGATTTGAAACGCAATGTTTTTGCTGTAATTTCGGGGATCGTAGCTTGAAAAAGATTTATTTTTTTCAATAGTCCTAAATATTTGATTATCACTTCTGCAGTAACATCACGTGTCTTTCTGTCACTTTTTCTGTCTACCTCCCATTGGGCCGATTCAATAATAACAGGCAATGTTGCCGGTGTTTTTAAGCCTCGTGATGTTTCAAATTCAAGTACAGCGGCATACAAACACGCCGCAGCAAACTGTGTCTTACCGTGGGGCATTTTATAATGATTGTCATCACGAATAGAAGTTTCGTTGTGAACGCTGTAGTAAAATTTTTTGCATTTGTGTTGTGCATTCTTGATTATTAATTCTATTGCCATAAAATTAAATTTGTCGGCGATCAACTCAACTTTTTTACGACACGTCCAATAATGACGCTGGTGTGATTTAATGCGCTGTGTTCCGATTTGAAGACGTTTTCCTTTTTTCATTAGCGAGCAATCGCGTGCACTCATTCCTGGTGTTACGTTCCACATTGATTTATTCGCTTTTTCATCATCTCCCAAATGAAGGGTGCCCATTTTGTTTTGTTGCATTTTTTGTACCGTGCCACATTTGGAGCATGTAGAGTGTCCGCGTCGTTCGAAATCTATAAAGAATGACGAAGGTGCTCCACAACGTACGTTTCCACAAAAACGCGTCGGGTAAACCTCCGAAATCTGAAAATCTCCAGAACAATCTTTCAAAAAATCCCAAATTTGCTGTGGAGTAATTTTTTTGGTCACTTGGCGTGGACCGACCGAACAAATTCGCCCTGTGCCTCGTTGTTGCTGCGAACAGTGTCTAAATGTGTTTGATGTTATTCTGCCGTATTTATTCTGGTACAATTTACCCTTACGCTTACGAAAGTCAGACACCTTTTCAGATTTCATAATTTCATCTCGCATTTTAATATAGTTTGAATAGATAATTTCAATTTAGAATAAGTGTGTCCTATTCTAAATTGAAGACTATAAATTACTCTACCTTACAAAAAATTTATGTCCAAAAAGAGAAAGCGCTTTGAACCACCGACACCACCGCCGACACCACCGCCGCCACCGACGCCTCCATTCGGCTTCGATATCTCTGCCTTTTTGAAAAAGGTAAGTGTTCCCGAACCCCTAGGTTCTAAAACGCACAATATACAGAACAACATCGTCAAATTTGAAAATGGCCAACCTGTATTCAAATATAACGACCGAATATATTCGGTCCAAAATCCCACAGGAATATACGCGACGTTCAATAGTCAACGCGATTTCATCTCCAATTTCCATACGAATCATACTGTGTCACTGTACGCAATGGCACATTCTCTTTTAGCCGCATTGGCACACGATGTTAATATTGATACCAAAGAGACCTCTATAAATCGTCACATTGATATTTCACAGGCAACCATCAAAAGACGTCCGAACGGTATAATCTATCTCAACGCCAAACACCGTGGTCGAATAGTCTTCTTAAAAACCACCGATAACGACGCCATCAAATTAAAATATGTTATTGAAGCCGTCATCCACCGTTTGTTAAAATTGTCAAGTCCTGGATGTGTTCCATCACTGGAATTTGTGGGGATGACACCCGAAAATCACTTAGTGATTTGTTCTGAACAATTGCAAATACCTTCGATTTCGACGTTTGTTCAAACGTTGGGGGCACGGAATAAATCGATTCGATTACGGAAAATGTTGCTCAAAGTTTGTCGAGCGTTTATTATTATCCAGCGTGATGCAAAGTTTACACACCGCGACTGTCATACTGGAAATGTGTATTACGACGAGTCTCGTCAGAAAATTCAGTTTATTGATTTTGATTGGTCTTGCATTCGTCACGATACTTCTGTCATATCTGTTCCGAGATTTTTGTACGATACTACGCGCAAAACATATGGTCACAATAAATCCGTAGATATGTGTGTTTTTATGCGAAATTTAGGAAGGACGATCCGTGGAGCGCCAGAATTTATCGCACAAATATGGAAGCCGTTGATGCAACGATACGAGGATGAAACGCGAAACATGGTGGAACGCTTTCGCCAAAAAATCGACGCGACTGTCGACGAAATTAAACAAAACGAAGCGTGGATAAAAAAATACCCCAAAAGCAAGAAATTCATGGAAAATGAAAAACAAGTTCTATTGAAAAAAAAGCAGCAGCAAGAACACGATTTAATGTGCGCCATGCAATTGTACAAAATGTCGTCAGAAAAAAAATCTCTTAAAAGCGAATATGCGCACAAATATGGACTTGGGAGATTTAAAAATAATTTCGATTACTACATGGGATACTTTGAATGGGAATCAATGACTCCCAGAGTAATAGAAAAATTTATTTCTAAGATTAAGATATAATGTTTATTTTTTTTTGAAATATTTGACAGGGAATTTTTTTTCTCTAATTATTTCTCCAGTCGAGATGTCCTCATATGTTTTTTCGTTAGTAGGCTTGACAGTGACCGTTCTTCCAGATTCTGACAATGCAATAACTGTAAAATTTTTTGCGGGAAAATGAACCAATTTTTTATATTCTGGTGCTTTTTGAACAATATCCCCGATTTTGTATAGAGGCTTCCAATCAAGCAACAGAGGGAAAGTATTCCCAACGTTTTTTTCACCAGGTGAATATAAAACATGATCAAATATTTGTTCATTGATTTCGTCTTCACCACATTTTTTCAAGTCATCGCCTGTATATGGCGGGCTAATCGCATTCATAGCATATTTTGCCAAATTTTTGACATTTTTCATCACATCTCTTCTTTTTCCAGTAATTGGATCATACACTAATACTAACATAGGACATTTTACAAAAGCTATCATTCTAAGCGGAGCATTCCCAGCGATTATATCTTCCGTCCACTTGAGACCACTCTTTAAAACATGTGTAACTGGTTCCGCTATGAATTTTTTTGCCAAATTAAATAAACATGTAGTCATCTTGGCAATAATTGGTACCAATGTAAGGAAATTCTCTTTCAATTGGATCCAATCCTTATTCTGGCTAAATGTTGTCATAAATTTGTTGAACTTTGCTGATACGCTTTCTGCGATGTATGCCACCGTATCCACGAGTTTCTCGACAGACCACGATACAGCAGACGCAATACCATTTATAATTCCATAATGGTTTGATGATAGCTTTGATAACCAATTAAAAGCATCAGTGGTATGTATCGCTCCAAAACGTTTGGCATCAGCGAATGTTTTGTACCCAGCTCTTGATAAAGGACCACCATATTTTGTGTATAATCTTAAAAAGTGTTCTACTCGCTTTTTTTCAATTGTGAAGAATCGTTTCTTATTAAAATTTGCGAATTTTTCGCGCGCTTTCGCAAGTTTCGTACCAGATTTTTTCATTTGATTGATTTCTTGTGCCTTAACCATTGTTTCTAACAAATTTATGTCATCCTCTGTGTTATTTTCTTTAAGTTTCAACTTTGCGAACGTCACAGCTCTTTTCCACTTTGATTTTCCTGTGGTTTTCAGTTCTTGATTTTGTTTCAGAAATTCTTCAGAAGCAGCACTATCTTGTGGATTTGGATTTTCAGCAACATATTCTATACCCAAAATATCATTAATATCGCTTAGAATTATACCAGCGCCACTCGCCCAATTTAGGGCTTTAGCGTGTGTTGAAAACCTTAACGTGCTTATACTTTTCCACGCTTCATCATCAAATTTTTCTTCGCTATCTTCAAAATATTCCATGTAATTAATATCCCCCTTGCTTCCTTTAATTTTATATAATAAACTGTTACGTTCACCATTTATTTTATCCAATTCATCTTGTTTACTTTTTGAGACAAGTCTTTGTGTTACCTTTCCTTTTTGAAAAAATCTACTACTTTGAACGTCGTGTTGGCCACTTCGCGACGTTTTAAATCTTTTCATACACGCTTTTTCGTTACCTGTTCCCGCATGAGCCAATACGCAAATTTCAGCTTTTAATTGGTCATCAGATTGAAACCTATCGATATAAATTTTCTCTGGGTCTGGAATAATTTTTTGTTCGCAATAATCGACCAAAGAGTCACGCAACATTGAAACAGACCATTCTTCCCCAATGTTGCGTGACAAGAAATCTTTGTCAGTGTGCATCCACAATGAACGCATGATCGAAAGCAATTTCACACGTTCACGGACAGTGTTGTTGCCCGACACTATTGAACCGTCGTTTCTGTTTATGACATTACTGGGTAAAAAGTTTCCCATAACATGCGAGACCCAACCATTTTTGGCACCATCAAAACTAACGCTATTTCGTGTGACTATTCCGTCCAAACGACCCGTCAACGAGCCCTTCAATCCACTGTCTGGAATGTTAATAGTTGGAATAATTTTAATAGCCCTTCCAGATACAGGGTCGTTCACCATTCGATAGGACGCCGTGTTGAGAATATCGCCGCCACCGTCGACTTCCAATCCAACTCCAGCGTTAAATATGATTGAGCCAGAACATTCTGGAAGAATTGTACGCAATTGGTGGTACATTGTGTTAGCAAGTGTACCGCCAAGACTATGGCCTGTAAAAATCACTTGGTCAAATCTATCAGAATCTAGTAGTACTCTCAATATATGTTGCTCGCTGTATTTGAATCTTGGTGTTTCTTGAAAAGGAATTCCTAATCCAATGGCTGCGTCTGAAAGCAGCCAATCCCAAAGTGCACTCCCATCTATAAAATCAAATCTTGAACCGCGGAATCCAATTACAAGTGTTCGCAATGGTACGACATCATTTCCTTCAGCAATGTAAATGGCAGTACCTGGTAAAGATAAATTCTCATGGTATTCTAATTTTCTACCGTCTAGCATCGTAGTCTCTAATCTTCGTGAGCGAAGATTTCCTTTTTCTATGGTTTGACATACTGTAGCATTGTAATCGTTAAAACCTGTACCCATGTATGTTTCATTCGTGACAAATAAAGCAAAGTCGTGTTCAGGACGAACGTGAGCAAACCCCATTCCGTCTTGATATGGTTCAGCGTCATGTCTCGCACTATAATCAGCATTACTTAATGTATATGTGAGGCCCTCTTCACAATTTTTTCCGAAAGCATCACAACGGAAAGTTCTATCCGGATGAACATGCAAATTCGTCTGTTCCGATTCGTAAAATTCTACAAGAGCTTTTTTAAACGCTGTGGTCTCATCCTTTTCAACAAGCCTTGTAGATTTGGTAAGACCAACTTTGGATGCAAGAAAAGTTCCTAGGCCTTCAGAGGATTCGAAATCTGGCATCTTCGTTTCACATTGCCTGTCAAATTCCGACATCTTCACCAAGAAAGGCTCTACTTCTTGATACAAATCCAAATGGTCACTTTTTGGCTTATTGGTGTGTTTCAACATCCTCATAAGAGGGTGTTGTGGAACATAATCTTGAACAACTAACCCTTCCACATTTGTTTGGATTGTTTCCATATTTTCTTCTCTTGTAAATATAGACATTTTAATTAATTTTTGACAGTATTTATAGTGTCTCAATTTAAAAAAATGGATCAGCTCGACGCGTGCTATACAGGACAAGCATCTAATTTTAAATGTCTACATAGCAATAAATCTATCGAAATAGCATCTCAAATTTTGAAAGAAAAAGAAACAGAGTATACAGAATCAAACAAATTGAAATTTGATTGTTTTTTCAAAGAAGATAACAAGTCCGGCGAAATTACACACGATTTTTCCTTAAAATACATAGAAGGCTACACACCTTTAAAACCGGGTGATATTTTATATTATCCATGTGCCAACGGTAAAGTTGGCAAATTTCTAGGCATGGAACACGCCTCCATCTACATAGGCAATGGCGCTTGCATACATTTGTGGCAAGACGCTGGTAAAGCCCGGATTATAATAACCTCTGTGAAGTTGGCATGTAGTTCCATATGTAATTTATACGCATTAGATATTTCAAAAATTACATTCATGAAATTTCATGATAGAATAGGTATTATTCGCGAAGCAGTAAAAGCATTAAAAGAAACAGACTCAAAAGGTGGTACACATGGTAATTACAACGCATTGTCAAACAATTGTCATCAGTGGGTGTTAGATGTTGCGTCCGTACGAGATCTAACACAAAAACACAATAGATTACACTCGAGATGTCTCCCTTTTAACTTACATATCCAAAAATCTAAAAAATTGGCAGATAAACGCAAAGAGGAAGCCGACAAACAAGCTATGGAAGACGCCAAAGACGCACATAAGAAAATGACTACTATGGCAAATAGGTCGTCATTTAAACAATTCATAAAATAACACGGGGTTACACGGGGTTACACGGGGTTACACGGGGTTACACTTATTATAAATATATTTAACTTATCAACTTAGTATGTCTGGAGGTCGTTTGGACGCCATCTGTTATCAAAAATTTTGGCGACAATCAAAGAGCATTTTTTCGATCCAACCACATGAGCTAAAAAAATACGAAACACGCATTATTGAAGTAGGTGCACACTTTCCAAAATTTCCAACGCAGCAGTTCGTTCATCTATCAACTCAGATTCACTCGCTTTAATTTTTTCTTGACCAAACATATTGATATTCAAACCTGTTTTTACAACCCAGTCACCATCTTTACATCCACAGGGGAATGAATACATCAGATCCTTTTCAACCCCATAGTATCCTTCATCATTGTACACAGCCATTGCTACTGTTTCGCCTGGTTTAGTACCTGTTACTAACCAGGTACGTACACAATCTGCTGCTGCATTAGCAGCTGACATAGCACTTGAATTTCCACGTGCTTCCATAACAGCTTTCCCACGTTGCTGAACAGTCGATAAGAACTCATTACAAAGCCACTCTTCATCGTTCAATAAAGATGACAAAAGAGTTTTAGTGCCATCGTTTGCTTCTACATAACCATCTGTTGTTGGATCGGGATACTGTGTTGCACTATGATTACCCCAAATTATCACATTTTTAACATTTTTAACGTTCGTATCTAATTTAAGTGCAACTTGTGTAGAAGCACGATTATAATCAAGACGTGTCATAGCACAGAAGTTTTTATTTGGTACACGTGTACATTGTTTCAGAGTTACTAGAGCGTTTGTATTCGCAGGATTTGCAACTACTAACACTTTAATCGTATTAGAAGCTACAGCCTCAATGGCTTGACCCATGCTAAGAAAGATTTTCGTATTAATTTGAATAAGTTCTTTGCGTAACATTCCGGGACGCCGAGGAAAACCACCAACTAAAAATGCAACATCCGCATCTTTGAATGCAATGAGCGGGTCGGTGGTACATACAATATTGTTCAGTGTAGTATATGCACAATCCAGTAGCTCCATTTTCGCTCCTTCAAGCATAGCAAGTCCCTGGGGAATTTCAAGTAAATGTAAGTTCACAATAGTATCTATCCCAAATACTTGACCACTTGCTACCATAGGAAGAAGTGAGTATCCAATCTGTCCCGCTGCTCCTGTAATGACGACAGTTATCGTTTTTTGTGTACTCATCATACTGTTAAAACCATGGTCTGACATTTTATTTTAATTATCCATATATATAATATATTTTTGTAAATAAAATGAAGTGGTATTATAAATCCTGAATAATTTCTGTAATAGATTATAAGTATATATCAAATCGAACTGAAAATGTCTTGGGTATGTGTATCTGGTTATTTTGATCCATTCCACGTGGGTCACCTCGAATACCTCAAAAAAGCAAAACAAATAGGTGATAATTTAGTTGTTATCGTTAATTCAGACCATCAAGCACAGCTTAAAAAAGGTAAACATTTTATGCCTGCGCATGAACGTTGTAAAATAATCGCAGCGTTAAAATGTGTAGATATGGTAGTGGAATCCGTTGACAAAGACAGAACTGTCTGCGAAACGTTGCGTACAATGGAACCAAAACCCGATTTCTTTTGCAATGGTGGTGACCAAAATAACAATACAATTCCAGAAGTGTCCATATGCCAACAACGAGGAATAGAACTGCGAGATGGGTTTGGAGATAAAATTCAATCGTCTTCTTGGTTATTAGGAACCGCAAATAAACCTAGTGATGAAGGCAAAATATTAGGAACCGCAAATAAACCTAGTGATGAAGGCAAAATATTAGGAACCACAAATAAACCTGGTGATGAAGGCAAAATATTAGGAACCACAAATAAACCTGGTGATGAAGGCAAAATATTAGCACTCTTTGATGTGGATGGTACGTTGACACCACCACGTTTGGAGATATCGCATCAAATGAAACAATTTTTAAATCGATTGAGGTCTAAAATAACGATTGCTACTGTGGGTGGTTCAGATTTCGCTAAACAGAAAGAACAACTTGGTGAACCGCAAACACAATTTGATTATGTTTTTGCTGAAAATGGGTTAACTGCCTTTCACCAAGGCGTCTCTTTGAATGAAACCACCATGAAAGATCATATCGGTGAAGAAAGACTTCGCACATTAATCGATGATTTATTGTCATATTTATCCGAACAAAGTGTCCCCATAAAACGTGGAACATTTATTGAATATCGCAACGGTATGTTGAATGTTTCACCCATAGGCCGCGCTTGCTCACGCGAGGAACGTAATAATTTCGAAGAATGGGATAAACAAACTAAATGTCGTGAAAATATGGTGAGGTATTTTAGTGAAAAGTACCCAGAATTACAATTTTCTATTGGTGGGCAAATTTCGTTTGATGTGTTTCCAAAAGGATGGGACAAAACATATTGTTTGCAATTTTTAACTGGGTTTGATGAAATTCATTTTTTTGGTGATAAGACGTATCCAGGTGGGAATGATCATGAAATTTTCAACCACGAAAGTGTAATAGGACACGCCGTTTCTAACCCACAACAGACATTAGAATTATGCCAACAACTATTTTTTAAATAACTCTATTCTAAAAAAAAAATGAATACAACACTATGTATCACAAAAGAAAATGAAGCTTGTGTCAAAATGAGCAACTGCGAGTGTCCACAGACAGACGAACCATGGGTTATAATAACCTGTTTCGCCATATTAGCATTATTAATGGGGTTTTGGATAAGAGCGCTTTCGAATCACGGAAAAAAAAAGAAAAAGAAAAAAACTAGAATTCTACCAATATAATCAATATATTATTTTAACTCATAAAATCTCCATAACCTTCTACTTTAATACCGTAGTGTTCCAATGGTTTATTTGCCGAATACGTCCATTTTGCAATGACAAGCCACGAGTCTCCGTCGATAACAACGGTAGCTCGTTTACTGTTCAAGTCAAAATGAATATTCATTGTTATTAGAATAGAAAAAGTTTAAATACAAGTATTTAATTGTCTTTTTATCGTATCAAATGAATAATTTTACTACAGAAGAAATAACAGCCATCAAACGCATTTTCAAACAATTCGATTCTGACAACGATGGGTTTATCAACCGGCGTGAACTCGGGACATTGGCGATTGCTCTGAACGACCCATTGACGCCTGCTGAATTGGCCGATTTTTTCAAAAGCATTGATACCGACAATTCTGGGAAAATAACATGGAACGAATTCATTGCATATTGGGGGAACAACTAGCCAAAAGGCCCTCCAATTTGATTTGATTGCGTTCTTGTTTCACAACAATTTTATCATATTGTTTTCCCAATTGTTTCAACTTGTCGATTTCATATTGATTGCGTAAAATTGTTCGTATAATGCGTTTTATTGCCTTGTCTTCTTGCACAGTTTCAGCCCAATCAACATCTTCCTGCATATTCACAACATCACCACCCTTTGTAACAAGCGCAAACAACAAATCAGAATACCTACGAAGTTTTGCTGCAAGAAGAGGGTTTTCCCCAGACCGTTCCAATTGTTCGATGTGAATTTGTAAACCCCAATGTTTTACGTCCGTATAATTCAGCTCGGCACGAAGCGATTCAACTTGTTTTGCCAATACGTCTGTCGCACGTATTTCAGTCGCAAGGGTTTGCCTTAAATCTTCGAGCAAAGATGGTCGCTTCGTTTCGGTTTGTACAACTTGGCGCAATTCTAACACACGTTTATGGAGTTGGTTGTAGTGTGCTTTTTCCATATCTTTTTCTAATCCACGCTGAATATATTCGACGTGATCGCGAAGTCCATTCGTTAGACTTTTGTTTTTCTGTTTTTTTTGGTGTTTTTTTTGTTTGGAAAATGATTTGCAATTTTCCAGGCGCGTGGCGATATGCTCGTTGTTACACGTAGGTATGTTTTGTAGTTCTACACGTTCCCTTTTAGCCACTTCACGCCGTATATCTACCATGTTTCGTTGGAAGAGTTCATCCATAAATTGTTTACGAAACATTTTTAGAATAAATTAGGTGTGTGTTTATACAGTTTATATTTAAAATAGAAAAATTTCAAATGCAAAATTTCAAATGCAAATAAAATTCCATAGTTCCACCGGAAGTTTGCAAAAAACCCGAATATTTAGACATTATAAATACACACTATAAACAATCGATTTTTTTTAAATATGGAAAAACCTGTTTTCAAGACTTTCGCATCAGCCGAAGGTTTTATAGAAATACTTAAATCGTCTTTTCTTGCACTCATACTCGCATTAAGAGCGAACGCCATAGAACCTTCACAAAAAGCAATTGAATTGACGGACCGTTTAAAAAATAACAGAGAAGTTTCATGCTGTGAATTAAAGAGTGAATATAGAAGAATGGCTTTAGAATTACATCCCGACAAAGGGGGTACAGATCAAGATATGGCACATTTGAATAATGCGCGTGATGCAAGAGATGATTGTTCCCAGCAAAAAATGCGTGGGTGTTCTCGGACGTCTTCATCATCTTCCACCAAATCTTCCAAAGGCAAATCCTTTAAAGGCAAATCCTCCACCAAATCTTCCAAAGGCAAATCCTTTAAAGGCAAATCCTCCACCAAATCTTCCACCAAATCTTCCACCAAATCTTCCAAAGGCAAATCCTTTAAAGGCAAATCTTCCACCAAATCTTCCAAAGGCAAATCTTCCAAAGGCAAATCTTCCTCCAAAGGCTCCAAAGGCAAATCTTCCAAAAGCAAATCTTCCAAAAGCAAATCAAAAAAAACACAGGAAAAGTCATTTGATAGTGGACGTCTTTTTGCGGGTGGTGTAGTTGCAGGTGGTGTAGTTGGACTAGTTGTAAATGCAATGGATGGTCGTAAAAGTCCTAAACCGCACGTCCGTACACCTACAAGCCCGAGACATCGATAGCTGGTCTATTTATTGCGTATATTAACATTCTTTCGAATACTTTGTCTAAATTTTTTATGTGTGGATGTTCGTCCACCAAGTCGCCGATCATTTCACCAAAATCTTCTGGGTCTTTCATCACGTCTTCAAGTTCGTATTCTTTTACAATAACTTTAATTTCATCTGTGTTGTCGATATCTTTGTAATAATCCATGTTTCACAAATTGAATATATATTTATATACAGGTTTTTTTGCATCTATAATTATGTCACAGAACAATGTACGCACTCTATTTAAAAAAAAAAGATAATATTAAAATGAATACGTGGTTGTCCGACACCAAACCCCTCTTAGGTTTAATACTACCCTTTCTCAAACCATTAGACCAACAAAAATGGCGTATGGCTGGTTCTTTTGCCAAAACGATGTCAGATATACACATTGCTCCAATGATATGGAAGGAAATTGTGTTAACCCAACCGAATGTCGAAACTTGTCCCATTTGTTCTCAAATTCATTTAACCAATAATATGTTTTATTGCTCTGTGTGTTCAAATTATACTTGTGGAAATCATGTAATGAGCTGCAATACGTGTACGTACGACTTATGTTCAAAATGTGCATTAGGAAAACAATGTACTATGTGCTAATGTTCGGACAAATATCCACACATAAAAAATGAACTATATAAATGTCATAGTAAATATCATATGAAATTTTTATTGTTTATTTTCATTAGTATTGTTACATCAAATGAATTCGATTGTAAACCGTCTGTGAAAGCTGTTACTTTTTCTAATATCAACACTGTAAAACCGAGTATTGAGAAGCAAAAGTGGTGTTGTGAAAACAAACGCGTTGGATGCGTGTGTTGTGAAGCATTGATAGCATCTTGTGAAGCATGTAAAGAGGGTGTTTCTGTGAAAGAGTTTTGCAAAAAGAACGTCGGCTATAGTGGATGTCCTAATACGGTGTGTACTCAAGATGTGAAAACTTGTGAAGATGGAACTTATGTATCACGAGACGAAAACTGCAAATTTCCCACATGTCCAGACAAAAAATGTCCTGACAAATGTGTGTCGTGGTTTGATGGGTGCAATATCTGTAAATGTGACTCTTCACAAAATAAAAAATGCACTTTAAAATTCTGCCAAAAACATGATGTTCCTAAATGTTTGGACGACGAAAAACCTGAAGAACCATATAATTGCTACACGCGTGAAGTTTGGCCAGATGAAAAACGAAAATGGTGTTGTGAAAATAAAAGATTAGGATGTGCGCCACAAGTTAACTGTCCACGCGATTGTTCCTCTTGGTACGACGGTTGTAATACTTGTACATGTAACGACGGAAACATTGGAGCATGTACAAAAAAAAATTGTTTTCGTAAAGAGGAGCCAAAATGTTTGGACAAACCCACATGCATTATGGTTGACTGTGCACCTGGTTATAAATTAGTGGATAGTGACAGCCGTGGATGCGGGGGCAATTGCGAATTAAAATGTAAAACAGGATATAGAACAGTAGGTAACAAATGCGTATACGATTGCAAAAGCAGTGAAGAATGGCCGTTTGCGAAACGTGAATGGTGTTGCATAAACCACAAAATAGGATGCAAATATAATTGTTTATCTCGTGAGGTATGGTTGGCTGAAAAACGCGAATGGTGTTGCGTGAACCAACGTTTTGGATGTTGTCCAAAACCAAAGTGTACGAGTCCCAAAGAAGGATGCAAACGTGTTTGGTCCATAGATATTAATAAATACGGTTGTCCAGTGTTCCCATGTGGTACAGACGAATGTCCAGAAGAAACATATACGATCAAAAAACCACATGTACGATTTCAAGATACACGTGGTGTAGCATGGAAGGAGGTCGATGAAGATGCAAAACAAGTCAACATTAAAATTATAGACACAAAAGACAGACCAAAGATATCGTTGGACGGAATGTCTATGAAAACGAAGGATGACGTTGTTCGTCGTCGCAACATTGTACGCTCTATCGTTGATACAATGGACGGTGCTTCAATTTCAATCGAAAAGGCAGGATTTTCTGATTCATATAAAAAATATTTAAAAGAACGAAAAATATCGGACCTCGTACTGAAAAAAGTTACCGAAAAACCAGATGGACATTTAATAGATTGTGACTATGCAGATGTTAATTTAGTAGACGAAAGGAATGCCAATGCATTCGAAATTGTATTGGAAAAGATGAATGACAGTTCGTTCAAGTGCTACCAGAAGAAACCATTTTCATTGTTAACTCTTGTCAAATCCAGTGAAGACGGAGAAAACGAATACGAAGCACGTTGTTGGAACAATGGAAAATGGGAAACTAAGGGAATGCTTAAAGAAGGTATGAATTATAAGTGTGAAAAACTTCCCGAATACAGAAACGAGGTAGCTTCCGACTCGGGTACTTTGGGCGTGACCAAAAACAACGACGACACGGTCGTAATAGTCGCACTTATAGGATTGGTGACGATTATTTTTGGAAGTTTTTTGGGATGTTACATAAGAATAAGAAAGAAAACGCCAGTTGAGAGTGAAGAGGTAGAAAAATTAATTACAAACAATCTTTTATTTTAAACATTTATCATCGATAAAAAATTGACTTTACGTCGTTCAAGCATTATTCTTGATTGTCATTACATATCGAGCATAGTACCGTGGACCCGACAATGTCTCCCCACATATACGCGTTTTGTCGACCTCGAACGAGACTAAAAAGCGTTCTACAGGCCACCGCAATTTATCTGTAACTGAATGAGATAATTCGTCGGCAGGAGCGTAAAATTGGTTGCCATCTTCCGTAGAAATTGTTAAAGCTTTTTTACCAAACGCGACAACAGTACCCAGTAACATTTACAAACAGTTTTTTAAGACTATATAATAGAAATTTGTAAAAGCATAAATGTCACTGTTCAAATCAAAGTCGAACAACACCTCAACGAAAACAAACGATTATAAGGGTACCCATCCAGTACTCAATACACATAAAGGCAACGACCATTTAAATAATCAGGTTGAAATTTTCGAGAATTCCGAAGGGAAAGCAATGGATTACTTAAAAAAGAAAAAGTCGGACATGGGCAATTATATTGCTACGAAGAAAGAAAAAAGACACGATCGTCACGCGAAAAAAAGGTCTGACAAGGTTGCCCGAACAATTGTCGCAGCAATTGTGAAAGCAAATACAATCATCGATAGTGAGATACAACACGCATGGAATGTGGAAAAAAAACAAAGAAGAATATCAGAAGCACCTGAATCAGGCGACGGAAATGCCAGGAAAGAACTAGAAAAATCAATTCGAACGGAAGTATGGTCAGAACTTGAAATAAATCGTAGAAAAAATCGCAAAACAGAAGCATTTGACACAGAGATATTTGGTGCTTTTGATATTCTTCGTGCTAAAAATTAATAATTTTACATATATTCTACTTCAACATCTTGTTTGTGATATTTCCTTGTAAATAAACTTTTTACGTACTCGTCTGTTTTCGTTATTTCTTCTTCTTCTTCAGGCGTGTTTGTAATATGTATAGTTGTCTTTGGATTTTTAATCCTACCGCCATATACCAATACCTCACA
>Ga0206126_10001951_pt1 | contig 23718 bp, 19 predicted proteins | sample Helgoland_Spring_5_FD_148621 | JGI IMG/M metagenome (GOLD analysis project Ga0206126, IMG submission 148621) | Pelagic subsurface seawater microbial communities from Kabeltonne, Helgoland, North Sea - Helgoland_Spring_Bloom_20160412_1 | ecosystem: Environmental > Aquatic > Marine > Epipelagic ...
ACCAGCTTATGCCACATTCCTAGTTTTTACACCTCAATTATAACATATTTGACTCAAAACTCAGACTGCAAATATGACCTGTAGAGCAATTAATCCCTATGGTTAAACCTTTTTCGTTCAGACACTAGCTAAGATTGAGGCTGAAAAATTTGCAAAAGAAGAAGCTGAAAAGGTAAGAATTGCTTTATATGCTATGTTACTCTTAATTATAGTTAACATTCATTAAACTTTGGCGGAGTTAGGTTATGAAAAAATACAAATTATTTACTTCAAGCGCAATAATCACAACAGCGTTACTTACAGGGTCGGTTGTTTCTCTTGCTCCAAGTACGAGCTTAGGGATGGGACCTTCTAATCAAGAGGTTTTTGATGCGCTGCTGAGCCGTATAGATGATGTCAAGCTACTAACTCAACCTAACGCACTAGAACAAGCGGAACTTATTTCTCTTGGTAAAATTATTGACAATCAAAATCTAGGCAAGGTAGAGGCTGACAATGCCAAGGTGACTTTAAGACATGCAGTTACTGCTTACTCAGATAATTTGCAGAAAATTGCTAATTCTACTGGAAAAGGAGTAGACAGAGATGAGATGTCGATATATGAGTGGTTTTTAAATGCTAAAGATCCAAGTCTTAATTCTACAGGAAATATAAAGATTACCGAGGTTTGCAAAATTTCTGGTTGCCCGCAAACTCTAAAAAATGCGATAAAAAAGATTCCTAATGAAAACAAAGGGATGACTGTAATACACTACATTAAATCAGAAGGGGTGAAAAATTTAAAAAAAGCTTGTGATTTCGGGTTAAAAAAAGGTACACTTAGTAAAGTGATTTCCGAGAACGAAGAGCGACTAAATAAGCTTAAGTCAGATAACTCAAGATTAGAAAAAAAGAAGAACTCTCCATTCTGTAATGATAAAGCAGCTATACAAGGGGAACAAGGCAAGATAGCAAAAACCATTGAAAACATCGAGAAATATTTGGTCAAACAAGAGGCGAATATACAAAAATTAACGCACGATCAAATAAAATCATATGATAATTATCAAGAAGTGCTAAGTGCATGGAATGAGCTAAATGAAGCAAATAGCTCTCTTACAAACAACGTATCCAAGAGAAGTACTGCTATTAAGCGAAAGAGTGATATCGATAAAAAATATAATAATCCATCTAAGAAATTTCAGAATTCCATGAAATCACATAAGTTGCTCGATAAATTGGCTCGTAAAGGTTTAAAGAGAGAGGATGTAGACGGTGTTATTCAAGATTCTCTTATTCCATATTTGAGTGCAATAGAAGAGTATGAAGATGAGTATCATTATAAACAAGCACTTAAACAATTCATCGGTCAAAATCATGTAATTTTATCTCAGCATCTCGGTCTTATTGAAGGCGGTGAGGATGTTCCTGATGAGGCTGTAGATGACGTACATGCTGCGCTAGTAAGTAGAATCAAAGAACTAGAGTATAAGCTAACTTTAGCAAAAATTGTAGATCCATCAAAGAATAAGGAGAGCGATCCTGCACCTGGTCCTGGTGGCGGTGAATATTCACAAGAACAGCTTGATGAGATAATTGAAAAGAGACTTGCCGGAATGTCTACTACAACATACCATGGTGAATATTCAAGAGAGTATGTTGAAGCACTTAGGGCGCAGCTTGCTCAAGCGAAGAAAGGTTCTGATCAAGTAAGAAGTGCACAAGAGAAGGAAGATAATAAAAAACAAGTTTCTGAACTGCAGTTAGCGCTTCTTGAGGCTTTACCAGAGGATATAAAAGAATCAAATGTTGATATTTTGTTGGCGCGTGTTAAAAATTTGCATTCTAAGCTTGTAGAAAAAAAACTTGTATTTTCTAACGATGAGCTTTCTAAGGAAATGACAAAAGAGGAGCAAGAACTAGGCTTTGAAGCAATTACCTCAGAAGAGGATGCAGCTAAAACGATGCAAGATATTAAAGCTTTTGAGAAAGAGATAAATAGATTGTATTCTGAAATAAGTAATCTTGCGTCGCGAAATATTCAAAAGCGTATTGCGGATATAAGTGCGGTTTCTTCTGGTGATGACGACATAAGCCTTATAAAGGGAATTTGGGTTAGTGGCATGTATGGAGTTAGTAAGCAGGGAGCATTGAACGAGAATTCGTCTGGATTTAAAGGTAAAATTTCAGGAGGATCCATAGGGTTTGACTTTGATGTTAGTGATGATACTATACTTGGTATATCATATAGTCATGTTAATTCTACAGTTAAATTTAAGGATAATGCGCTTGGCAATGAGATAAAATCTACTGCAAATATAGCTTCTTTATATGGAAAAAAGGGTATAACTGATAAGTTAGCTTTGCATACAGTTTTGTCCTTGGGTAAAAATCAAATTATCAAGAAAAGAGTAGTTGAAGCATTAGAAAAGCCTGCATCGTCTAAAATAAATAGTATTAGTTATAATGCTGAACTTATTGCTAGTTATGACATTCTGATGAAGCCTGTTACTATAGTGCCGAATCTTGGGATAAAATATGGACATTATACAAATGGAGCTTATGAAGAGTCTGGTATTGGTGTAAATAATTTAGAATTTGATAAGAGTGCGCACTTCGATTTGAAGGGGATAGCTGGCATTAATTTGATGACGTCTAAGAAATTATCTGACACGACTAAAATACAGCCGTCAGTAAATCTTTCTGTTGAAAGACAGTTGCTTTCCAAAAAGAAGCATGCTGTACAAGCAAAATTTACTTGGATGGATAACTACATTGAAGCAGAACCTAATGTCAAAGGTGCTGCGGATACGTCTGGTAACATAGGTTTTGGTATGTTGATTGAGCATAGAAATATCGAACTAAACTCAATATATAACATACACTTGAAAAAGAAATATGTAGGTCATCAAGGCTCTGTTCAATTAAAGATTAATTTATAGACGCTTTATATATCTATTATAAATAAAAAGGTCGCTTCATTCTTCTTGGGGCAACCTTTTTTTATGCCTTACTCATTTTTTTATCTACGAAGCCTTGCTATGAAGAAAGAGTTAGATAGTAATCGTTATTCTCATTCGTTTGAGGATAACGGATTACTCAAAAGCAGAAATCAGTCTGTCTGGTAGCTCTGAGCCTTTTGATTCCTCTCAACCCTTGCTGCAGTGTGATGATGACTTATGGCATCTTTGCTTGGGGTAAGAAAAGGACTTTACAGCTGAACCTTGGTACACGTGCCATGTGTCATGGCTCAGCTTTCTTCTTTTCCTCTCCTTTAGTTCTGCGTTTGCTTTTCTTGTTTGTTCTACTCTATATCTTATTAAAGATAACACCAATTAAGAGAGCAATATTTCCATCTATTGTTTGTCTATATACCCCTGAAGAGAAGAATTTTAACAATCTAGTAAGCAATCCAGAATTTTGTGTTTTTATAAATTTTATCAGTGTGCTTAAGTTATCTTCAGTTAAAAGATGCTTTACGGTTGAGAGAGCGTTGACGTTAGATTGATTCCACTGTTTATAATTACCTTTAAATAACATAGCTATTCTTTTGCATTTTGCGATAACACCATTATTAGAACCGATTATATTCTTGCCATGCTGCCTGTAATAAAGACTTGGTATTTCATCATAAATCACCTTCCCGCCAGCTCCCGATATCAATATATATGCCCACCAATCATGGCTTATTATTTTTACCATTCCAGCAGCTCTTAATAAACTCATAGCATTATCATTAAAGAGCATGGTATTTCCACCTGCGATGCTCTGCACTAATGCATTTTTGAAACTAGGTGCTTTTTTAAAAAGTGGTGAGAATCCTATAAATTTTTCATTCTCATCTATTAGCTCTGTTCTAGTACCATATAACAATGGAATCTTATTATCATAATCCTGAAGCGACTTTATTGCTCGCTCAATCTTATCTTCTTTCCATATGTCATCTTGATCAGAATATGCATAAAAATCTGCTTTTATATTTTTATTACACGTGATGCTTAGAAAATTTCTAACACACCCACTTTGAAAACCAGTTTCCTTAGTTTGAGCATTATTGATAATAGCGATTCTTTCTTTTCCATATTCATCTTGATACTCTTTTAAAATATCCTTCGTACCATCTGTTGAATTATCATCAGATATCCAGAGTTTTATATTTTTATATGTTTGGTTCATAATAGAATCAAGCTGCTTCCTTATGAAATTCTTACCATTATATGAGCATAGGAGAATTGCTACGGATGGCTCTGATATACTAGGCATCACTTTCTATTTCTTTTAAGAATTTACCATTTTTATCTTTTTTCGAGATAAGAACCTCACTATCAAAATGCCAATCTATATCAAGATCAGGATCGTTCCACATAATACGCCCCTCATGCTCAGGGGAATAATAATTGGTTGTTTTATATAAAAACTCAGAAGTCTCAGATAGTGTAATAAAACCATGAGCAAACCCTTCTGGAATCCAAAGCTGCTTCTTATTTTCAGCGGATAAAATCTCTCCCACCCACTGACCGAATGTAGAAGAACCTAGTCTTATATCGACAGCTACATCAAACACTTCACCTGATATAACTCGCACTAATTTCCCTTGAGCCACTGGATCGCTCTGATAATGCAACCCTCTTAATGCTCCTCTTGAGGATTTTGAATGATTATCCTGTACGAATTTTATATCTAATCCAGCAGCCTCGTTAAATGCTTTTTGATTAAAACTTTCAAAAAAGAACCCTCTCTCATCTGGAAATATTCTAGGAGTGCAGAGAATTACTTCTGGTATTTTTAATTTCGTAAAATTCATAATTTATCAATCTATTATTTAGTTATATATGAATCTAGCATCATTTTTACATGATATCGCCAGTGGGGAATATTTAACTTAAAAGCTTGTCTTATTTTTTCTGTATTTAATTTTGAATAAGCTGGTCTTTGAGCTGGGAGTGGATATTCTGAAGTTGAAATAGGCAATATATTCTCTGGCATCGCTTCAAAACTCTCCCCTTTATTAGAAAGCTCTTCTATTATAAACTGAGCAAAAGAATGCCAGCTCACCTCACCATCTGCAGTTAAGTTAAAAATTCCAGACTTATTATTTTGTATCTGATGCCGAACTATACAATGAGCAGTAACATCCGCTATGAAATCTGCACTTGTAGGAGAGCCAATCTGGTCTGAAATTATTTTCAGTTCCTTGCGTTCTTTAGCAAGGCGAATTATTCTTTTGATGAAATTTTTTCCCCTAAGGCTATATGCCCAACTTGTCCTAAAAATCAGATGCTTACACCCTGATGCTAATATTTCATTCTCACCTGATAATTTTGTTTTCCCATATACAGAAAGTGGATTTGTCTTATCAAGTTCAGTATAGCTCTCAGATTTTTTACCATCAAAAATATAATCTGTTGAATAATGCACTAAAAGCGCATCTAATTTTTTTGCCTCACTTGCAATAATTCCTACAGCTCGTGAATTAATTGCAAAAGCTTTTTCTTCTTCTTTCTCGGCCTCATCAACTGCAGTATAGGCTGATGCATTCACTATTACTGATGGGTTATATTTCTGTATTAGATCAACTAATTGTTCAGAATTTTCTAGATCCGCTTCAAGACGTGTGCAAAGCTTTACATCACCAAGTGATATGAGGGAGCGTCTGAGCTGATACCCGACCTGTCCATTTGCACCTAACAATAATATTTTCATGATATTTGTGAATTACAGAGTATTATCAGTTCTATTTTTTCTCTAGTTTACTTTTAACAGACGGAGAAAGCATAATGTTTAGCTCACGCAGTTGCTCAGTAGATACATTGCTAGGTGCATGCATGAGCAAATCTTCAGCTTGTTGATTCATAGGAAATGCTATCACTTCACGAATATTTGCAGTATCTGCGATCAACATAACCATACGGTCAATACCAGGGGCAATACCACCATGCGGAGGAGCGCCAAATTTGAAAGCTCTAATCATTCCTCCAAATTCCTTATCCACCTCTGCTTTATTATATCCAGCAATCTCAAATGCCTTATACATTAATTCTGGCTTATGATTTCTAATAGCACCACTTGATAATTCAATGCCATTACATACTATATCATACTGAAATGCTTTAAGTGCTAGCAACTCTTCTTGAGTTTTTGCAGCTTCTAACGCATCCATCCCGCCTTGAGGCATTGAAAATGGGTTATGACTAAAGTCAATTTTCTTTGTATCTTCATTAAGTTCATAGAATGGAAAATCTACAACCCAGCAGAACTCAAATACATCCTCTGCTATTAAACTAAGCTCTGCCCCTAGCTTGTTCCTTACTTTACCAGCAAGCTTTGCCGCTTCCATTTCTTTTGCACATGAGAAGAATACCGAATCTCCTGAGGAGAGTTTTGCAATATCTTTTAAATCAGATAGCTGCTCTTCGTTTAAAAACTTAGCGATTGGCCCTTTTGCCTGCCCATCCTCTGTAAACGAAACATATCCAAGCCCACCAGCACCTTCATCTATTGCAAATTTAATCATATTATCAAAAAATTTGCGAGACTTAGCTGAAGCATTCGGAGCTGGTATTGCCCTAACTACAGAAGATTTTTTAATTGCTTCTCTAAAGAGGGTAAATTCTGAATCTTTGAATATTTCAGTAACATCAGAAATCTCTATAGGGTTTCTAACATCTGGCTTATCCGTACCATATTTCATCATCGCATCCTGATATGGAATACGAGCAAATGGTGGCTTTGATATTTTCTTATTACCAAATTTATTGAATATCTCATACATTACTGGTTCAATAGCCTCGAATACATCCTCTTGAGTTACAAAAGACATCTCTATATCAAGCTGATAAAATTCACCTGGGGATCTATCTGCTCTTGCATCCTCATCACGAAAACAAGGTGCTACTTGAAAATATTTATCAAACCCAGACATCATCAACATTTGCTTGAATTGCTGAGGAGCTTGAGGAAGAGCATAGAATTTACCAGGATGCATCCTGCTTGGCACTAGGAAGTCACGAGCACCTTCTGGTGAGCTTGCAGTCAAGATAGGAGTTTGAAATTCAGTAAAACCATCTTCTGTCATTAACTTTCTAATCTCTGCAATAATATTTGAACGTAGCATTATATTATTGTGCAGTTTCTCTCTTCTTAAATCTAAAAACCTATATTTAAGCCTTGTATCTTCAGGTTCTTCTTGATCTGAATTCACAATCATTGGAAGCATTTCTGACTCTGATTCTAAGATATAGCTTTCAGCTACGATCTCAACCTTGCCAGTATCCATCGAATTATTGATTGTATCATCACTTCTGGCAGTAACAATTCCTTCAACTGTAATGACGCTTTCATAGCGCAAATAACTTGCCTTATCCTTTAGAGATGAATCTTGATCTGTAAAAACTAATTGCGTTATTCCGTAATGATCTCTAAGATCAATGAACAGTAAATTTCCATGGTCTCTGCGTCTGTGTACCCATCCAGATAATTTGACTTTTTGGTCTACATCTTGGCTCTTAAGCTCATTGCAGTTATGAGTTCTAAATATATGCATGATTTTATTCCAGATAGATTTTAAATTTACAGAGAGAATATATATAAAATAACACTCTTAATCAATTAAAAACTCATGCAAGTAGTAAGTACACAAGAAGATTTTGATAAAATTTGCGAAGAATTATCAAAAGAAAAAATCCTGTTTATAGATACAGAATTTTGTAGAAGAAGAACATATTATGCAATTTTAAGCGTTATACAGATTGCATCGCAAAATCATGAGGTCGTAATTGATGTGTTATCTGATATCAATATAAAATCTCTTAATGGAATATTTTCAAATGAAAAGATAATAAAAGTACTTCACTCTGCAGATCAGGACTTTGATATTTTTTATCATATGTTTGGAAAACTTCCTAAAAATGTGTTTGATACTCAAATTGCAGCAGGAGTAGTAGGTTTGGATGCTGGGATAGGTTATGCGAGATTATGTAAAACTTTGCTCCATATAAATATTGATAAAACCCTGCAAAAAGCAGACTGGCTTAAAAGACCCTTAGAGAAAAATTTACTAAACTATGCAATTAAGGATGTAGAATATCTCGTGACTCTTCATAGGGAATTATCTAAAACTATTACAGAGCGGAATCTATGGGATACTTATGAATTGCGTAGTAAAAAATTACTTAGCGAAGAAAGTTATAAAACTCAACCTGAAAAAATAATGAAAAGGATGAATTTATATAAAATTTCAGATCATATAAAAAAGAATCTGTCACATTTTATAGAACTACGTGAAGAATGTGCCAAGGAGCTTGATATACCTAGGGGATACTGCGCATCAGACAGAGATTTGATAGAAATTTGTGAAAAATTACCTACAACAGATAGGGTATTATTAAACCTTAGAATTCAAAATAAACTTATTACTAAAAGAAAATTCAAAGACAAATTACTAGAGCTATGCTCTGGACTGAAAGAAACATAAGAATGTATCGTGTGACAGAAGCAACATTTTCTGTGAGCTATATGTAGACCCACACTGTCTTTCCGCACGTGACTGCTAAGGGAGCTATACGGAATCTCATACTAGGCGAACCAACCTCAATACTTTAGAAATCTCGTATAACTCGCAAAGAGCTCATTTACGAGATGACAGGTTGGGGAGAGTCCTCGCAGAGTAATGCTCCAATCTACGAAATGACAGATTGACTATTGGCGCACCCGAGAGGAGTCGAACCCCTAACCTTCTGATCCGTAGTCAGACGCTCTATCCAATTGAGCTACGGGTGCTTAGATATTTTTGAAGACAGATCTAGATTCACTATAAAGACTTAAAGTGGCTCCTCGGGCCGGACTCGAACCAGCGACCGAACGGTTAACAGCCGTTTGCTCTACCACTGAGCTACCGAGGAACAGTGCAAATACATACTCGCACACTTATAACAAAAGTTTTCTGTGCGGTCTAGCGTTTTCTTACAAAGAGTAGACAAAAATCTCTTCAAAATAAAGATTACACCTTAACTATGTTACCTAAAATCATCCTAATTATTAAAATTTACTTCTAGGTAAATGATTCTTTGGGTTGAATTAGTAACGTTAAGTTATAGTTAATACATTAACTATGACTTAACGTCATTATGAAAAAACTGAGTACAGTTATGGAAGTGCGAGAAACCATTTCATCAACTCACAATAAAAAAGGAATGCTTTCATTAGATGGAGGAGGAGTAAAGGGATATGCCATAATAAAAGTTTTGGCACAAGTTGAAAAAGCAACTCAAAAACCTGTCTACGAACTCTTTCCAGCAGGAGTTATTGGAACTAGTATAGGAGGCATAATTGGTGGCTTATTAACGATTCCCAAAGAGGGAGGCAACATACCACATAGTGCATCAGAACTTGAAGATATATTCCAAAATATAGCAGAAGATATATTTCAAAAATCTTGCTGTCGCATGCTTGCAAACCTATTGTGCTGCTCAGGACCTGCAAAGTACGACGAAAAAACTCTAGAAAAACACCTTTCTAAGTATTTTCAAAAACTTAAGATGGAAGATGCGCTTGTACCATTAATTGTCACAACAGTAGAAAATGAAAATTCCGAAATCATATTGCTTGGGTCACATAATAAGTTTAAAGACTGGTCTATGGCAACAGCAATGCGTGCTACCTCCGCAGCACCTACTTATTTCACACCTGAAACTATAAATGGTAAAACGCTTATCGATGGAGGACTAGCAGCTAATAACCCTTCTGGCCCTGGGACACGAGGAATAATTAATACAACTAACATAGACAGAGATTCTCTTGAAGTATTCTATATCAATTTAGAGGATAAGACATCTTTTAATGAGAGTAATACAATACCAGGATTCGGTATTACTGTAATGAAGAGAATGTTTGCTGCAGCAGAACATCTATCATCTAAAGAGTCAGCAAACATAGTGGGACAAGAAGATTTTCATGAGTTTGTGATTAATATAGAAACTCCTATTGATCTTGATGATTCATCTCCGGAAACATTTGATCAATTAGCCCTATATGCAAAAAAATCTTGGTACGATCCGAATAATAAAGACTTTATAGAAACATTGATCGGCAATACACAGCAATATGAGCAAGTAACTCAATCATTTTCGCAAGCTTTAGGAGCGCATAATGATGACAGCTACCATCCTTATTATGGTCCATATTATGACTAATTTACTTACTTTACTCACTGATCGGTTTACTTTATAGTGAAATTGCGCCTTATGTAACTAAGTTTGTATATGAATTTACCTAGCAATCCCAGATTACTGTCATTCTTAAGGGAATTATTCGATACTAACACAGAGTTTGCAAACTCACATGATGATAATTTTTTTGCTAAATTTCAGGACAAACAAACTCCTAAATTAACCATTCTAAAATGTTCAGACTCCAGAGTGCAAATGGAATCTTTTGACAAAACGCCACAAAATGGAGTTTTTGCCATTCGGAATATCGGAAATCAAATAGTTAATAATGAAGGCTCCGTAGATTACGGAGTACAAGTCTTAAAAACGCCCTTTCTTTTGATTATAGGTCATTCCGGGTGTGGAGCAATTGAGGCAGCTTTATCATCTAAATCAACAAACATACCAGCAATCGATAGTGAACTCAGCGTAATGCAGCTTAAATCAACATGTGAGAAAGATGCAATTATAGAAAATGTCAATTTCCAAATAGCATATGCTGTGAAAAAGTATCAAGCACTAATTGACTCAGACCAATTAACAATCATAGGAGCAGTGTATGATTTCAAAAACGATTTTGAGTTTGGTCACGGAAGAGTCGTTCTAACTAACGTCAATGGAGTCACAGATAAAAGTAAGATTAACGAACAATACCTATCCGATATCCCAGATTTGCATTTTTTATGAACTACTGTTGATGCATAACCTCATGCACTCTAGCGTACATGTAATAATCTTTATGCTCTCCTTCTACAATTTCGTATCGTTTCATTAAGCCTTCACGCTTAAAACCGCATCTTTCTAGCACTTTGATGGATCTTTCGTTATCAATGATTGAAGTTGCTTGGATTCTGACTAACTGTAGCGCATAATCGGCAAATGATAATATTCCTTTTACCGATTTCAACACAATCCCCTTGCCCCAATAATTTGGATTTAAATCATAACTGATATCAGCTCTAGAATTTTGAAAAGACATTACGTTAAACCCAGCAGTACCGATCATCTGATTATTATCTTTTAGTGCAATAGCCCAATATATACTCCTTTTATTAGGAAATATGCTTGCCCAGTATTTTACCTCGGTAAGTGCTTTATCGAAATCTTGAGGCCTATTTTCTTTTGTAAGAAAGCCAGCCATCTCATCCTTGCTCATATAATCTAAGTAGTCCTGAGCATCAGACTCAACTATCTCCCTGAGTATTATGTCGCCTAAATCAATTGTTGGAAACTCTCTAAAAAAACACTGAGTATTCATTAACTTTCCTCTTCTTATCTTAACTTCAACGAAGACAAACCAATAAGAGCAAAAATGATAGCCAATATCCAGAACCTTATAACGATCTTAGATTCCTTCCACCCTTTTTTTTCAAAATGATGATGTATTGGAGCCATTAGAAAGACCCTCTTCCCACCTGTTATTTTATAGTAATAAACCTGTATAATTACAGATATTGTCTCCATCACAAAAACTCCGCCAATTATGCTAAGTACTATCTCATGCTTTGTAATAACGCTTATAGTACCCAGCACACCACCTAAGGATAAGCTACCAGTATCACCCATAAATATTTCAGCAGGCTGAGCATTGTACCATAAAAAACCAAGGCTGCTACCAATGATAGATGCACATAATACGGTTAGCTCTCCTGCATGTGGGACGTAAATTACCTGTAAGTAATTTGCATATATGCTGTTTCCTACAAGATAAGAAATCAATCCAAAAGATGCTACTGCGATTGTAATAGCTCCTATTGCAAGACCATCTAAACCGTCTGTAAGATTTACGGCATTAGAAGAACCGATGATTACACACATAGCAAATGGTATATAGAAATATCCTAAATCTATCAAAAATTGTTTAAAAAATGGAAATGCTAATTTTGTAGTATAATCTGATTTAGCGTAATATTGAATAACTAAGAATACAATAAAGCTGACAATAAATTGCATTGTCAGCTTCGCCTTACCACTAATACCACGATAATTATTTTGCGTAACCTTGGTATAATCATCAATGAAACCCAAAATACCAAACATGATAAGCACAAAAAGACATACCAAGATATAAAGATTGGTAACATCTGAAAAAAGCAATGTAGAGATAATAGTAGATGCAAGAATCATCAGACCGCCCATAGTAGGAGTACCAGCTTTTTTAAAATGGCTCTTCGGCCCATCCTCCCTTATTGGTTGCCCGTGCTTTTGAATATTACGTAAATATGAGATTAATCTAGGAGCAATAATAAAACATGTAATCATACTAAATAAAATAGCAAGACCGCTTCTGAAGCTAATATATGTAAATAAATTCGCTATATGAAAATGCTGCGCATATGGCAAAAAAAGATTATAGAACATCACAAACTCCCAAGTGCTTTGCAAGCTTATCAAGCCTTCTAGACCGTGACCCTTTCATTAAAATCATTTCACCCCCTTTTATATAGTCATCTATTGAGTCTATTAGCTGATTTACATCGTCATAACATTTCACTAAAAGATCGTCCTTGAAACTATTTTTTAAATGACTCATAAATTTTCCTACCAGAAAAACCATAGAGACTCCAGAATCTTCTATGTAAGACACCATCTTTTCATGCAATGCTAAGCTATTTTTGCCAAGTTCACCCATATCACCGAGAATTGCGATTTTCTTGTTATTTTCAAATTGAGCGAGATGCAAAAGCGAAGCTTTTAGTGATTGCGGGTTAGAATTATAATAATCACATACTATCTTATAAGACTTACCATTATGCATGATCTCTTCTATCTTCCCCCTACCCTTAATTGCCTCTATCTGTGACATAACTGAGAATGAGTCTTCTATGTTTAAGTTAAGTGCGGTTAAAACGGCAAAAATAGAAGCAAGATTTTCAGCTAAATGAGTTGGTATTATATCATTTATTGTTAACTCAATCTCTTCTCCCTTCAGTTGATATACAAGCCTTGTATTATCATTACCTAGCATCTCATGAGAAACCAATTTTACATCAGACTCTTCATGAATTCCAAATGTTTTAACGTTCTCTAACTTAGAATGATTTTTTATGTTATTAACACAATGCTGATAAACATCCATATCACGGTTAATAATCGCTATTCCAGTTTTAGGATTCATTCCATCAAAAATTTCGCATTTTGCATCTGCAATTTCTTCAACTGAATTAAAAAATTCAATATGGCCTTCTGATACAGTAGTAATAATTGCAATATCTGGTCTTACATCTTTGCTTAAAGGGCTTATTTCGCCCTTAGCATTCATTCCCATTTCAATAATCGCATAATCAGCATCGTCTGGAATAGATGATAATGTTAAGGAAACCCCAAGCTCGTTATTGAAAGTACCATGGCTTGCATAAGTTTTGCCATATGCAGTTAAAACTTTCTTCAACGCTTCTTTCGTGCTGGTTTTACCCACGCTTCCAGTGATTGCTATGAACTTAGCATTGGATTCCTCTCTTTTATACCTGGCAAGCTGATCTAGAGCCTTGCGTGTATCTTTTACTTTAACTAGTTTTTTGTTATCAATCTCAGAAATATCTTTAGATATAATAGAGCAAGCTGCACCTCGTGCTAAAGCATCTTGTACAAATTCATGCCCATCACGATTTCCACTAAGAGCTATAAATATATCGTCCTTTTGTATATCTTTTGAATTAAATTGAACCTTTCTATATAACCTTCCATGATCTGGAATATCCACAGATAATGCTTCCTTCAATTGTTTATCAGTCCAAATCATTATTTTCTTACCCTATAATTTATTAGCAGAATACAGAGATTTCTTTACCACCTCAGCATCACTAAACTTGATTATTTTACTACCAATAATTTGATAATCTTCGTGTCCTTTACCAGCAACAAGCAATATATCATCCTTCTGCATCTTAGTAGCAATGGTATCTGATATCGCATTACCTCTATCTGGAATTTCAATAATATGGGATTTTATATTATCATCCTCCATACCATCTATTATCTCTTTGCGTATCTTGCTACCATCTTCTGTTCTTGAGTTATCATCAGTGATGATAACGTGGTCTGCAATCTTTGATGCAACTTTTCCCATTATAGGTCTTTTTTTTGCATCCCTATCACCGCCACATCCAAAAATAACAAATAAATCACCACTTGCTTTTTTTACCTTCTGAAGTTCAAGTAAAGAACTCTCAAGTGCATCTGGAGTATGAGCGTAATCAATAAATATTTGGTATTCATGACTAGCATTTGTCACCCGTTCTAATCTCCCTTTGACAGATCTAAGCTTTGATAAAACATTAATAATTTTCTCAGAATCAATATTAAGGTTATAAACCAATTTTGCTGCTATTAGTATGTTTGTCGCTTGAAAGGATCCGATAATATCGGTGTTAAACTGATATTGTTTGCCATCAAACTCACATTCTATTTCTTGCCCATCTATTGATGTAGCACAGCGAGTAATCCTTACATCAGCATTCTTACCAACAGCGCTATATGATATGCTGTTCTTATCAAGAAAATCCTTTATATAATCAACACTCATCATTTCTGAATTAATCACTGCTTCACCATTTTGTGATAAATTCCTAGTAAAAAGAATAAGCTTTGTATGAAGGTATTCATCCATGTTTTTATGGTAATCTAGGTGATCTTGCGAAAAGCTCACAAAAGCTGCTGTACTTACTTTAATATCACCTATCCTATATTGATCAATGCCATGGCTCGAAGCTTCAAATGCTACATTATCAATTTTCTTTCGCCTAAGTATCTGCAGAATTTTCCTGAATTTTATAGGATCTGCAGTAGTCAAACCACTAATGTCAGGAAAGATCTTGTCAATTTCACAAGTAGCATCAATGCCAAGTGTGCCAATTGATGCGCTGGAACATCCAAGCAAAGTCAATATCTGATGGACGTAAGATACAACAGAACTTTTTCCATTAGTTCCAGTAACTGCTACTATATTCTCAGGGGCTTCTGGATACAACATCTCAGCAGCCAGAGCTAAAGCCTGCCTAATATTTTCAATATATATAATATTCTTCTTATTATCCTGGTTTGATGCATTATCTGTAAATATCACAGATGCACCAGATTTTAATACGCTATCTATATATTTGTTACCGTCAGCATTAGCACCAGTAATCGCAAAAAATGCATCTCCTTTTTTTATATTTCTAGAATCAATAGATATATTCTGCACATTATATTTTAGCAGAACATCTTGTAACTTATTTTTCATCTTGCATCTTATATTCTATGTTATTTAACTCTTCTACTTCCCTACTATTTTCGTCTAGTTTTTCCATACCATATAATGCGACTAATCTTTTGAAGATTGCACCTACCGTAGGCGCTGCAGTCCACCCTCCCCCTGCAAAACCAAAAGTTTCTTTTATTCCTTTTGGCTCAATATACATAATATATACCATATATTGTGGATTAGACGCTGGTATTACACCAAGAAACGAAGAGATTCTCCTGCTTTTATTGTATTTGCCATTTTCTGCAATATTAGCAGTGCCTGTTTTTCCCCCTACATAATAGCCAGAAACTTCAGATTTTCCACCAGTTCCTTTACTTACCACTAGCCTCATCAATTTTCTCATGTCAATAGAGGTTTTTTCCTTCAAAATTCTTTTACCAATTAGAGACTTGCCTTTGTCATGCTTAATTAATGTAAGAGGATAAGATGTACCCCCATTCATAATGGGGATCATAGCCTGCACAAAATGAGCAGGGCTGAATGAGATCGCATATCCATAAGACATTGTTATAAGACTAAGATCAGTCCAGCTATCATATTTAGGCACAATTGGTCTTCCTCTTTCTGGAATCTCTATTTGCATGCGATCGAATATACCAAGATTATCCAGATATTTAGATAACCTCTCTTTTCCAATTTCAAGAATAATCTGACCAACTCCAATATTACTAGATTTTAAGAATATATAGGGAACACTCTGCCAGCCTTGAATAGCGTGATAGTCCTGCACTCTAAAACCACTGACATTCATATAATTAAGATTATATGCATCTTTTATTGATGTAGTCCCACCATCTAACCCAATAGCCATAGTCAAAGCCTTAATACCAGAACCCATCTCATATACCCCTTGCGTTGCTACATTGAATAATTGTTCTGATTTTGCTTTTCCTGGGTAATGTGGATTAAAGTCAGGCTTACTGACAAGCGCAAGGATTTCACCAGAGTTAGGGTCAACAACTATCCCTGCCGCTCCTTTTGCGCTGAATTTTTTCATTGTTTTATCTATTTCTTCGCTCACGATATTTTGTAATCTGACATCAATCGATAGTTGAAGACTTTTATCTGACAACTTCTTTTTTTTATTGCTTTCTTCTGTCACTAGAAGATCATTAAAATGCTTCTCTATACCAGCAAGACCTTGTAGATCTCTACCAACATAGCCTATTATATGGGATAATAAATTACTGTATGTATATATTCTTTTTTGCTCTTTCTCGAATCCAAAACCAACAAGTCCTAAATTATATATTTTGGCATGTTCCTGTGGGGCTATGTCTTTTTTTATCCATACGAAACTTTTATCGCTTTTTAATAAAGCAGTCAGCTTTTTCTCGTCTAAATCCGGAAAGATTGTCAGTATTTTTTTTATAGATAATTCTTGATCTATAACTTTTTTAGGATTTGCGTACAAAGATGAAGAAGGTAAATTTACAGCTAGCAGATTATTGTTTCTATCCGTAATATTTAATCTATGTATTTCATTTCTGGAAGCAATATTATTTTGATTTAAATATGAGTTACTTGTTACCAAAAGCAAGCGCATGATAATAATTAGAAATAGCAAAGCAAAAACAGATAATACGATATATATACGAAAAGTACTCGAGATAATCGTGAGATTCCATGAAACTGGAATGTAATTTCTTATATCTATATTATTGATCCAAAATTTTCGTAATATATTTTTTACAAAATGAATCATCGTACAATTTTAATTATAATATCACTCTCTAATGAGTAATGAGGCAAAATATTTTACATCTTGCTAGAAGCCATTTTCAAGTACTTCTTCGGACCGCTCTTATAGTACCACTGGGTATTATTATTCGTTCGTTTTGCGCTCGCTAGCTTGAGAGTATTTTGACTCTTTCTCTCGTTCAATGGGTCACCTGTCATTTGTGCCATCTTCGTATCTTCTAACTTCAAGTGCTCTTTATTTAAGGCTTTAAGCCTCTCTGGAGATGAAAGATACGCAAACTCTGCTTTCAAGAGATGTATAGCATCAACTTCATTTTGAATCTGACCATTTACTTCTTGCATCTCTTTGCGTATTGCTATTACATTATTTTTAATTACGAATAGAGAATATATCGCACTTAAGCAGAACAGAGTTATTATATATGTTGATATTCTCTTAAGCAACATTAACCTTCTCCTTATTATCCATTTTTTCTGCCACACGTAATCTTGATGACCTAGAACGTGGATTACGAAGAACTTCGCTCCTAGATGGGGTCACAGGTTTCTTGGTAATGATTTTCAACCATTTATCGTCATCATAATCTGCTACATCCTTTGCATATTTAGAGCGTGCCACCTTCTTTGCAGAATACTCTTTAAAGAAAGATTTCACGATGCTATCTTCAAGTGAATGGAAAGACACAACCAGAATACGCCCTCCAGCTTTTAGCATATCCTTTAAGCTTTCCAAGAACCTCTCTAAAGATTCAAGCTCTTTATTGATATGAATCCTAATAGCTTGAAAAGTCTTAGTAGATGGGTCTATCTTGCCTTTTCTGTAATGCATACTGCTGCGCACAATATCAGCCAATTTGAAAGTAGTATCAATGGGTGATTCCTTTCTGGCTTCTACAATAGCTTTGGCAATATGGCGAGATTGCACCTCTTCGCCGTACTTATAAATAACATTTGCTATTTCTTCTTCACTAGCATTTTCAATAAACTCAGAAGCACTGATACCATCTAAACCCATACGCATATCAAGATCACCATCTCTCATGAATGAGAATCCACGCTCTGCAGAGTCCACCTGCATAGATGAGATGCCTAAATCAAGCACTATTCCATCAAATTGCTTGCCTTCTAACTTGTCTTTCGCACTTGCAAAGTTAGTCTGTACAAACTCAAATCTACCAACGAATTCCTCTTGAATCTCATTTGCGAAAACTAGCGTTGTCGGGTCTCTGTCTAATGCAGTTACAAAGCAGTCAGCTTTTTTTAAAATTGCCTTTGTATATCCACCAGCTCCAAAAGTGCAGTCCAGATAGTGTTTTCTATCTTGAGGATCAATATATTCCAGCACTTCATCAAGCAAAACAGGGGAGTGATGCTGATATGATTTGTCTGTAGCTGTCTCTTCTTTACTCATCTTACTTCTGGTCTGTACTAATCTGATTATTCTTTAAAATTAATTTATTCCCACGTGCAATTTTCTTTGCAGATTCTAGATGTGATTTGAATTTCTCTGGATTCCAGATTTCAAATACCAATCCCTTTCCTACAAAACATGCTTGATCTGATATTCCAATTTGCTCCATCAAATATGTAGGAAGTATTATTCTTCCCTCGCTATCAAAGGGAAGCTGCACCGCCTCACCAAGCACTATAGTTTCAAATGCGTCTCTTTCTTCTGAGTAAGGGTCAAGATTTTGTATGATCTGACTAATCTCTTCTAGCCGAGACATACTGCATGCTTCAAGGCAATTATTCTTAAAAGAAGGATATATAATCACTCCATTAAATCTTTCTTTCGTAAGAGCAAGACGATAATTAGCAGGAACAGATGTCCGTCCCTTCTTATCCACCTTGTTTGTATATTTCGAAAGAAAAATATTCATAATTACATTTTTAAAATAATCCTAGGTCTTTAAGTCAAATCATAACACAAAAATGGTAAAATTTGGGTTATTATGGGATGCCATGACCTAATATGGGTAATACGATATATTTTTGGGTCGGTCAAGTGATATTTGAGTAACAAAATGGGTTATTTAACAAATCTCATCTTGTAATTGTGAAGTGTATTTAGAGATTCATCCTATGGTTATTGAAAAGTTAAAGAGCACCCAGAGTCATCTCGTAAATTGGAGCATTATTTGCTAGTACTCTCCCCAAACCTGTCATCTTGTAAATTCGAGTATTACTATTCCCCAACCTGTCATCTCGTAAATGAGCTCTTTGCGAATTATACGAGATCTCTCTAAAGCATAGAGGTTGATTCTAGCAATAAGAGATTCCGTATAGCTCCCTTAGCGGTCGCTTACGGAATGACAGTGGGGACGAAGGTCGCTTTACGGAATGACAAATGACTTACTGTCATCTCGTAAATTTATTGTAAATCATAGCTTTTAAATCCGTGATTATTTCTTGTTGTAAAATTTCATAGTAGCGTTATATTTCATTGATAATGAATGAAATAATCAAGATGAGATTTATATTAATATCAGCTTATATCAGCGTTATTCTTGCTTTTACTCAAGCCTTAGCATCAGATTATCCAAAGTCTCGTACTGAAAGAGAAATGGATAAAATGGGTTCATTGCTTGAAGGTGAAGGGATAGTATTTAGACCATTCAAGGAAAAGAGTACATCTACAAAGACTAAAACTGGAAGTGCTAATAAGTATCTTTACAACTCAGGCCTTGGTGAGCTGAAAAACTTTCCTCTATCATCCAGCGATGCTACTGGTGGAACTATCATCACTGATTGGTATGATGTGAAAGATCAAAAAGGTGTAAAGCGTAAAATTACCATATATATAAAAGGTGATGTTATATCTCCTGAGACGCTAGAGGTAGTAGTGTTTGAGCGTAATAAGAATGGCAATCAATATTCAAGTACAGATAGTGATAAACTAAAAGAGATTTCTTCCAATTTAGAAAGGGAAATTATTAGAAAAGCACGCAAGATGTATATAGATTCTAAAAAAGAAGACTAAGGTTTGTATGAGTGAAATTAATGACTCTATTTTAGAGATTGAGCAAAAATGGCAGAAAATATGGCATGAGAATAATGCTTTTGTAGCAAGCAATGATTCTGATAAGCCAAAATATTATGTGCTTGAAATGTTCCCCTACCCTTCTGGTAAAATTCATGTTGGGCATCTTCGTAATTATGCAATAGGTGATGTTGTTTCCCGCTACTTAAGGGCCAGTGGTTACAACGTCCTTCACCCTATGGGTTGGGATGCTTTTGGGCTTCCAGCTGAGAATGCAGCAATTAGTAATAATACTCATCCAGCTGATTGGACTTATAAAAACATTGATCTAATGCGAGAGCAGCTAAAAGCCGTTGGTCTCGCATATGACTGGAACAGAGAATTTGCTAGTTGTTCTTCTGATTATTACAAACATGAGCAAAAATTTTTCTTAAAATTACTAAAAAAAGATTTGGCTTATCAAAAAGAATCCTCTGTGAATTGGGACCCTGTTGATAATACAGTACTCGCAAATGAGCAAGTTGTTGATGGCAAAGGCTGGCGCTCAGGTGCTGTTGTTGAAAAAAGATATTTGAAACAATGGTTTTTAAAAATCACGGATTATGCTGATGAACTCTTAAACGATATAGATACGCTGGATGGTTGGCCAGAAAGCGTAAAAACAATGCAAAAAAACTGGATAGGAAAATCAGAAGGTGCGAGTTTTTACTTTAAAGTCCATAATGGACTGGACGAAAAAATAAAAGTATATTCTACAACTCCAGAGGCTATCTTTGGTGCAAGCTTTGTAGCAATTGCTTATAATCACCCGCTAGTTAAAAAAATTAAAATTACTCCGGAAATTCAAGGGTTTATAGATAGATGTTCTCATAATTCTACATCAGAGTCTGATTTAGAAAAAGCGAAAAAAGAATGCGTGTATACTGATTTGCATGTAGTTCATCCGTTTGATATGGATATCAAATTACCAGTCGTTATAGCGAATTTTGTATTGATGGATTATGGTACGGGTGCAATTTTTGGCTGCCCTGCTCATGACCAACGTGACTTTGAATTAGTGCAAAATACCAAAAATCTACACTTAACACAGATAGCAGAAAGTGAAAAAGCTGATGATGGCAGGGTTGATCTTGCCAATCAGGCATTTATCTATGATTTACAAGATAAGATGATTAACTCGGATTTCCTAAATGACTTGACTGTTCTTGAGGCAAGAAAAAAAATCATCGATGAATTTGAAAAATCAGGCAAAGGAACGAGGGAGGTGAATTATCGCCTTCGTGATTGGGGCGTATCAAGGCAAAGATATTGGGGATGCCCTATTCCTATCATCTACTGTGATTCTTGTGGTATCGTTCCAGTTCCAGATGAAGACTTACCCGTTGAACTCCCAAAAGATATTGATTTTAGCGAAGCTGGAAATCCACTTGATAGACATAAGAATTGGAAACATGTAGACTGCCCAAAATGCGGAGATGCAGCTGTAAGAGAGACTGATACTTTCGATACTTTCTTTGAATCATCTTGGTATTTTACAAGATTTTGTGACTCTAATGCTGAGGACATTACAGATAAGAAATCATGTGATTATTGGCTGCCAGTTGACAGGTATATAGGTGGTATTGAACATGCTATCTTGCACTTACTATATGCTAGGTTCTTTACCAAAGCTATGGCTGACCTTGGTTACGTAGATGTACGAGAGCCTTTCAAAAGCCTTCTAACACAAGGGATGGTACTTCATGTTACTTATAAAGATAAAGATGGGGGGTGGGTGTACCCCTCTGACGTAGTAAAAAAAGGGGGTAAGTTTTTTCATGTTAAAACTGACGAAGAAGTATTTGAAGGAAAAGTAGAAAAAATGAGCAAGTCAAAGCTCAATGTCGTTGATCTTGAGCATATGCTAAAGACTCATGGTTCTGATGCTATTAGGATGTTCGTACTTTCCGATAGTCCCGCTGAAAAAGATTTGGAATGGTCTTCAACTGGTCTTGATGGATGCAAAAAATTTATCTTGCGCCTTATTTCTTTAGTAGAAAAATTAGCTGATGAAGGGAAAATCAACAACAATTCTGAAACTCAGAACAAAAAATTACAAGCATTAATTCATTCTACTATAAAAAATGTATCAGATGATATCACGCATTATCGCTTGAATAAGGCTATTGCTAGAATCCGTGAATTATATAATGCCATTAGTGATGAGCTATCGCTTAAAAAGCATGATAATGAATCTGTCATAGAAGGTGTATCTGTTATTATTCAGCTTCTAAACCCCTTTATTCCTCATATTACAGAGGAGTTATGGGAGAAGTTAGGCGATTCAGTTCCGTTATATAAAACCTCTTGGCCTAAATTTGATGAATCAAAGATCCAGTCCAGCACATACACCATGGCAATACAGGTGAAAGGTAAACTCAGAGCAACGCATGAATTTTCTGAAGATGCTTTAGAAGATGAGATAAAAAAGATTGCAGTAAATATTCCGTCAGTTGCCAAACATATAGGCAGTGCTGAGATAAGGAAAACAATTATTGTCCCTAAGAAAATAGTGAATATAGTGGTTTAATATAGAGAATGCGTATTGCAAGATTCATTGCTAAGAGCGGTTTGTGTTCAAGGAGAGATGCAGAAAAGTTGATTCTTGAAGGTAAGGTGTCGGTTGATGGACTTGTTATAAACAGCCCAGCGCTCAATATAGAGGAGCATAACGTCATTACTATTTCTGGTAAAAAGATTGAGAACGTCCAAGAAGCTAAAATGTGGCTCTATTATAAGCCTGTAGGTCTTATCACTACTCATAAAGATCCACAAAATAGGCCTACAGTTTTTGATGCACTAAAAGATAAATTACCAAGCAGAGTTATCTCTGTTGGCAGGCTAGATATCAACAGCGAAGGATTACTTCTTCTGACGAATGATAGTGATATAGCACGTTACTTCGAATCTCCTAAAAATAAGGTAGAAAGAATATATAAGGTCAGAGCCTTTGGAGCTAGCAGGCCAATCAATATTCAAAATAAGAAAATAGTAATTGATGGCATCATCTACAAACCAAAATCAATAAAGTTAATAAGCAAAAATGGCGCTAACTCTTGGTATGAAGTCATTCTTACTGAAGGAAAAAATAGGGAAATTAGAAAAATCTTTTCTCATTTCGGTTTTGAAGTGAATCGCCTAATTCGTACAAAATTTGGTCAATATGAGCTAGGTGATATGAAGCCAAGTGAATATCGGATGGTGAAGTTACCTTGAATTCTTGTGTTGTTCTCCCCAATAATTATAGAAATAGCATCACTTGCGTAAATCTGAGGCGTTGCTCGTACTGCCTCACAAGAATCTAGCTTCTCCCGTGAATTTGGGTATACCATGCAACTTTCTCAAGCCTGTCATCGGTGTAAATTCGAGTATTACGGTGAATGCAAGTCGTTAACGCAAGTTGGCTATCTTTTTTACGTCCTTCAAAATTTCAGAAGGGCTGTTAAATTTCAAACAACTTCTTGGTCTATTATTTAACTCTTTTTCAACCTTGTCAAGCATCTCTTGACTGATTAAATTAAAGTCAGTTTTCTTTGGGAAATATTGTCTAATTAACCCATTGGTAT
>Ga0206126_10001958_pt1 | contig 23671 bp, 22 predicted proteins | sample Helgoland_Spring_5_FD_148621 | JGI IMG/M metagenome (GOLD analysis project Ga0206126, IMG submission 148621) | Pelagic subsurface seawater microbial communities from Kabeltonne, Helgoland, North Sea - Helgoland_Spring_Bloom_20160412_1 | ecosystem: Environmental > Aquatic > Marine > Epipelagic ...
ATTTTTACATCCTGTAAATAACAACGGTATTCTTACAGTTATTATTTATTACGGGATGTGGCGCAGTCCGGTAGCGTACTTGGCTGGGGGTCAAGTGGTCGCAGGTTCAAATCCTGTCATCCCGACTATTAAAATATATAAAGCACTGTTAAACAGTGCTTTATATATTTATAGGAACACAAAAAGAACACAGTACTTCAATTTTAGCCATTTTTACAAAGTTTTCTTGTTCTTCAGATAATTAAGGAAAATAGAGAAAATTGGAATTAAAGCCACAACCATATTCTCATTATCAGGACTATGGTTTTATCCTTTATCTTCTGTACATTCTTAGTCTTCCATACCCATTTCTTTCCTCGCAGTTGCGAGAACTCCTTCAACTGGTAATTGTATATCACCAATGTCAATTACTTCGATACCATCCTCTCTAACATAAGGCGTTAGTTCTTGCTTTGTCGTGCCATTGTAAAACATACTACCATCAAGGTAAATCACTATATTCTGTCCATTAATTGTTGCTTTGTAAATCATAGTTTGAAATTATTTTGGCTTTAAAGTAAAATAATTAATCAATATTTCTCTGTATTTTAAATAAACACACCTATTAAATGTGTAAACCAGATGCTCAAAACCTTAGTGATGCATAGATATTTCTTTTAAAATTTAGGGGGTCGTGATGAGCAGTATTCTTTATAATAACACATACTTATCACGACCCCTCGAAAAACACATTAAAACACTACATATCAGTATATTAAGCTATTTTTTGACATTCAATTTGGTACGTCAAGTCACGTACCAAATTCGTGTCCATAGAAAAGTAATACTTCCAATAGAAAGAAATCACTTGACTTTTTTTCTATATGCGTTATATTTAAAATAAAAGACCTGACCATAATCTTTTAAATAAATATCACTTGCAAAGCTCAAAGAGCCAAGAAAGTTTGTTTTTGAAGTATTGGTCAGGTACGGATAGAGCAAACTTTTTTATTTGGACCTATCCACGAACATTGGTCATCCAATGTTAAATAAGAGTTACGACCAACGTAAGTCAAACAATATGGCAGTATTGGTGGACGTAACCATTTGGAGAGCGAGCTGTCAAAATGCTCCGAACACGTTCTTAAGCAATGTACAGTGATAAATGCATTAAAGAGCTGACCTTTGAGGGTAAATACATCTCAGGAGAAGCAAAAAATGTGCTGACCGACCCATATACAAATAAATATATCATAAAGGGAAGCACAGGAATTGGTGGAACCACCGCCATTCTAAATTACACAAAAGGAAACTACATCATCGTATCCCCAAATCTGGGAATGATAAAATCCAAAGAAAAACATCGAGGGACATACGATAGCGATAAGCAATTTTTTATCTACGGTGATTCAATAGATAAATGGGATGAGGTATTTGAATATATAAATGTCACGGACAGCCCAAACCTCATCATAAACACCACACCAGACCAAATAGCCAAAGCTCCATCTGAGCGGCTTAAATGGTTAGTGGAAATACCGCTGTTCATTGATGATGTTCATTTATATGTTCAAGACGCTGGATATAGAGATAACGTGGGTCATATGATTGAAATGGTATATCATGAATGGAAAGCGAACTACACGCTATCAACTGCCACACCAATTCACAACTTCTGGGATATACCCAACGATATCGATTTGGCGTATTATAAAATCAACCCTAAAACTGTACCAGTTAAACATTTGGACGTTAGCTATGATAGAAAGGACATCAATAGGTTTGTTTATGAGCAGTATGAGATGGGTCGCTTGGTGGTGGTATTCACCAATGATAAAAGAATACATACCAGCTTCAGAGATTTGCGAGTTTCCAATTTGGTAGGAGATACACTCCGAGTGAAGATAGCTCCATATGACCGTGGCATATCCACTCAAGAATTGAATTATACTGAAACAGATGTATTGATATTATCTAGCAGTTATTTTGCTGGATATGACATCCAACATGATTGCAGCATCCTGATTGTAAGCGACCAATCCAATGATGCGTGGAAGGTCAATGTGAATAATATTGTTCAAGCATATGGTCGCTGTAGAAATAAGGTCCATCAAGCACTATTTATCAACCTTCAAAATAGTCATAGGGACGGCTCACAAGAGCAAATAACCACGTTTCAGACCACTTTAGACCTTCACCCTCATTATGATGCATATCAGAAGAAAGTGGACCTATACAACAGCATATTAAATGATTCTGAGCTAAAGTATCATGATGAATTCAATCAATATTTCGTCAACTATTGTTATGTCAATAGACCCAAGTTGATGGGTGACTTGATAAACACAGTTGATGACTTTCATCTATATAATAATGAAGCATTCACCCAAACATTGTCCAATTATCATTTTGAAGTTGCTGACTATGAATCGGAGTATGACAAAATAATAAAAAGAAATGGTGTTGATTTATCAGAACGCATCAAGAATCTAATTCAATTGCCACCAGATGATTTATATAGAGACTATAGAAATATCAAGTACAATATCAGAAATAAAAAAGAAGGGACATTTACTCCCAAACTAGCTCTAGAGTTTTTAACCGCATATCTCATCATCATTACTCAACACAAAGAACTAATCAAGAAGTTGGACAACAAGCGAATCTATGCCAAAGAATTTTATGGATATATGCAGAAATTCTTGAGCATCAACGGGTCCACAAAATATCTCTTGAGACCACCAACAAAGAAATTCATAACCAATAATTCTCATTATGAAAACCAACATTCAAGGGAAGCCCTAAGAAAATATTCAAGATTAACAGATGATTGGCATATGCTATATGCGATATATCAGGTATCTAAGAATCAATTCAGTGATAGAATAGATAGAAATCTAAAGATTGAACATGCCATTCACAAAGAAGAAATTTATAACTGTCCCATGAATTCTGCTGGCAATAGAACTAAGCTCACGAGAAATAAAATTCTGAAGTCATTGAAAGAGGATAATATCACATTAACAAATGGAGAAATCAATCGACTCAACAGAAAAATAGTTGAGAACTTCAATGAATTAAAAAACGACAAGTCATTTGGACAATACTATAACCCAAAGTATTTAAAGAGGTTAATGACCCAAGCTCTGATATATTGTCTTACCGATGGAAGGTGTGGTAAGACAAATACCAAAGGGCATAGAGAATACAATCCATTCACGATGCTCCCTAAGTCACTTAGAAGCATCATCCCAATCAAATATATTGAGATTGATTTATCGTCAGCCAATGCTCAATTTGTAGACATGCTGTTGGGAACCAATTTAGCAGATGAGGTTTATAAGAATATTATGAATCATTATGGGCTAAGTCGAAATCAAGCCAAATGGAAGTATAATTCAGCGTTGAATAATTATAAAATGTCCATATCAAGTGCAAGCGAGTTTTATCAAAATGCTGGCTATCCAAAAGCCAAGGCATTGCAATTGGCAAGAATGACAGCCAGAACCATTAAGGGAACATTTTTCAAAATCATGACCCAATATGAGCAGGCGATTATGGACTTATACAATGAAATTATTGATTATAGTGGGAGCAGGTTCCACGATGCACTGGTAGTAAGGGAATCCATCATTGAAGATAAAAAATATGTTCTTCCATTAAAATTGAAGACCAACGATGAGAATCAGTCCATAGATTTCCTATCTGATTTGGAACTGCCATCAGATAGAGTTATAAAGTTCCATATAGGATATTATAATAGCCCCAATTATGAATATTTGGGTGCTGTTAACAATAATGTTTATGATTCGAACACTGAATTGAATGAAGTTCAAAATTTATAATAAATTATCGGTCTAGATTGCTATTGGTGGAGAACCAGGTACTGAAATTCAAAGCCCGATGGCTGTGGTTGTTTTGGGTGGTTTATCATCTGCTACGATACTGAATTTGCTGGTAATTCCTTGTGTGTATCAATTGATATTAAAAAAGAACGACTAAAATAAATTTGAGCTACTTCAAAATGGAGTAGCTTAAATTTTATTGATTTGAAATGAATTATTAAGCCTGTACTAAAATCCACATAGATTTGCAATTCACACCAGCCCAAACACAAGCCAAAAAAACAAAAGAGTTAAATTTTTACATCGTGAGTAATCTGCATTGTCAAAATTATTTCATCCGAATATAAAAGCAAACAACTAAAATGCACACCTATTGCATTAAAAAAACTTATATCTTTGTTTCAATGAAATTTTTAAGCAGCATATTAGCTTTAACGATATTAGCATTAACTACAATGTCTTGTTCTGATGGTGGAAATTTTGAAGACCAGCAGCACGAGGAAATTAGTGCTCAACATAATCATCAGGATGATAGTGACGATTCCTGCCCAATGACTTGTATTTGTAATTGTTGCGGTATCTCAATTACCTATGAGCCTTTGGAGACATTCGAACTATTAAAATTTCATGAAATCCCCAGTCAATTAATATCTACTTATCAATCGAATTATATATTTGATTTTCATTCCAATATTTGGCAACCCCCACAGGTTTAATTCAGTTTTTATAGGATAGCTATATCCTTTTTTCATGTTTTCGCATTTGCGAAAACACATCCTTGTTTTAACTGAATTAATACATTTTCTATGATTAATAAAATCATTGATTTTTCAATCAATAACAAATTCATTATCGGTTTGCTTACGCTCACCATTATTGGAGCAGGTATTTGGAGTATGACCCAAGTACCTATCGATGCTGTTCCAGATATAACCAATAACCAAGTGCAGGTCATAACACAAGCTCCCAATTTAGGTACAGAAGATATTGAGCAAATTGTAACCTATCCTATTGAAGTGGCAATGAGCAACCTACCCGATGTACAGGAAATTAGGTCAATCTCTCGTTTTGGTTTATCTGTAGTTACCATTGTGTTCGATGATGATATGGGAACGTATCTACCTCGACAATTAGTAGCCGAAAAGCTAAACGAAGTCAAAGAGCAAATCCCTTCTGGATTTGGTGAACCCACCATGGGACCTATTTCAACGGGTTTGGGAGAAATTTACCAATATACCTTAAAAGTAGCACCAGAGTATAGGGACAAATATACTATTGCAGATTTACGCTCAACGCAAGATTGGATTGTACAACGTCAAATGGCTATGGTTGAAGGTGTGGTTGAGGTAAACGCCATTGGAGGAAAAATAAAACAATATGAAGTGGCAGTTGACCCAAACGATTTAAATGCAATTGGTTTGACCATTACAGACGTATTTAATGCACTCGAAGCTAATAATCAAAATACAGGTGGTGCTTATATCGAAAAAAACCATCAGGCTAATTTTATTCGTGGTGAAGGTTTGGTACGTAGTTTAGAGGATATTAAAAAAATCATGGTTACTAATATCAATAATATTCCTGTTACTATTGGCGACATTGCTACGGTACAATTTGGTTCTGCAATTCGCTATGGCGCATTAACCCAAGATGGTGAAGGCGAAGTTGTAGGTGGTTTGGTTATGATGCTAAAAGGTGCAAATTCTAATGATGTTATTGCCAATGTAAAAGAACGAATGGCTCAAATAGAAAAGTCATTACCCGAAGGTGTCATTATAGAACCATTATTAGACCGAAGTAAATTAATTGGTGAAACAACCTCAACAGTTTCAACCAATCTTATTGAAGGTGCATTGATAGTTATTTTTGTGCTTATCTTCTTATTAGGTAATTGGCGAGGTGGTTTAATTGTAGCTTCTACCATTCCTTTATCATTATTGTTCGCTTTTATATTAATGAATGTTTTTGACGTTTGGGCTAACTTGATGAGTTTAGGTGCAATAGATTTTGGAATTATTGTAGATGGCGCAGTAATTATTGTAGAAAGTACTGTATTTCTCATAGCATCCCAAGTACTAAAAAAGAAGCAGCTTACAGCGAAGAAGCGTGACAAAGTAGCCTCTAATGCTTCAAAAAAAATGATGAATGCTGCGTTTTTCGGTCAGTTGATTATTCTCATTGTTTTTCTTCCCATTCTGGCATTGCAAGGTATCGAAGGAAAGATGTTTAAACCAATGGCGTTAACCTTTATTTTTGCTATGATTGGAGCAATGGTACTTTGTTTAACGTATGTGCCAATGATGTCTGCTTTGGTGTTAAGGGCACCAAAAAATAATAAAAAATCCTATGGAGACCGATTTGTAAATTGGGTTGAAGATAAATACCAACCTTTATTGGTCAGAGCATTGCGAAAAGGAAAATGGGTAATTGGTATAGCAGTTGTGTTGTTCGGTATAACAGTTTTTATGTTTTCAAGAATGGGTGGCGAGTTCATCCCACAACTTGATGAAGGTGACATTGCGTTTCATGCCATTTTAAAACCAGGTAGCTCACTTACCGAAACTATTGAAACTACCACTAAAATAGAGCAAATAGTAAAAGCCAAATTTCCCGAAGTCGAAAAAATTGTCAGTCGTATTGGTGTTGCTGAAATACCAACTGACCCCATGCCAATGGATTTGGCGGATGTTTTTGTAATTCTAAAACCCAAAAGTGAATGGACAACAGCCACAACTAAAGATGAACTGATAGAGAAAATGAAAGAAGCGGTTGAAATCGTTCCTGGTGTTAATTATGAGTTTACACAACCTATCGAAATGCGTTTTAATGAGTTGCTTGAGGGTGTTCGTGAAGATATTGCCATAAAACTTTATGGTGAAGACATTGACATCCTATCCCAAAAAGCCGAAGAAATATCTAAAATTATTGCAGGTACTGAAGGCATTGGTGATATGAAAGCGGAAGCCACAACAGGTTTACCACAAATGACTATTAATTACAACAGGAATAAACTGGCACAATACGGACTTCAAATAAATACGCTCAATCAAACCGTACAATCTGCATTTGCTGGTGGGACAGCAGGTGTGATTTTTGAAGGTGAAAAACGCTTCGATTTAGTAGTACGTTTAAGTTCTCAAAATCGAAGGGACATTACAGATGTTCAAAACCTGTATATCAATTTGCCTTCGGGTGCTCAAATTCCCTTACGTGAAGTTGCAGACGTAAACTACAAAGCGGGACCAATGCAAATCAGCAGAGATAACACCAATAGAAGAACCTATGTTGGCATTAACGTAAGAGGTCGTGATGTAAAGTCTTTGGTTACTGAAATTAAATCAAAATTAGATGCACAACTGGAATTACCATCAGGTTATTTTATTCGCTATGGTGGTGCCTTTGAGAATCTAGAGCGTGCCAGCAACCGTTTACAAACCGTTGTGCCTATTGCATTGTTTCTCATATTTATATTAATATACTTTGCGTTAAAATCTCTACCACAAACCTTAATGATTTACATAGCAATCCCAATGGCAACCATTGGTGGTGTTGTAGCGTTATGGTTGCGTGATATGCCATTTAGTATTTCGGCAGGTGTTGGTTTCATTGTATTGTTTGGTGTTGCGGTTCTTAATGGATTGGTAATGGTAAGCGGACTCAACGAATTAAAAGACGAAGGTGTGACCAACTTAAAAGATAGAATTTTACAAGGGACTAAACGAAGAATCAGACCCATTATGCTAACAGCTTTTACAGATGTATTAGGCTTTTTACCTATGGCAATTTCGTCTTCTGCTGGAGCAGAAGTACAACGTCCTTTGGCTACTGTGGTTATTGGTGGTCTATTAACTTCAACCTTACTAACGCTTTTCGTGTTACCCATTTTATACCATTGGGTAGAAAACAAATCCTTTACGTTTAAACCGAATAAAAAAATGGTTACGGCAACAGCAGTTTTACTTTTGTTATTTGGTTTTTCAGCACAAAGTACTGCGCAAGAGATAAATGATACACCCCCACAAATAACATTGCAGGAAGCTGTAAAACTTTCTAAAAGTAATTATCCGTTGTTGAAACAAAAGAAGTTGGAAATAACAAAACAAGAGCAACTAAAAACTACTGCTTATGATTTTGGAACCACTCAAATTTTTACAGGTGGCGAAGAAATAAGCAGCAACAATGGAATCTATACAACCATTGGTATTGGTCAATCCAATATCGATGTGTTTGGTATTCGTTCAAAAAGGAAGTTGCAAGAACAACGCATTCAATTGGCAAAAAAAGCTTTTGAGCTTTCCGAAATGCAATTAGAATTGGAAGTAAAAAGGGCTTGGTCAAAATGCTATCAAATGAAAAGAAACTATAATTTGTATGAAGAACTGGATTCTATTTATTCCAAATTTGAACAAGCGGCTACTCTAAATTATGAAGTCGAAGAGATTTCCAAATTGGAGTATTCGGCAGCTAAAAATCAAGCTTTTCAAATTCAAAATAAAAAATTACAAGCCTATAGTGATTTTCTTATTGCTTTACAGCAATTCAATTTGTGGTTGGGTTCAGATGAAATTTTTACGGTTTCAGATGAATTTGATGTAGTTATGGATATTGATATTGAAACGTTCAATATTGAAAACCATCCATTGTACAGTATGTCGCAGAACATTGTAGATGAAGCGGAAGCCAAATACAAAGCTGCAAAGGCAGATAATTTACCGAAGTTCAATCTACAAGGTGGTTTACAAAGAGTAAATGGCAATTCAGGATTTTACACGTATCAAGCAGGTATTTCCATTCCGTTTTTGTCAGGTTCTAACAAAGCACAAATTAGAAGTGCCAAAATTGATAGAGAAATAGCCGAAACCAACGTAGAGTTCAATAAAAAAGAAGTGCAATCAAGGTTAATGCAGGCTAAAGAAAATTATGTTAAATGGAAAACGACTTGGGAATTTTACAAAGACCAAGTATTGCCATTAACAAAAGTGCAAAAAACAGGTGCTTTACTGGCATACAGAGAAGGCGAAATCGATTATACCGCATTTACGCAGTTGATAAAAGAAGCCATTCAATCCGAACTGGAAGCACAAACTGCATTAGTAAACTATTTAGAAAGTACATTTCAACTACAATATTTTAATCAATAAAACAATGAAAAGCAAAATATATAAAATCCTTACCGTAATCGTGTTATCCATCTTTGTTTCTGCTTGTGGAAATAAAGAAAGTGATAATCAATCACCTAATGAAGAACAAAAAACTGACAGAAAACAGTCAAAAATTGAAAGCGAAGAAGTAATGCTTACACAAGAACAATTCGATGCGTTAAAAATGAAAATAGACACGTTGGCATTACGTAATATGAGTGGTTATGTTGAGGCAAACGGAACATTAGAAGTACCACCACAAAATGAAGCAGCCATTACCACAGTTGTAGGTGCTAATGTTGTTTCAATTGAAGTAATAGAAGGTGATAAGGTTAATAAAGGTCAAGTGGTGGCTTATCTTTCGCACCCAAATATTATACAAGTTCAAACCGATTATTTAAATGCATATAGCAATAGTAATTTTCTGAAAAAGAACTATGAACGTCAACAGAAATTATATAAAGCTGGTGTAGGTTCTGGTGCTAATTTTCAAAAGGCAGAAGCAGAGTATGAGGCATCAAAAGCGATGGTAAATGGTATGGAAGCGCAATTAAGAATATTAAATGTCAATACCATCTCTGTTCGTAATGGCACAATTGCACAACGCATTGCATTGCGAAGTCCAATAGAAGGTTTTGTCCAAAAAGTTGAAGTAAAAACAGGGCAATACGTAGAACCACAAACGGAACTATTTGAAATTGTAAATACGCATCACGTTCACGCAGATTTAATGGTCTTTGAAAAAGATGTCTATAAAGTAAAGAAAGGTCAGAAAGTAAACTTTACAGTACAATCCATACCAGATACAGAACTTACCGCAGAAATCTATTCCGTAAGCAAAACATTTGAGGACAACCCAAAAGCAGTTCACGTTCACGCAGAAATAGAAAATAAAAAAGGCAACTTAATTCCTGGGATGTATATTCAAGGCAAAATTCAAGTAGATAATACTGAAACAAAAGCCTTACCCGAAAGTGCGATTATAAAAGAAGGAGATAAGCATTATGTATTTTCAGTAGAAAAAGAAAATAATGATTGGAGTTTTAAGCCTATTGAAGTTGTATTAGGTACTAAAGATGGTGATTGGGTATCGATTAAATTTACTGAAGAAATAGAGGGTAACACTCAATTTGCCTATAATAATGCTTATTACCTTAACGCAGAAATGAAAAAAGGAGAGGCAGAACACGCACATTAATTATGACCACAATAGAACAAGTATTAGAGTCCAGAAACATACGTGTTACGGCAATGCGTATGTTGATTTATAAGTTTCTTGCAGAAAAAGATATAGCAGTTACTTTAAGCGACATAGAAAATGCGTTTGTAAAAGCAGATAGAACGACCTTATACAGAACCATAAAAACGTTTGAAGAAAACGATATTGTACATCAAATAGACGATGGTACAGGTATTACAAAATACGCATTGTGTGAACAGGATTGTAATTGTGAAATAGGTACGGACTTACACCTACATTTCCATTGTAATAATTGTAATGAAACTGTTTGTTTAACAGAACATAAAATCCCACAAATTAAAGTTCCAAATGGCTATGTTTCTGAAAATGTGAATTTGGTAGTAAAGGGTATTTGTGATAAATGCAGTAGCTAAAAATGCACTTCCATTGCACCAGTATCAATGGCATATTTGTTATCTAAAAAAACAAGATGAAAAAAAAGAAAGTTAATTTAAGAGATTTAACACCAGATTCGGGGGTTCAACTTAATAACGAAGATGGTCACAATCACAGTATTTCATCAAATAATCTAAAAATTTATTTTCCTGCAATCATAAGTTTTTCAATGCTAATTATTGGTATTGTGTTAGATTATTTCAATGTTTCCTTTTTTAAAGATTGGTTGAGAATTGTATGGTATGGTATAGCTTATTTACCAGTCGGACTTCCAGTAGTAAAAGAAGGTTGGGGAAGCATTAAAAAAGGCGATGTATTTACAGAGTTCTTTTTAATGTCCATTGCTACTATTGGTGCGTTTATTATTGGCGAATACCCAGAAGGTGTTGCAGTAATGTTGTTTTACGCAGTAGGAGAATTATTCCAAAATGCAGCAGTAAACAGAGCAAAAGGAAATATAAAAGCCTTACTTGATGTAAGACCAAATGAAGCAATCGTATATCGAAACAATGATTATATGCCTGTGAGTCCAGAAACGGTTGAAATTGGAGAAAAAGTACAAGTACGTGTGGGAGAAAAAATTCCTTTAGATGGTATCCTACTTTCTGAAAAAGGCTCATTTAATACAGCAGCATTAACAGGCGAAAGTAAACCCGATACCATTGCAAAAGGCGAAAAAGTATTTGCTGGGAGCATAAATATGGACGGTGTAATTGAAATAGAAACCACCAAAGAATTTAAAGATAGTTCCATCGCAAGAATTTTGGATATGGTACAGAATGCCACAGCACGAAAATCAAAAACAGAATTATTCATTAGAAAATTTGCACGTATTTATACGCCAATAGTTGTGTTTTTAGCCATTGGTGTTGCGTTTCTACCATACTTTTTTGTAGATGATTATGTCTTTAGAGATTGGTTATACAGGGCTTTAATTTTTCTTGTAATTTCTTGTCCTTGTGCGTTGGTAATTTCCATTCCGTTGGGTTATTTTGGTGGATTGGGTGCAGCTTCAAAAAATGGAATTTTATTTAAAGGAGCTTCCTTTTTAGATGCTATGACCACAATAAATACATTGGTAATGGACAAAACAGGAACGGTAACTAAGGGAGTTTTTAAAATCAAGGACATCAAAGCTATAGGTTTTAAAGAATCTGAATTCATGAAATACCTAATGGCTATGGAAGAGCAATCAACACATCCAATAGCCAAAGCCATAATGGAGTATAAAGAAAATGGCGAAGATTTTGAAGCACAAGAGGTTTCTGAAATTGCAGGTAAAGGTTTAAAAGGCATTGTAAATGGAAAAACAGTTTTAGTAGGAAATAAAGCCTTAATGATTGCTAATAATGTTGATGTTCCAACTGAAACGGAATCAATTGTAGAATCTATTGTATTAGTAGCAATTGAGAATAAGTTCGCTGGTTATGTTGTAATTGCAGACGAATTAAAGGAGGATGCAAAAGAAACTATTAAAGCCCTACACAAAGTAGGAATCAAAAATATTATGATGCTTTCTGGCGATAAAGATTCCATTACCCAACAAATCGCCAAAGAATTAAATATTGAGAATGCCAAAGGAGGTTTGCTGCCAGAAGATAAACTAAATGAAGTTGAAAGTCTAAAGAAAAATCCTAAAAATAAAGTAGCCTTTATTGGTGATGGAATTAATGATGCACCAGTTTTAGCAGCAAGTAACGTAGGTATTGCAATGGGTGGTTTAGGAAGTGATGTTGCAATAGAAACCGCAGATGTCATAATTCAAACAGACCAACCGTCAAAAGTAGTGAGAGCCATTAAAATAAGTCGTTCCACACGAAAAATTGTGTGGCAGAATATCATTTTAGCATTTGGTGTCAAGGTAATTGTACTAATTTTAGGTGCAGGTGGTTTAGCTACAATGTGGGAGGCAGTATTCGCAGATGTTGGTGTTGCCTTATTAGCTATTTTAAATGCTGTTGGATTACAACAAATGAGATGGAAATAGCTCGCCAAAACACATTTTTCCTATTTGAAATCAGTTAAAAAAATAGCACTTTTTGTTTTTAACATAATTAAAAAAACCTTTGACCATTTGAATATTAATCGTAATATTGCAATGAACTAATAAAAGTTAAAAATGGGATTAGCCAAAACAGAAATGTTTACCGACCAACAAAATGAAATTGCACTTTTTTCCAAAGTTTTTGGGCATCCAGCTAGGGTTACAATTTTACAGCATTTGTTTAAAATTGACTCTTGCGTTTGTGGGGATTTAGTTAACAAAATTGGATTAGCTCAACCTACAATTTCCCAGCACTTGAAAGAATTAAAACATTTAGGACTAATCAAAGGGAATGTTGAAGGAACAAGTGTTTGCTACTGCATCAACTCGGAAAACTGGTCTAAAATGAAAGAGACTATGTTGCAATTTCTAAATCAAGATATTTCAAATAAAGAAGATTGCTGTTAAAAAAAAATTCTCATATTAATCGTATAATCGCAATAAACAAATAGAGTTATGAAATTATCACAAGCAAAATCAGTATTAAAAGAATTGAAAACTATAAGTTTTCAATTACCAAACGGAGAATTAGTTCCAAATCACTTTCACGTTACAGAAGTTGGTAAAATCACAAAACATTTTATCGATTGTGGCGGAACAGAAAGGAAAGAAGATGTTGTAAACTTCCAACTTTGGAATGCAAACGACTACGACCACAGATTGCATCCCGAAAAGCTGTTGAATATAATTGAACTTTCGGAAAAGATTTTAAAAATAGCCGATTTAGAAATCGAAGTAGAATATCAAGCAGATACAATTGGCAAATTTGGACTTGACTTTGACGGAAGAAACTTCTTGCTAACCAACAAACAAACTGACTGTTTAGCAAAAGATAAGTGCGGAATTCCAGTAGAAAAATCTAAAGTAATATTATCAACCTTAAATGATGAACCTTGTTGTTCACCTGATGGAAACTGTTGCTAAAAACCAATTAAAATTATATAAAAAAATGACAACAACAAAACCAAATCTATTTTTAGAAATAGAAAGTTTAATCAAAGAATTAAATCCTAACACAATTTCAAATGAGCGTAAAGAAGTTTTACAACCGCTAATTGATTTTATTCAGTCAAAGGTCTCTGAAAACAAAGAAATCCGCATGAATTTCATTTGTACTCACAATTCACGAAGAAGTCATTTATCGCAAGTTTGGGCACAGACAATGGCAAATTACTTCAATATCAAAAACGTGTTCTGTTATTCATGCGGAACAGAAGCAACAGCGCTTTTTCCAATGGTTGCAGAAACTTTACAAAATTCAGGTTTCCAAATAAACAAAATTTCAAAAAACGAGAATCCTGTTTACAGCATTAAGTATTCTAACAATGAACACCCAATCATCGGATTTTCAAAAAAGTTAGATGACGATTTTAATCCAAAATCTGAATTTGTTGCAATTATGACTTGCGATTCAGCAAACGAAGCTTGTCCATTTGTTGCAGGTGCAGAAAAACGCATTCCGATAACCTTTGAAGACCCAAAAGCTTTTGACAACACACCACAACAAACAGAAAAATACAATGAAAGAAGTCTGCAAATTGCAACCGAACTATTTTATATTTTCTCTCAAATCAATTCTTAAAAATGGCACCAAAAAAATTAAGTTTTCTCGATAGAAATCTAACACTTTGGATTTTTGTCGCTATGGCAATTGGAGTTGGACTTGGGTATTTTATTCCAACATTTCCAAGCATCATAAACTCATTTAATAGCGGAACAACGAACATTCCAATTGCAATCGGTTTGATTTTAATGATGTATCCACCTTTAGCAAAGGTTAATTATGCTTTGTTACCAAAGGTTTTTAGAAATACAAAAATCCTTTCTATCTCACTTATTCTAAATTGGATAATTGGTCCCGTTTTAATGTTTGTTTTGGCAATTACATTTTTACGAGATTATCCAGAATATATGGTTGGTCTAATTTTAATTGGTTTGGCTCGTTGCATTGCAATGGTTTTGGTTTGGAACGACCTTGCAGAAGGAAGTAGCGAATATGGTGCAGGTTTGGTTGCGTTGAATAGTATTTTTCAAGTTTTTGCGTACAGTTTTTACGCTTGGATTTTTATAACCGTTCTTCCACCCTATTTTGGTTTTGAAGGAGCGATTGTAGATATTTCAATTGGTACAATTGCAGAAAGTGTAGCCATTTATTTAGGTATTCCGTTTGTAATGGGAATTTTAAGCAGACTGATTTTAGTGAAACTAAAAGGAGAAAATTGGTACACGAATAAATTTATTCCTACAATTTCGCCAATAACATTAATTGCACTTTTATTTACAATTGTAATTATGTTCTCGCTAAAAGGAGAATTGATTGTGGAAATACCAATGGATGTTTTGATTATAGCAGTTCCCTTACTTATCTATTTTACACTAATGTTTATAATTGGATTTTTCTTTACTAAAGCAACAGGTGCAGAATATGATAAAACAGCTTCGGTTGCATTTACAGCAGCAGGAAATAATTTTGAATTAGCGATTGCTGTTGCAATTGCAGTTTTCGGATTGAATTCTGGTCAAGCATTTGCAGGAGTTATTGGTCCTTTAGTAGAAGTTCCTGCATTGATTTTATTGGTTCGAGTTTCTTTTTGGTTAAAGAAAAAATACTATTCATAAAAAATAAATGAAATGTGACAAAAGTCACATTTCATTTTAATTATCTATCGTACATTTGCGATAAGCAATATGAAAAGAAGTTTAGAGCATATAGAATATAAGGAAGACACCGAAGCATTGGCAAAATTTGCTAAAGCTTTAGGACATCCTACTCGTATTGCTATTTTAAAGCATCTTGAAAATCAATCGTGTTGTTTTACTGGAGATTTGGTTGACGTATTACCGATTTCTCAATCAACAGTTTCACAACATTTAAAGGAATTAAAAAATGCAGGTTTAATTCAAGGAGAATTAAAACCGCCAAAAATAAAGTACTGTATCAATCAAGAAAACTGGAAAATTGCAAAAACCTTGTTTCAACAATTTTTTGATTGATATTTTTTAATAAACATATCGTTTATTGGCGATAGACAAATATAAATATTATGACCAAAGTAATTAAAATTTTAGGGACAGGATGTCCAAAATGCCAATCAATGACAAGTGTAGTTAAAGATGTAGTATCAGCAAACAACATTGATGCAACTATTGAAAAAGTTGAGGACATAATGGAAATTATGAAGTTCAACGTAATGACAACACCAGCTTTGGTAATAGATGATGTGATTACAATAAAAGGCAGAGTGCCTTCAAAAGATGAAGTTTTGGCTCTTTTAAACTAATTCAACCCAACTATGAATTATCATATCAAAGCTTTATCCATTTCAAATCAAGATGCAGTTGTTCATATCAAGCAATCGAATATAGATTTTGGTACAACTTCAAAATCTGCCGAAACCTTACCAAATCCAGCTGAATTATTCTTGGGTTCTTTTGCTTCCTGCATACTGAAAAATGTCGAACGTTTTTCGACTATGATGAAATTCAACTATACCAAAGCTACAATTGAAGTTAATGCGACACGTCTTGAAAATCCGCCAAGGATGGAAAATATCGTTTACGATTTGTCAATTTACAGCAACGATAAAAAATTGAATTCAGATTTGCTTAAAAAGAATATTGAAAAATTTGGTACTATCTACAATACTGTAAAATTGTCTTGTTCAATTTCAGGCACTATTAGCACGATTGAAAATGTTTGATTGGGTACAAAACATAGCTGATTGGTTCGTTTATGATGTCTTGAATATGAACCAAGGACAACATTTAGCAGAAGCCTTAAATTTCTTTATTTATGACACCACAAAGATTCTAATCTTACTTTTTGTTGTCATCTTTTTTATGGGAATCGTCAACAGCTATTTTCCCATAGACAAGGTCAAAAACTATCTGTCAAGAAATAAATTATATGGATTGGAATACTTAATGGCAAGTCTATTTGGTGTGGTAACACCATTTTGCTCTTGTTCTTCAGTTCCGTTATTTATTGGTTTTGTTAGAGGTGGTATTCCATTAGGTGTAACCTTTTCATTTTTGATTACTTCGCCTTTGGTCAATGAAGTTGCAATCGGTCTTTTTGTTGGCTTGTTTGGTTTAAAAACTACTATTATTTATGTGATTAGTGGTGTTTTGTTAGGAACTATTTCTGGTGTAATACTTCAAAAATTAAAATTGGAATCCTATTTAACACCTTGGGTTAAAGAAGTTTTAGAAAACGCTCAAAGAGAACAAGATATATTTCAGGCAGAAAAACAAACCTTTAAACAACGCTTGCCAATTATTTGGGCAGAAGTAATGAAAATTCTCAAAGGTATCATTCCTTATGTAATTGTTGGAATTGCAATTGGCGGACTAATGCACGGATATATTCCTGAAGGATTTTTTGAAAAATATATGGACAAGGACAACCTTTTTGCTGTTCCTATTGCTACGATTTTGGCTGTACCAATGTATTCAAACGCATCAGGCATACTTCCTGTAGTTCAGGTGTTAGTTGCCAAAGGAATTCCGTTAGGAACTGCAATCGCATTTATGATGGGAGTTGTTGGACTTTCGTTACCAGAAGCTATGCTCTTAAAAAAAGTAATGACAATAAAACTGATAGCCATCTTTTTTGGTGTCGTTACACTTTGCATCATCATTTCAGGATATTTATTTAACATCATATTATAAACCATAAAATCAAAAAAAATGAATAAAACAATCAAATTTTTTACAGTTTTAGCAATCGGTCTAATACTAACATCTTGCAACGGTCAAGATAAAAACAAAACAACTTCATTAGATAAATCTGTTTCAAAAATAGAAGTTTTGGATTTCCATTCTACTCACAGATGTATGACGTGCAATGCAATTGAAGCGAATACCAAATACACTTTGAACACTTACTTTGAAAAGGAACTTAAAGAAGATAAAATTACGTTTCAGGTTATCAATGTAGATGAAAAGGAAAATGAAAAGATTGCTGAAAAATTTGAGGCATCAGGAACTTCTTTAATCTTAAACGTGATTAAAAACGGAAAAGAAACCCAAATAAATTTAACGGATTTTGCCTTTATGAATGGAAATGACCAAGAGGCTTTTTCTAAAGAGCTGAAAGCTAAAATAGATACGGAATTAAAAATGCTCTAAATGGATTTTTTGCAATCGCTTTTAGAGAATTATAATATTCCTATTTTATCGGCATTGATACTCGGACTAATGACAGCCATTAGTCCGTGTCCTTTAGCAACCAACATAACCGCAACAGCTTTTATTTCTAAAAACATTTCGAGTAAACGGAAAGTGTTTTTAAGCGGATTGCTTTATTCTTTGGGTAGAGGTTTTAGTTATACTGCAATTGGCTTGATATTATATTTTGGAGCAAGTAAATTCCATATCGCTCGATTTTTCAATCAGAATGGAGAGAAATATTTAGGACCTTTATTAATAATCATAGGGTTGATTATGCTAAATATTATCAAACTCAATTTTTTAGGAAAATTGAATTTTCAAGAAAAACTATCTGAAAAATTTAAGGACAAAGGACTTTTAGGCTCTTTTTTAATAGGTGTCGTTTTTGCTTTGGCATTTTGCCCTTATAGTGGAGCATTATTTTTTGGAATGTTAATTCCTATGACAATTGCATCAGCTGATGGACTTTATTTGCCCATTGTATTTGCATTCGGAACAGGATTACCTGTAATTCTTTTTACTTATTTATTAGCTTTTACAGCAGGAAAAGTCGGTGTATTCTACAACAGAATTACGAAAATCGAAAAAGTAATGCGAACAGTTGCAGGTGTTGTTTTTATTTTGACTGGATTGTATTATGTTTCAATTTTCACGGGAATATTGGAATAGCCAACGCTAAAAGCCATACACATTTACAATTCGCACCAGCCAACGCTACGCCAAAAATTGCAAAAGAGTATGTCTTGCCAACGCACACATTAGAACTAAAAACAAACATCGGCAAACCAAGCAGAACGTGAAAAGCACTATGCACAACAACGTGTATAATTCATTGCTAGTCTTAGCCTACTTACGAAAATCTCATAAAAATTATTTTCTCGATTCAGCTTCTATTAGGGCTCTAATCACTGATGATGCTGAACCATCGAATTTACTGCGCCTAGATAGTAAAATCAACTTCTCCTTTAATTTTGGTGATAACCTAAATATCATTACCTCAGTCTGGTTTGTTGATGGAAGCTTTGCCATTGTTCTATTTTATATATAAATATGTGAAATATGTATAAACCTCAGCAAATACTGAAAAAAACTTTCTAAACTGTACCAGTCATAATATATAACACCAAGCTAATTAAAGTTTATACATCACTTAAAGTGCTGTTTTCAGGTCATTTTGGAGGAAATGGTCCATGTGTGGTGCGACCTATGCAATGATTTTCAACGTCACCGAAGAATCCCGCCTTATATAACACACTGATATTCAAGTGTACATACGGCAGTCGGACCTATGTTTTTTTTGTGAAATATGAAAATCAACTAGAAAAGATGATGTATATACAAAAATTATTTTTCTAGGATTTTCTAAGAGATTTGTAAGCAATGTATATACATTATACTACTGTTTACATTATAGATAATTATGTAAACACTTGTGTTTTTGTAAAGTCTTGAAATACAGCGCAATACGTTGTATTTGTGTATAACTATTTACATAATAAGCATAATTAGTAGTTTATGTAAATAGTTTTTTGTATATTTATTATCTATTTAAACGTATTTTTTATGAAGACTCAACCACTAAATTATCACAAGTTGTATGATGAGGCAAGGAAACTATTTTTTGATGATTCCACTGCATATGGAATTGAAAGAAAGACGGAATATCTGGCTTATTTATTGGCTTTGGAGAGTGGACTTCGGGTTTCGGATTTGCTGAACCAGAAATATTATAATTTTTCTTATAACGAGAAGCTTGGGAAACATTGCTTCACAACATTTATCAAGAAAACCAAAAGCCAGCACACAGGAGTTATTTCCAATGAGTTATATCATTACATTCAAGAATATAAAGATGCTGTTAGAACCGTTTATAATAGGTCTAGCGAGTATATATTCTATAACTATAACAACGACAAACCTTATACTAGGCAATGGCTTCATAAGCGAATAAAGTTGATTGCTAAGAAACTCAAGTTTAAAAACGTTGGCGTGCATTCGATTCGAAAAGCCTCGGCTATATATGTTCTTGACAAGACAGGTAGCCTTTCAATGGCACAATATCATTTAACCCACAAGCGTGCTACAACAACTGATAAGTATTTGGGGGTAACTCAGGCTACAGCATTGGAGCAATTAGCTAGAGTATTTTAAAATTTAATTTATAGAATTATGACACAAGGCGATAGAGAAAGAAATTATATTTGGCGACCCAACGATTCTTCAAGCACTACCAGATTACGTTACGATTTGGAGGCAGAGCATTGGTATCGGTCATTCAAAAATGCTGAACGCAAACATAAACCATCTTCTATTAGTGCTGACTTAGGTGTTATTGGATTATTTCTATCATTAATAAGTTCATTAATAGTCTTAATAATTCTTAGCTTAGTTCAGTTTATTAAATGGTTGAGGTCCTAGTATGGTAAAGAAGGTGCTACAGACAGAATTCCTATATATCCAAGAAGGAGAGAAGACCCACCTTCCAAAGCGGTTCGTAAAGGTCAATAACATCTGTGCCATCCTCTATGACCAATTGACGGAAATCTTCACCACGGAGAATTATTGTCCACTGACCCATACCGAGATTAACCACCCAGAAATTGAAAAGGTAATCAAGGAACTTGAAAAAGAAAATATCCACATTCTGGATTGGCTAAAGAAGAATGGGAAGATGGAGGATATCACTCAGGTCCTGACCAAACACCTGCTTATGTCAATCACCTCCGATTTCCTAGCCTTTATTTACGAGTCCCTGAGGTGCGCCAAGAACGGCAAAATGACTGTTGCTTATGCGCTATTGAGAAAGCCGCTTACCGATGAGTTGCTCATTCTGGAACAGCTTCTGATTGACAGGGATGACTTCGTGCATCGTTTTTTTGTGGATGGCAGGACCAAAGGCTATGACCCAAGCCCAACCAATAAGAACGTGGATAAACAGTCCGTTATAGAAAGCGCAGTCTCGAAGCTTTACCTAAATCCCGTCTTGGTGGCTGATTATATCCATGAGGTGAGATATGACAAGGCATGCGGTTTTGGTTTGAACGGTCTGACCAACCAAGCGTTGCACATCGTCACCAATGACTTTCACTACAGGACCGAGGAACAGAACCTGAATTTAGTATTTTCAATCGAAGAGGATATAAAAAATTACCGAGAGCATTATTATACAATCGTACCATATTTGCTCATATATGCAATTTCCGTAATCGATGGGGTCGTATTTGATTTATTGAAAGACGATGAGAATCAAGATATTCGGTATGTCAAAGCCCTTAGAAGATTGATTGGGTTCTTTTTAATCAACAAACACTCAAAGACAATAGACGGGAGTACCATTGATGGACTGTTCAAGATAATCGGTGAGGGCATGCCAAAGGATTGCCATAGCTGTGGTCACGAAAATACAATCGAGCTTGCAGATTTTGAACTGTTTTTCGAGACAGAAGCTTTTGTCTGTGAGAAGTGTTTCGATAACCTCCTTGCTACAAAGGAGTCCATCCAGACCATTAGGGAGTTCTTCAGTGGTTTCAGAAAGGATGGAGAAGGTTAGTCACACCATTGGATGAAACCTCATCGTTGCCTCTTCAAGAGATTCGAAGACAGTTGGCTGGTAGTTCTCGGTAGAGCTAATAATAAGATTTCCAATTTTCATTTGAGTCTGTCTTGATATATCATTTTTGACTCATTGACTATAAAAAAAATGGTTTTTATAATTTTCTTATTTTTTCTATTTCACTTTCAGTTAAGTATCTTTTTCTACTTGATATCTCAATTACATTTATTTCTGGATGGTTTCTTAAATGACGATTAAGATTTTGCGAAGTCATTTCAAGTAATTCGGCACATTCTTTAATTAGGTAACGTTTCTCTTCTGATTCTGGCTTCGACTCGGGCTTGACATAGTGCTCTTGAAGAACTGCCGTTAATTTCCTTTTAAAGGCTACTTCAAATGGCTTTATGAAATTATTAGTTTTCCTATTTACTTCTGACTTTAACCTTGAGTAATTAATTTTTGGATTATGGTTCAATAAACTATTTATGTATTTATCAACTACAGTTTGAATCTCTTTTTTAACTACAATTGATTCTGGAAACGCCTCTGTTTTGTGTATTAAATCAACTATTATTTGTGCTTCGTTTTTAGTCATATCTATAAGTCGTTAAATATTCGAATGTTATCCATAACAAGGTCATAATCTGGATTTATATACTTTTGAAGTGTTGATATTTTTTTATGTCCCGTCATTTTCATAATTGCATTTAAACTAACATTATTATTAACCAAATTAGTAATAAAAGTTCTTCGACCAGTATGAAATGTAACCAATTCGTGCTTGGGTAATGTGTCACCTTCAAGTCCATATTCATATTCATCCAGAAACGGATTGATATTTTTTAGTGCTTTATGAATATAGTAGTTAGTTTTTTGAGATGTCATTAAATTTAAGTTATAGTTGTATTTATCAAGGATTTGCAATACTTTTTCACTTAAAGGAACTTCAATTTTCACTTTCGTCTTTTGGTTATTTAAAATTAATATTGAAACTTTTTTGTGAATTCTAATTCTGGCTTTATTAATTCGAGTGACATCACTATACCTCAACCCCGTATGGCAAGCAACAACAAACATATCTATTGCTTTTTGTTGAGGAATAGACTTAAATTTGTGATTCTGGATTAATCCTAACTCTTCTAATTTTAACGTGTAATAGGATTTATCTTGTACTATAACTTTAAAATTGTCAAGAATTTCGGTGTCATTAAGAAATTTTTCCTTCAAAAGCCAATCTCCGAAATTTTTCAATACACCGAATCGCTTGGAACGTGTTTTGTCATTCTGTTCTGAGGTTTTAAAACGGTAATCTTTTAATTTAGGTCGAGGTTTTGACAGAAAAATATTAAACTTATTCAACCATTTCATGTCATTAAGGTCGGTTGGACAGCTAGGTCCATTGACTTGCGAATATTCAATTAAAGCGTTTTTAGTTGACACATAATCTCTTAACGATGTTGGGCTTTTATCTGGACTAGTGAATAGAATTTTTTTTTCGTTTAAAAAGTCAGAATAACAATCTATTAAATCAGCATCCAAAGTTTGTTTTCTTATTTTTCTCCCAGCTTTAAGCTGGTCCTTAATGTATTTACCAGAAGGTTTTATACCATTTCTCTTGACATAATCAAGAATGATGTCTTCAATTAATTCATGTGCATTACTAATGATTTCATTATAAGATTCATAAGAATGATTAGATGGCTTAACCCTAGAAGCTTTTTTGTCAAAATCTTTTATTGGTAATACTATACCTGTTCTATGTCGTAGAGTTGAACCATCATGCTTATAATAGATTATTACAAACTTTTTTCCATCTTTATTTTCTTTATATAATTTTATTGCAGAATATGCCATAAGAACACAATAAGAACACAATAAGAACACAATATAGAGAAAATAGAGAAATTAGAGAAAACATTTAGAGAATATCATTAAAGTAGATTATATGAAAAGTACTATAATTACTGGTTTTAGCATACAACAACAAAAATAGAGAAAATAAAGTTCAAGGACTGTCATCCCGACTGTATTAAAAAGGCACAATGAGTTTTCATTATGCCTTTTTTTAAAACAAGATACTAGACCATAGTATTTTCCTTTTTAGAGATGATGTTTTGCTTGCCGTTTTTTTTATGATAAGACTGTAAGATCTTTGAAGTGTAATAAGAGCTTTTATACCTTGTTATATAGGTTGCGAAGTCCTCAAAGTAGGCTATAGATTCTTGGCTGTCTATAAATCCAAAACCTTTATATTCTCCTTGTTCAATTAAAATTATAGATATCTCGGTGGGGGTCCTTCTT
>Ga0206126_10001959_pt1 | contig 23666 bp, 20 predicted proteins | sample Helgoland_Spring_5_FD_148621 | JGI IMG/M metagenome (GOLD analysis project Ga0206126, IMG submission 148621) | Pelagic subsurface seawater microbial communities from Kabeltonne, Helgoland, North Sea - Helgoland_Spring_Bloom_20160412_1 | ecosystem: Environmental > Aquatic > Marine > Epipelagic ...
TTTGGTAAAAATCCAAGTTTTTTATATTTAATTTTAAAAATATCATTTATATCACTACTTCCTGTATATTTTTTAAATTCTTCGATTTTTTGTTCATATGGAATTTTTTTTTTATTTATTTTATTAAATTTTTTATTTTTAACATTCTTTAAAATATATTTTATTTTTGTATTTGTGGTAAAATCATTATCGGTTACTTTATATTCCTGTTTTGTATTTTCATTTGTTAAAATATTTGTATTTTTTTGTATTTGTTTTTTAATAAATTTATTAAAAATATTATTTTTAATTAAACAATTTTTGATTATTTTATTTAATTTTAATTCCTTAAATTGTGAGTTATTATGTTTTTCAAGATAATATAAAATATTTTCTTTAAATATACAACATGTGTTTTCTAATTTAACTTTATTTTTTATTACAACTAACGGTTTAAATTTATTTAAATTAATTATTAAATTAATTAAACTTTGAATTAAATATGTTGAAAATTTTATTTCTGATTTATATATATTTATTTTTCCTTTTTTTCCGCTATAATTTTTAATAATGAATTTTTCTATTTTTTTGTTAGAAATATCTAATTTCGTTGTTTTTTTAAATATTTGTGATTTTTGTTTTAAATAATATTCATAAAAATCAATTGAATAGTTATTAAGTGGTGGAATAAAAAATTTATTGTCATCATCATAATTATCTTTTTTTGGTTTTTTTTTTCTTTGATTTCTTTTTGCTTTTCTTATTTGTTTTTTTATTTTTTCATTTTTTAATGATACATCTATATATTTTTTCAAGTTGTTATAAATTTTATTTAAAATGTTTGTTTTTTTTATTTTAAAATGATTTTTTTTATCTAATGATTTATCATTAATATTTATTGCATCTCTATAATCTTCTTCTGATATTAATTGAAATTCTGAATATAATTTTTTATAATCTTTTCCAAAATATTCTCTTATAAAACAAGACATTGTTTTAATCCCTATTTCATTATCACCGTCAAATTCATTAACAGGTGAACCTATTAGTATATTAGACATTATGCATTTTTTAAATGTTTTTATTGAAGCATTTGGTATTAAACATTGTAACATTATAAGATATACAGAAATAGTTGTATAAAATATAGTAGGATAATTTAATTGTTCATAATTTTTTAATAAAATTTCTTGGATTATTTCTGTTATTAAATCGTTTTCATTTAATTCCAAACCCAATTCTTTATTTAAATTAATAATATAATTTTGAACATTATATTTTAAAGATGTTATTAAATTTGGTATTTTTTTATCTTCTATTAAAGATGTTTTATTTATTTTAAAATTAGTAACATCGTCATATTCCACTGTTTCTACATATTCAATCTGTTCAATTATGTATCCAGTATATTTGTCTACGATGAAATTATCAACTTCTTTTCCATATGTTTTACGAATATTATTCAGTGTTAAATTATATTCTTTATTATTATTAATAAACTCATTAGCTAAATCATACCAAAACAATGTTAGTAACATTTTATTTGATTTTTTACAATAATAAAAATTTTCATTTTCTTCTTTTTCTATTTTTGGTTTTCTACAATATTTTGAAATAAAAGAAAGTAATAATGTATATTTATGTCGTTCATCATTTAGTGAAAGAATATCACTTAAAATTTTTGAAAATGGTGATAAAATATTTTTTTCATATTTATATTTAATACCTTTTAAGTATCTTTTTTTCGAATCATTTTCTAATTTTAAAATTTTAATTGTTTCATAAATATAATTATTAATATATTTTTCTTTATATATTTCATTGTCATCATTTTCTTTCTTATTATTAAAAAATTCAATTTTATTAATTAGCTCTTCTAAAATTTGTTTTTCTATATTTTGTTTAATCTTAGACTTACTACTGCATTTATTTTTATAAGAAATACAATTTTCTGGTTTTTTTAATAAACATTTAATATCATCTTCATTCCTATCATCTTCTAACCATTGGTCATTTTCTCTCTTATAATATACTTTTAATAGTTTATTATTTAAAAAAAAGGCCAAATCTCCATTATTAACTTTTTTTTTTTTATTTAAAATATTAATTACTACTTCATGAGCTTTTTCATTACTATAATTATAATTATTTATTAAATGGTTTTTTAATGTTTCTTTTTTATTTTGACTTTTTTTTACATCTTTATTTTCTAATAGATAATATGGTGTATCATCATATTTTATATCATAATATATTTCTTTATTATTATCATTTTTTAAATCTTCTTTATTTAAATAAAATTTACATATATTTGGTGTTTCACATTCATTATTAATTAACTTCATATTAATTTTTTTCAACATTTCATTATAATCAGTTATTTTTTGTGTTATATCTGGTATAAGTATATCTTTACGTCTATTAATTAATTTAAGTGATGTTCTATATAATTCACCACCATCAGAATCTAAAGTATATTGTAAAAATTCAGTATTTGTTAATTTATTTAATTCTTCGATTTTTTTATTATAAGTATTATTTAAAATTTTTTCACTAATATCATTTTTTTTATATTTATTTATTTCATTATATTTATTTAATTCTTTTATATTTTTGTTACAAATTTCTTTTTGTATTAAAAGTTTATTTTTAAATAATGTTAATAAAGAATTTTCTTTATTGTTTGATAATAAATTAGACAAATATAAATTATTTTCTTTTGAAATATTAAATTCATTGATGGAAAATGTATTTAATAATTTAATTAATTTTAATAATGAAACATTATATAAAAAATTATTTTTTTTTTTTTCATTTTCAATTATAATTTTAATTAAATCATTTGTATTTGGAATCATAGTATCAATATAACTAATAATATCATCATCCTCTCCTGGTTTAAAAAAATTATATTTTTTTAAAAAATCATTATTATTTATACTTTTATGTGTTTCAATAAAATCATCAGAATAATCAATATTGCAATCTCCAAACTTATATGAAGGATACAAAGAAAAATTATTTATATTAATTTGAGAATAATTTGATTTATTTAATATTGAAATATTGTTTGAATTAATAATAGAATATTTAAATAAATTATAATCTGTTGTTATAAATCCGTTGACTTTCATTCTTTCAACATTTTTTTCGTGTTTTTTTACTTGAATTGGTTTTTTAATATCATTAGAAGGTTGCGGTGGTTCAAAAAAAGAAGTAGTATATTTTTGTTTTACAAATTTAGTAAACGCATACGTTAATTTATCTTTTATATTTGTATTTAATAATACAGGGGTTTTAAATTCATCATCATTATTTATTATTGTTTCAATATTATTATTAATTTCTAGATCAAATATTTTTTTATCAGAATCATTTTCTATGTCGGTATAATTTTTATATAATTCATCAATATTTGAACAATAATTTTCATCATAATTAGAATTATTTTCGGTTTCAATTTTAAATTCATTTATTTGTTGTTCATTTGCTTTATGATTAATATAAAATTCAATTTCATCATCATTTGGTTTTACAGTTTCTATTAAATTTTTTTTTATTGAAACAGTGGGAATTAACCATTTAATATTTTTCTTATAACCATTTAAAATTTCTTCTTTTAAAGGATTATATTCAATATTGTTTTCTAATATTTTTTTTCCACTTGGATATTTTTCTTTTAACTGATGAAATCTTTGAATTTGTTTTCTAATATTTTTTATTACATTAAATGTTTTTTTTCCACTATTTTTTAGTATGTTTTTATATAAATCATCCAATTGTTCTTCAATTACTATGTCTTTTTCATAATCATCTTTTTCAACTATTTCTACAAATGTTTCATGATTTGTTTTTAAACTTAATTCACTATCATCAATATTTTCATTAAAAACTGTTATATTTTCAATATCTTTTGGTAATCCTTCATATTTAAAATCAATAAATATTGTTTTTTTATTTTCTAATTTGTTATCAATATAAATATTTACAGTTATAGAATCATTTTTCCTTTCTTGAATGATTCCAAATATTTCTTTACTAATATCTTTAAATTTAATTTTAATTCTTTTATTAACAAATAAACCATTTAAATTTATAAATCCTTTTTTTTTACTTCTGTATAATAATTCTATTTTTTTTATATTTTTTATTTTTTTTTTTTCTATTTTATATTTTTTGATATTATTTCTATCATTTATATTAACACATTTTATTTCTTCATTATTTATAAAACTTATATAAAAAACATTATCTTTTTCATCATCTCCATTTATATATAATTTAATAATATCACCAAATTGAAGATTATTAATAATTTTTTTCTTTTTTTCAAAAATAGAAATTTTATCAATGTCTTGTAAAATTTCTATTTTATTATTTTTTTCCCATATTTCATAGGAATTATCAATGAATTTTTTTAATTTTTTTTTATATACTTGATTATATGAATCATTTTTTGTATTTTGTTTTATTTCATCAAAAGTATTTATTTTATGAATTAATTTATTATATTGTTTCTTAAATATTTGATTATATGCATTTTCTATACTTTTAAAAAAATCTATTGTTATAGCCTTTTTTTTTAAAATTGGTATTTTTATATTATTTAAATATAATTCATTCTCGATGTCTTTATCGATATTTTTAATATTATTTATTTTTTCTTTTAAAATAATTAAAATATTTTCTTTTTTATTATCGTCTTCAATTAAATTTTTGCATACTAAAAATGTTTCACTTGTTGTACAATTCGATGAAGCAGGCTTACATATATAAATTTCTTCAAATATATTAGTTAATAAAGCATATATACTTAATATAGAAGTTTCAAAAAATGTATTTTGACGCAAAATGATACAACCACCTTTATTTAAAACTGTTAATCCTATTATTATTTTTAACAAAAATGATTCAAAATGGTTTAATTCAACATTTTCATTTAATTCTGAAATGTAATTACATGTAAATAAATTTATATTAAATATATTTTTTTCTTTTAAGAATTTTATTGTCTTTTTCAAATTTAAATCATTTAAATTAAAATTAAAATTTAAAAAATTTTTATTATTTTTAAATTTTATTCCATATTCATCATTATTTGTATTACAAGATGATGATATCCAATCATATTCATTTTTTTTAGTTTTAAAATAATGATTTAATGATAATATAATTTCACCGGGTAATGAACAATTATCAAAATGTATTATCTTTTGATAATCTTTAAATAAGTTATAATGATTAATTATTTCAAAATATTTAATCCAATCATTTGTCATAATTTGTGCATTTTTATTTTTTTTTATATCATTTATTTTTTCCTTAAAAATATTATATTCATTTTGAATATCTTTATAATTTTCATATGATTGTTTATTTTCATTGTCTTCAATTATTGCTTCTTTTAAATCAAAAGAAGATTTAATTTTAATATTATATACATTAGTTTTATTAACATAATTTTTAATTTTATTTATTTCATTTTTTTCTACTTTAAAGTCCAAAAAAAATAACTTTTTTAAATTATCATTAAGTAAATCTAAAATATCATCATCTTCACTATCATCATCTAATAAACTATTTCCACTAGTTGTTTCACTGGTTGTTTCACTACTCATTTCACTACTAGTTTCACTACTAGTTTCACTACTAGTTTCACTATTTTGTTGAGTATTATCTATTTTTCTCCAAATCCACATTGGTTGAGAAAAATTTTTATTACCTTCTTTATATGATATCATTCCCTGATATTTCATTGATTCAAAGGTAGAATTAATATGATTATGTATTTTTTCAACATAATTTGTTTTTTTTTTTCCTCCACCGTAATTATTAATTATTAAAACCAAATATCCTTTATTATTTAATACATCATTTATTTTTTGTAAAGATGGATACATAAATTTAGTTAACCAAGAATTTTCGCTTGGATTATTATATACAGACTGTTTTTTATCATCATTATAAATTTCAAGTTTAAAATATGGCGGTGAAGTAAAAACTAAATCAAATTTATCTTCATAAAAATCTGCTTTTTCAAATGGTTCATAATTAATGTTATAATTTTGTTTATTATTACCACCAAACATTTTTATCATTTTATTATGTCCTTTTTCCAAATTTTTATTTGGATCATAACCTGTATATTTTAAACCTTTTTCATTAAATGATAAAGCCGCTATTAATCGGTCCCCCCAACCTGCTGAAAAATCTAATACATTTATACCTTGGTTTTCTTTAAAAAATGTTTTAATAAATGTAACTAATAAAGTGGGTCTAAATTGTCCACATTCTAATGCTCCTCTTTGAAATTTTTTTTTACTCTTTTTACCTTTAAAACATATCCAACATATTTCTCTATATAAAAAAATTATATCTGAATATGATACATTCTCTTTTTTTTCTTTTTTAACATTTAAAATGAAAATGTTAAGTTTTTTTAAAAAAAATTTTTTTATTTCTTCTTTATATTTTTCAAAAAAATTTTTAGGTGATTCATACGAATTTCTATTACATCTTAATCTTATATTTTCATTAAAATAATCAGATATTAAATCATATTTATAATGTTCTGAATCTTTATTAGGATTACCATCTGTAAGTATCATTGATTCATATTTAATTTCAGCATAATTATTTTTTTTCCATTTTTTTATTTCATTTTTTGTTATTTTTTTGTTAATATTTGGAAGTAAATTTGTTTCTTCGTCTGAAATATTTATTTCTAACGGTTCCATATTTTTTAAATTATTAAATCTTTTTTTAATTTCTTTCACTGATGTTCCTATATTTTCACTATCAATATTTCTTTTATATGGAAATGTATCATTTTTTTCCATATCATTTTTAAAATTTTTTTTTTTTTTTTCTTGTATCATTCTATTATATATTTCTTGTATTTCAATATTTTTTATCAATTTTGTATCAATATATTCTGTCATATTTTATATAAAATGAGAATATATTTTAAATTTAACAAAAGTATTTAAATATTTTTTTATGTATAATATTAATTATGAAACATATAGTAGATTTTGAATTATTAAAAGAACTTAGTGAAACAGGTGAAAATAAAAACGACTTAATTTTAAAAAAAAATGGTAATTTATTTTTAGTTAAATATAACAAAAAAAAAATAACAAACGATAATATCAATACACTTGGTAAATATCGTTCAATTATTTTTGATAAAGATAGAATAATAGCATATTCACCTCCTAAATCATATAGATTTAGTACTTCTTATAATATTGATGAATTAAAAATAACTGAATTCTTTGAAGGTACTATGATAAACTTATTTTATTATAATAATAAATGGGAAATTGCAACAAAAAGTGTTATAAGTGGTAATTGTAAATTTTATATTAATCAAAAAAAAACTTTTAGAGAGATGTTTTTTGAAGCATTTAAAAAATTAAGTATTGATTTAAATGATTTTGATAAAAAATGTTCATATTCTTTTGTATTACAACATCCTGAAAATAGAATTGTATCGATAATTAATGAAATTAATTTAATTTTAATAACAAAATATTCATTTGAAAATAATAATATAAAAGAAGAACCAATTAATGAAAAATTTAAAAATATTAAGCCAAAAGATTTAACTCCTTTATTTGGTAAAAGAAATTCTCAAGAAATATTTGATAATTATATTAATTATTGTAACATTGAAAAAAATTTTAATAAAGTTGGAATTGTTTTAATAAATAAAGATGGAAAAAGAATAAAAATTAGAAATTTTTATTATGAAAAAGTGAAACATTTAAAAGGAAATAGTACAAAACTTCAATATATTTATTATTGTATAAAAAAATCAAAAAAAATTAATGAATTTTTGACATTTTTTCCAGAGAATAAAAATGATTTTATTCAATTTAGAAATGAATTATATAATTTTACTCAAACTTTATATAGAAAATATATTTCCTGTTTTATTAAAAAAGAAAATAAATTATTAAATGAACAATATGAATTTAAACCACATTTATATGCTTTGCATAAAAAATATTTAGAAAATTATAATAAACAAAAAATAAAAATAGATAAAAAAGCAGTAATTGATTATGTTAATAATTTAGAACCTGAAAGATTAATGTTTACAATTAATTATAATAAAAGAATTATTTAATTGATATAACACTATTTTTTATACTTTTAAATGTATTAATACTTTTTTCATAAGATTGTTGAAATATATTTTTAATATGAAATTCACAGTCTATTTTTTTTTTTAAATTTTCTTTAAATTTTTCATCAAAAACGATTCTAATTATACTAAAATTATCGTGAGGATGTCTTTTTAAAAATCCAACAAATATTAAAGAGTTCTTTTTCATATTTTTATTAATATAATATTCTAATACTTTACCAATTGTATAATCTTCGTGTTTTAATTTTATATCATAAGAATATTTAATTCCTACTAAACTATTATTAAAAATAAAATGATTTTTTTGATTAATATTTTTTAGCAAATTGTCAAATTTATTAATTAAAGTATTAGAAGCAATAATTAATAATTCTTTGCAACTATAAATACCCAATGATTCAATTATAAAATTAAATTTATCTTTATGACAAATTCTTTTTCCTTTCAAAAGATTCCAATTTTTTTTTTCATCATCATTTGAGAAATCTATACTATTTTTTTTACAATATTTTTTCCAATATTTTTCTTTTTCTTTTTCATTTTTTTCTAAGAACGAATAAGAACAACACGAAACTGAATTAAAACAAGCATTTTCTTTTGCGGAATGTTTTGTAATTCTACAAATTACATTTAATTCTTCTTGTGGAAGTTGATTGGATATTTTAGGATTTATTTTGGATATAAAAATATGTTCATCTGTAATAGAGTCTTTTGGAAATGGATTAATTTTTTTTACTTCTTTTTCACTAGAATTTTTAATTTTAAAATGTTCAGTTGTAATAAAATTAACAATGTTTTTCTCTAGATTTAATGTTTTTGTATCTAACTCAAATGTAATTTTAGTATAATCATTCTCATTATCATATGCATTTAAATGAATAGGTATACACATCAATCTTTGTTTAATTATTTCATTATTTAAACGAGTTGTATTTTTAATTACATTTACTGTTTCTTCTTTTTTCTCTTCTTTTTTATTATTTCGATTTAAATATGCTAATCCATTAAATCCATAAACTAAAATATCTGATAAAATTGTTCTGCGTAAGGCATTAACAATACTATGATTTGTATTATTAAAACGGTATTTAATAAAATTTTTATCATTATTAATATTCGTAATTTTTTCAATTGTAATATTCATTTTTTTAGTTGCCATTATTATAAATTAATAATATAAATTATTTTTAAAATCAATTTTTTAAGTTAATAATTAAAAACTTTACTAATTTTTAATTATATAAATGAGTATTTTATATTATAGTAAACAATGTACTTTTTCAAATGAATTATTATTAATTTTGGGAAAAAGTAAAATATCAAATGATATTCATTTTGTGTGTATTGATAGTAGAGAAATAAATAAAAATAATAACGAAGTTAATATTATTTTAGATTCAGGTAAAAAAATTTTATTACCTAATACAATTAATAATGTTCCCGCATTATTAATTATAAATACAAATAAGATTTTAATTGGATTCAAAAATATTATAAATTATATAAAACCAATAGAAGAAAAAATAAATAAAAAAGCAACAAATTATAATGGTGAACCAAAAGCATTTATGATAAATGAAATGGGTAATAGTTTATCAGATAATTATTCATATTTAAGTTTAAGTAGTGAACAATTATCAGCAAAAGGCGATGGTGGTCTTATGATGATGCATAATAATTTACATATTGATGATAATTTTAAAATTAATACACCCGAAGAAGATTATCAACCAGATAAAATAGGTAATGTAGATTTAGGAAAATTAAAAACGCAAAGGAATAATGATGTTGGCTTTATATCTAAACCAATTCAATGATTTTTATATTATTTATTAATAAATATATAAAAAATTATTGAATATGTATATTAAATATGAGTGATTTTTTAAAAGCTTATAATAATCATTTAATAGATTTTATGGAAGATATATTAAATACTTTAAATGAAAAAGATAAAGTTGATTTTAAAAGTTATAAAATTTTTACAGAAACAATAATAAAAACGAATTCAACAATGATTATAAAATTATGGAAATTATATATAAATGATAAATATATAGATAAAATTAAAAATAATAATTTTGATTTTTTCTTAAATCATGATTTTAAAGAAGCTTCAAATAAAAAAAATGTTGAAGAATTAATAAATAGAATAAAAATAGTAGTAAAAGAAATGAATGATGAAAATAGGAATAAATCATTAAAATATATTAAAAATTTGTGTAAATTATGTAATTTATATTTTAATAATAAATAATATTTTAATTTAAAAATATTTAAAAAAATATTATTATAATGAACGATATTTCAAATATTAATAATGAAGAAAATGAAAATAATGAAGAAAATGAAAATAATGAAGAAAATGAAAATAATGAAGAAAATGAAAATAAAGAAGTAAATGAAAATAAAGAAGTAAATGAAAATAATGAAGAAAATGAAAATAAAGAAGTAAATGAAAATAAAGAAGTAAATGAAGTAAATGAAGATAAAGAAGTAAATGAAGATAAAGAAGTAAATGAAAATAAAGAAGTAAATGAAAATAAAGAAGTAAATGAAGTAAATGAAGATAAAGAAGTAAATGAAGTAAATGAAGTAAATGAAGATAAAGAAGTAAATGAAGATAAAGAAGTAAATGAAGATAAAGAAGTAAATGAAGAAACAAAATTCAGTAATATTTTAAAAGAATTTATAAATGATATTATTTGTGTATTTCCAGAGTATGAAAATAAATTAGATGATTATTTAATAAGAATAAAAAATAATAATGAAACAGATGAAGACATTGAAAAAATAAAAAATTATATAAAAAAAATATATCCTGAAAAATTTTTTGATTTACTTTATGAAAATGAAAAAATTTTTCAGGATGAAAATAAAAAAATTTTTCTTTTACCAAATATAGATTTTTCAGAAATATGGAATGAAAATATAACAAATAATACAAAATCTAAAATATGGCAATATTTAAAACTATTATGTTTCTGTGTTATTAATAATAATAACGAAGGTGATTTATTTGGAAATACTAGTCATTTATTTGAAGCGATGGATCCTACAATATTAAAAGAAAAATTAAAAAATACTGTATTTGAAATGTCTGATTTATTTGATTCAAGTAAAAATATGAGTGATATGTCAAATAATTTACCAGATATTGAAAAATTACATGAAAATATTAATAAATTAATGAAAGGTAAATTGGGTAGATTAGCAAATGAAATTACAGAAGAAACTATAAAAGATTTAGGTGATTTATCTGGTGTGAATAATGTGAAAGATTTATTTAATAATTTATTCAAAGATCCTACAAAAATTACAAATTTAGTTAAAAAAATGGGAGATAGTCTTGATAAAAAAATAAAAGAAGGTGATATTAATGAAAGTGAATTAATGGAAGAAGCTTTAGAAATGATGGAAAATATTAAAAATATGCCTGGAATGGGAAATATGCAAGAAATGTTTTCAAAAATGGGGATGCCTGATTTTACTAAATCTAATTTAAATCTCGGTGCAATGAAAGGTAAAATGAAACAAAATTTAAAAAAAGAAAAAATGAAAGAAAGAATGTTAAAAAAATTAGAACATAAAAAAAAAAATAAAAATGGATCTCTTTCACAAATAGAGATTTTAGAAAAAAAACTAGAAGAAGCACAAAAACAAACAAAAGTATTAAAAACTAAATTAAAAACAAAAAATAAAAATAGGCGAAAAAGAAAAAAACGAAGAAATAAGAAATAAGAAATAAAAAATAAATAATTCTATATATAATGAACGCACCATTTTGGCTAGAAAATCCAAAAATTTTATTTAATAAAAAATATATTCTAGAAATATGGCCTTTTAATAATGATAATAATACTATTGAAAATAGAATTAATTCATTTACTAGAACCATTTTATTTCTAGGAATTGGATTTTATTTATATAATAAAAAGCTAATTGTATTAATAACGACCTTTTTAACAATCATATTATTAGTAATAATATATTATTTAAAAAAAAATAAAAATGAAAATTTTAATAATCAAAATTTAGAAATAGATAATTTAATTAAATGTGTAAAAAAAAAAAATAAGTATAATATGCCAACACGTATTAATCCTTTAGGAAATACTTTACTTACAGATATTAAATATAAACCTGAAGAATTAATTTTAAATAAAAGAAAAAAAAGTGTCCCGGCTTTTAACAATGATATAAAAAAAAAAATTAATAATAAATCAAAAAATTTAAAATTAAAACATAAAATATACAAAAATTTAGGAAATGAATTATTTGATGATAAAACAAATTTTGATATTTCAATGAGACAATTTTATACCGTTGCTAATAATGAAATACCATCTAATCAAAAAAAATTTGCTGAATTTTGCTATGGAAATATGAAATCATCAAAAATTATAAAAGATCCACAAAATGATTAATTAATAACTATAAAAAAAAAATGTATTTAATTAATATAAATGAGTAATAGTAGTTTTAATTATTTATTTAATAATTTATCTAGATGGGGAAATGACGAAACAGCTATTAGTGCAAGAGATACACAAAATAATGATATAGGAACATATAATACTACTAATTTTTTTTTAAAACATTGTGGTATGGAAAAGCCTATGGAATTGGCTACAAGCCAGCAGGGAATTCTTTTAAATAGTGGACCAGGGATATGTGGGGCAGGAGGATGTAATATAGACTCTGATTCTAATATTAAATTAGCAACAATACAAACAAATGAACCGTGTAGAATAAATTTACACCAAAGACAATTTTTAACTGTTCCATATTTAGGAAGAGGCCCATGTCACCCAACTTTAGAAAATAAATTAAGAATGGGTAAAACTGTTAAATTGTCAAAAGAAAAAAAACATTTAACTGAAAAAAAATATCAAACAAATATACCAATGATTCCACAATTAAAAAAAAATATACAAAATACAAAACATATTATTGAAAGTGATGCGAATAAGCATTGGGTAAGAGGTGGATTACCCAGTAGAAGATATCAAAAAGATAAGAATTAAATAAAATATTTAAATAAATTATTTAATAATTAAATTATAATGTATAATTATAATTTAATTTTAACATACAAAAATAAAGATGATATAAATATTTATCAAAAAGAATTTTTACAATGTTTTAATTTAGATGAATATAATTATGAAATTATTAAAAAAAAAATGAATAACTTATATTCAAAAGTAAATGATATATTTAGTGAAGCAATTGAAATAATAAAAAAAAATAATAATTTCACTTTTAAATTAGATAATCGTGACTATTTTCAATTATTATTTTCATGGGAAAATTTAGAAAAAACACATATAATATTAAATCAATATTTTAATAAAAAAAAATTCAAAAAAATATAATTTTAGATCATTTATTAAATATTTAGGAATTATATATGATGAATGATGAAAGAATAAATAAAGGAATTAATAAAAGGTTTATTAATTTAAATTATAAATCTAGAGGAGAATTATATTTAGATATTGAAAATGAGTTGACAAATAGGAATTTAATATTTAAAAATTCAAGTAATATTGAAAAAAAAAAAAAAATTAATACGGATATTATAAATAAAAATATTTTAAAACCAATAAAAACAAGTCAAACCATTTTAAAGAATGATAATTTTTATATAAAAAAAATAGACAATGATTCAAAAAAAAAATTTAATTATAATTTTTATAAAAATCAAACTATACCAAAAAATAATGTTTTTCCTGAAAGAGGGATAAATATGCCAAATATGAAAAACGGATTTTTACACGATGTTTTATCAACAAATACAGTTGATATTGAAAATGATATTACTAATAGAAATGTTATTTTAAAAAATGATATCAAAGTTATAAGAAAAGAAAATATTTATCCAAATATAAAAAAAATAAATAGTAAAAAATTTTTTAATACAAATAATAATATTTATATTCCATTACCGCTAATAGTTGAAAATAATCAACGACCAAAAGGCCCGTTTTGTTAATTGTTATATATTTTTAAAATAAAATATTAAAAATATATAAATATGTCTTTTACTAGATTTCATTATGATATTGAAAGAACTAAAAAAAATTTAGAACAATCAACAGGGACCAGTAGATACATTTTAAATACCCCTGGTCCAGGAAATAAAGTTGGTTTTATAAATGACCCGTTTGTTAGATTACAAAAATGGGGTGGAAATTTAAGAAAAGCAAATAATGGTGCGGTTGATATACATAGTCATTTAATAGGATTAAAATCAAAAATTAAAACACAAAAAATTAATTATGATAACGATAATAAAAGTATTACAAAACAATCAAGAGTAACTAATCCTTCTTGGTTGTATAAAGATTTAGAACAAAATCATAGATATATTTTATTAAATGACCCACAGAAAAATTATAAAAGAAATTTTAAAAATAATATTAATACACGATTAATAGAAAGAGATAATTTCATTCCTACTTTACCGAAATTAAAATAATTTTATAATATTTTTAAATATATAATGAGCGAATTTTTAATTTCTGCTTTAGGTTTAGGAGCTTTATATTTGTTTTCTAATACTAAAAATGATGAAAAAGAAACCTTTAAAAATAATGTAAAAAAGTTTGATAAAGGAATAACAAGTAATTTTAATAATAATTTACCGTATCAAGAAAGAATTAATGATGGTTCATCTATTCTTAACCCACAAAAAAATACAAATAATATTAATAATTATTCTAATAATAACACAGCAACTAAAATTTATGAAACAAATAATATAAATTTAAAAGATACTAATATTAATACTGATTTAAATTGTAATTCTAAAAAAAATATATTTTCAAATGAAGATAATAATTATTTTAAAAGTTTATCTGGTAAAAATATATTAGAAAGTGATTTGAAACATAATAATATGGAACCATTTTATGGTTCAAAATTAAATAAAATTAATTTAAATAAGGGACATGATTTAGAAAATAAAACAGGTGTTAGCAGTATAAATATAAAAAAAGAAGCGATTGCTCCTCTTTTTAAACCAGAAAAAAATATGAATTATGTTCAGGGTGCACCAAATAATAATGAATTTTATAGAAATAGAATGTATGTATCTGATAAAAAAAATAATTATAAACCTTGGGAAGAAATAAGCGTCGGTCCCGGGTTAAATACAAATGATACAACAAATGGCTCTTTAGGATTTAATGCTGGTATCGAAGGAAGAGAAATATGGGGTCCTAAGAATGTAGACCAATTAAGAGTATTAACTAATCCTAAAAATAGTTATTGTTTAAATGGAAATGAAGGACCCGCATATGACCCAACAATTAACCCTGGTGCATTTGAAGGTAAATCAAAAATAATTTTAGGTAAAATGGAAAAAAATAGACCTGAAAGATTTCACGCAAATTGTGGTATTGAAAATATGGGAAATGCGAGAGGAATAAATAAAGAAACAAATAGATCAAAACAAATGTTAACAGAAGAAAATAGGGCATTTTTAACCAAAGAATATTATGGACCAGGTAAAGGTGAAAATAGTGAAAGAGTTAATGGCAATTATAAAGAATCAAATAAAATAAATTTAGCTGGGCCTATTAATCACGTAAGAGTTTCCAATATTAATAATAAAAATTTACCAGAAAATCAAAGACAAACACATACTCATTTTCAAAATTCAAGAACAACCACGAAAACAGAACCTATGGGAATTTTAAATGGTATTTTTAAAGCAACTATTGCACCAATTGTTGATATTTTAAAACCTTCAAAGAAAGAAGAATTGATTAATAATTATAGACAAGAAGGCATTATTAGTGGAGGATATATAAAACAAAGAACGTGGGATCCAAATAATAAATTAAAAACAACTATAAAAGAACAAACTAGTATTAATAAATATAAATCTCATCCTTCAAAAAATAATGGTATGGGTTATATTACTAATAAACACCAGGCTGTTAAAAATCAAAGAGATACAACAAATAAACCATACGTATCACAGGCTAATCAAAATTATGGAAAGGGATATTTAACAAATGAATATCAACCTGTTCAAAACCAAAGAGATACAACTAATTTTTCATATGTTTCTCAACCAAATAAAAATAATGGAAATGGTTATTTAACAAATGAATATCAACCTGTTAAAAATCAAAGAGACACTACAAATGTATTTATTATTGGAGGAGCAGGGGCAACAAAAGGCACATTAAAAACAATGCAGACAAACTCAGAATATACAAGACCTATGCCTAATAAAGAAATGAATATTAAATGTAGACCAAACGCAGGAAATATGTCATTATTTAATAATAATATTAATTATACACAATTAGGTGAAAAAACAACATATCAATATGTTGGTAATTCAAATATGCCTAAACAAAGTATAACAAATGATAATTATGGAATACAAACAAAAAAACCATTAAATAATACAAATATAAATAATGAAAGAATACAAGGAAATATTTTAGATGCTTTTAAAAAAAATCCATATTCACATTCATTAACAAGTTTTGCTTAAATATTATTTAAATATATATATATTTAAAATAATATATATATTTTTTAAATAATATGTATATAAAAGATTTACATAGTAATATTAAAAAAAATATTGATAATTTTATTATTAATAAAAATATTCCGCATATTATTTTTTATGGACCATATGGTTCAGGAAAAAAACATCTTTTAAATTATTTATTAAATAAATTTTACAGTGAAGACAATAAAAAAAAATATACATTATATATTAATTGTACACATTACGGTGGAATTAATTTTATTAAAAATGAATTAAAATATTTTTCTAAGTGTAATTTATATCATAAAAAAAAATTACTTTTTAAAAGTGTTATATTATTTAACGCTGATAAATTAACAATAGATGCACAATCCGCACTTAGAAGAAGTATTGAAAATTATAGTAATACAACTAGGTTTTTTATTATTGTAAATGATAAGAATAAATTATTAAAACCAATTATATCCAGATTTTGTAATATTTATGTTCCATATTATAATAATATTAATTTATATAATTTAAATAAAACTAAAAATAAAAAATTAAAGAAATATTTAGAAAAATGCTTAAAAAATATAAATATAAATAATATTGTTGATAAAGTAAATATTATTTATAATAATGGAATTAGTTCATTGGATATTAAAGATTATTTAATGAATAAAAAAAATAAAGATTATTTAAAAATTATTCATTTTTTAAAAATAAAAAATGAATTTAAAAATGAAAAATTTTTAATATTCAATATCCTTTTTATATTTTTTATTCGTAAAGATTTATCTTTAAAAAATATAAATAATTTATAATAAAATGGATGATTTTAATATGTCAACAATTACAGATGCTAAAAATGAATATTCAATAACATTAATAAATATAATTGCTCCTTTAATAATTGAAGGTATAAAATCTATTTTTAAAGAAGCATTGGAATTATGTATTCAAAATGAAGAAAAAGATAAATATTTAATGACTTTTCAAAATTTCTTAACAAGAATTCCTAATTGGAATCAAAATATTATCAAAAATGAAAGTGAACGAATAATAAAAAAAAGCGAATGCACATATTTAGAAGATTTAATAACATGTGTTCACATATCTCAATTAAAAATTTTAACAAGTATTAGAGTTTCAAGCAAACAAAAAAAAATTAATATAGATATACCTAAATTAGATAATTTTATACATAATATTTATATTAAATATGCTAGAAAAATATATTCAAACGTCTATTTATTTGATATAACTGTTTCATCATTGCAAATACAAAAAAATAACAGGGAATTAGAATTAATATGTAAAGAAGAAATTTTAAATACAATAAGAGAAAATATTCCAATTGATAAAATATTAAATTCTTATATGGACGAAACAAATGAAGAAGAAGTTGTATTAGAAGAAAAAATTATTGATATTTCTTCTAATATTAATAAGAATAAAAAGGAGGTTGAAAATGATAGTGAAAAGGATAATGAAAAAGAAAATGATACTCAAAAAAATAACAATGATCTTGAAAAAGAAAATGATACTCAAAAAAATAATAATGATCTTGAAAAAGAAAATGATACTCAAAAAAATAATAATGATCTTGAAAATGAAAATGATACTCAAAAAAATAATAATGATCTTGAAAATGAAAATGATATTGACAATATTATAAAAGTTAAAAAAAATGAAGATAAAAATGATATTGACAATATTATAAAAGTTAAAAAAAATGAAGATAAAAATGATACAAATATTAAATTAGATTTTGAAAAGAAGAAAAATTCTTCATTATCTTTTAATAATGATGATACTATAATTAATTTTAATACAAATGATTTAATTAATACAAATTTATCAAAAGAAATAATTAAAGTTCCAAAAACGTTTGATTCATTAGAATTAATTAGTGAAAAAAATCACCAAAAAAGAAAAGAAGAAGAAGAAAACGATGATGAAAATTTTTTTGATGATTCCGATGATGAAAAACTTAAAATTAATTATAATTCAAAACCTATAAATTCTATTGAATTAGATATTGAAACATTATAATATGCGTTTTTTTTTATTAATTATAATAATTGTTAATTAAAAATGAATATATATATATTATCATTTATTATTGCAATTACGTTCTTTATATCAAAAAATATTGTAAACAAATATATTTATAAAAAAAATGAAAATATAAAAATTATATTAAAAGATTGTATTTTAATTTTTATTTGTGTAATTATTTCAAATATAATTTATGAAAATATTGAAAAACAATCTTTAAATGAAGTAGCTGTTTTCACAGATAATCCTAATTTTTAAAAAATGGTTCAATTGTGTCCAAATCCATTAAATTATTTATTTTATTATTTTTATTAATTATAAAAATATTAAAAATTTCATTTTTTATTTCTTTTTTGGGAATATTATTATTTACATTTCTTGTAATTTTTTTATATAAATTAAAATTTTCATACCTTTCGTCACCATTTGAATTATATAAAACATTTTTACCATTATCATCTGTAATCCATTTATTAATTAATAATTTATATTTTTCTTCAGATTTATTTAATTTTTTAAATTCATCAAAATCATCTACAATAAATTCTATCAAAGAACACCCCAATCTACATAAATCAAAACTATTATTTGGTGTAATTTTTCTTTTTTTTTTATTATAAAAATGAGCAAAATTATATTGTGTATGTGCATCTTGATTTTTCTCAAAATTACTACTACAAAATAATTTATCTTGATAATTATAAATTGCTCTACCAAAGTCTATTATTTTAAAAATTTTTCCAAATGTAGGAACTTTATAAATAATATTATCATATTTATAATATAAAAATTCTTTACTCGTTTTTTTTATCATTATATTATTTGTATGTAAATCATTATGAGTCAAATTAAATACTTTTTGATATAAAATTAAGGTTATTATTACTTGAAATAATAAAGAATTCCATTCTAATTCTGTTAATTTTTTATTTTTTAAATAATTATCTAAGGTTTTATCTAATTTTTCCAAACATATTATTTGTACCGGAAAATTAAATATTTTCATTACAAAATTTTTATCAATAAAATCTAAATCGTATGATGAATCGGTGTCATATGATGAATCTGAATCATATGATAAATCCGATTCATATAATTCATTACTATCCATTGATTCGTCGTTATCTATTGTTTCATCACTATCTATTGTTTCATCACTATCTATTGTTTCATCACTATCTATTGTTTCATCACTATCTGTTGTTTTATCACTATCTGTTGTTTCATCACTATCTGTTGTTTCATCACTATTCATTGATTCATCGTCAACTGTTATTTCATCAATGTCTGTTAATTTATTATTTGTTAAACTTTTTTTATTACAATTTATAACTTCATTTTTATTTTCATTAAATGAAATATCTTTATTTGATGAACTCTTATACAATTCATAAATATTATTTTTTTTTTCATTTTTTTTTATTTAATAAAAAATATTATCATAATTTAATTCATTTAAATTATTAATTTTAATTTTATTATTTTCATCAATAATATTTATTTTTTTTTTAAATTTTTTTGTATAATTATTAAATATATTATTAAAAATTTCTTCTTCTATTTTATAAATTTTATTATTATTTGAAATAAAATCACTAGAATCAACAAGAACTTCAATATCATCATAAAAATTTATTTTAAATTCTTCTTGTATACCTAAAAAAGAACCATAAAAATTTATACAATTTTCAAAATTATAATTATTTAACATTATACTTGATAAATAATTAAAAAATGAATCTATATATGATATATTATTTGAGTTTAATATTTCTTTATTAATATTTTTAGAATTTGATAAATGTGATGGAAGTTTTATTTTTTTAAAATTATATTCATTCATTACATATTTTATAGGATTTACCAATGGCGAATATTTAATAAAATAATATAAATCGTTGTTTTCATATTTTATAATATTTTTTGATATATCAATATTAGCCATTTTTATTTTTTTATTTAAATTAATTTTATCAATAATACTGTTATTACTAATATCAATAGTAGTGTTATTACTAATATCAATAATACTCATATTACTAATATTAAAAATTTTATTATAAATTGGTACATAATTTTGAATATTTTTTAATCCTATTTTTTGAAAATTTTCAAATAACTTATCATTATTTTCAATTTTATAATTAATTTTATACATTTATGTAATTAAATACATTTAATTTTTAAGTTTTAAACATAAAAATAAAATATTATAAATATTTAATGAATTTAGAGCTAAAAAAATTTGATATGAAAAATATAGAATTTTCACCTAATAAAAACCAGGGACCGGTTATTGTTCTAATTGGAAGAAGAGACACGGGAAAATCTTTTTTGGTTAAAGATTTATTATATTATCATCAAGATGTACCTATTGGTACAGTAATATCAGGAACAGAAGCTGGAAATGGTTTTTATGGTAAAATTGTTCCTAAACTTTTTATTCATGATGAATATAGCCCTTTAATTATTGAAAAAATTTTAAAAAGACAAAAAATTGTATTAAAACAAATAAAAAAAGAAACAGAATCATATGGTCGTTCAAATATAGATGCAAGAACGTTTGTTATTTTAGATGATTGTTTATATGATAATTCATGGGCGAGAGAAAAATTAATGAGATTAATGTTTATGAATGGAAGACATTGGAAATTAATGTTAATTATTACAATGCAATATCCTTTAGGAGTTCCACCCAATCTTCGTACAAATATTGATTATACTTTTATTTTAAGAGAACCATATATTGCAAATAGAAAAAGAATTTATGAAAATTTTGCAGGAATGTTTCCCACATTTGAAAGTTTTTGTCAAGTTATGGATCAATGTACTGAAAATTATGAATGTCTTGTTGTATCTAATAATTGTAAATCTAATAAATTAGAAGATCAGATATTTTGGTATAAAGCATCGGCACATAATAATTTTAAATTAGGCTCTAAAGAATTTTGGGAATTATCTAAGGATATATGTTCAGATGACGAAGATGAAAATGATATGTATAATCCCGGCGCACATAAAAAAGGACCGCATATTAATGTAAAAAAAAATAATTGGTAAGTAATCTTTTAAGAAAATTATAAAAAATTTTTAAATAATTTAATTTTTAAAGCGAAAAATATAGAAAACAATATTTACAATTATTAATTAACTTTACACTAATCCATTTACCTATATTATTTGCTTTAACAATTGATTTAACATTTTTTTTTTAATAATCCAATTTTTATAAAATTATTTATCTTATTTACTATAAATACTTCACTTTCTACATCATTTAAAAAAAACCACTTTTTTTTAAATCCCAATAAAAAATATCAATTATTTTATAAATTGCAGAATAATATTTCATGATATATAATTGTGTTTTTAAATTTTTTCAATTTTTGAAAATTTTGCATTTCTATCTAAACAACATTTTTTTTTATAAATTTCTATTTCTTCTTTACTTTTTGCATTCCATTCACAATTATGTAATTCAGGTAATCTATGTTTAATACAAAATCTTTTTTTACATCTACATTCTATATCAGTTAATTTTAATTTTTTTTTACAATCTTTAAATGAACACCTTTTTTTATTTTTTTTCATTATATTAATTTTATAATAAAAATTGTTATAAAATCAATTTTTTAATTTAAATTATTATTTAATTAAATTTAACCAACTTCATTGTTTCCAGCATTTTCAGCATTTCCAGCATTTTCAGCATTTCCATCTCCTTCATTTTTTTCTCCAGAACCTTTTTTTGGTGATGTATTACTATCATTTTTTGGATTTGTATTAGAATTTTATAATCTAGATAATATTTTAGTTTTTAAAAATCCTTCTTGAAACATATTCAAATAATCTTGTAAATTAAATGACATTTTTTTAGATTTTTTAAATAAAATCCCAAGTCTTTTAAAGTTAAATTTAAAGTTATTTTTGTCATTATTGCATCACTACAATTTACCACTAATAAAATTAAATTATATGCTTTTGTTATTAATAACTTTTTTATCATTGGATCTTCTGTAAAAGATAGTTTTTTTAATAAATCATTTAAAGTGTCTATTATTCCAAATACATTTTCTACACCAGATGGCGATTCAAGTTCTGTATGTCCAATTTCTTCATATAATGGATTTACATTTTTTTTTTATATCCTCTTTCAAATATGTCATATGATAAAAACATTGTTGGTAAACTCGACATTTGATTCATTTTTTTTAAAATTGTTAAATACTCATTACGTGCTTCTGTAAGACAGGCAAAAGGCGTTAATACCTTTTCACACCAATAATTTTTTTCTAATTTAAAAATCTTTGATTTTCTATTTTCTTCTATTTTTCTATTTTTTTCATCTTCTTCTTCTTTTTTTTTATTTTCATTCTCTTCTTTTATTTTTTTTAAAAATATCATTATTTATAACAATAAAGTCAACATCTTTCTCTTTCTCTCCTTTAAATATATAGTAGGTAAGAATAGAAAAAAAAAATTTTTTTTTTTTATATCAATACTTGTTTCAAAAATTTTTTTATATGCATTTATAAATGTGTTGAAAATATTTTCAACTAAAGAAATATTTAAAGATATATTAAAGATATTATTTAAAAATAAAATAATTTTATTTTTATTTTCTTCTTTATTATCATTATTTGTAAAATAATTTATAAATTCAATTAAATTATTATATTTTTTTATATATCTAAAATTTATTAGTTTATTTTTTAATTTTTTTGAAATAATATTATTAGAACCTAAAAAATTAAAATATCCACCTCCATTTATTATTTTTCTTGTTTTTTTATTATTTTTATTTTTTAATATTTTTTTTGTATAATTTAATTTATTATTTTTTAAAAATAAATGTTTTCTAATTAATATTTTTTTTTTTTTTTTATTTTTTTTTTTTTTTTTTTGTATTCAAAATTTATTTTTTTTTTATTTTATATTTTATTTTTTTTTTTTATTATATTAATTATA
>Ga0206126_10001965_pt1 | contig 23596 bp, 25 predicted proteins | sample Helgoland_Spring_5_FD_148621 | JGI IMG/M metagenome (GOLD analysis project Ga0206126, IMG submission 148621) | Pelagic subsurface seawater microbial communities from Kabeltonne, Helgoland, North Sea - Helgoland_Spring_Bloom_20160412_1 | ecosystem: Environmental > Aquatic > Marine > Epipelagic ...
TAATCCTGCGGAATGACCCGCAAACCCAATTCCATCAACTGATCGCTCATCGGTTCGGACGGGGCGCTCATCATCAGGTCTTCGGCACGTTGGTTCATCGGGAACAGGATCACCTCGCGGATGTTTTGTTCACCGGCCAGCAACATGACGATCCTGTCGATGCCTGCAGCACAGCCACCATGGGGCGGCGCGCCGTATTGGAATGCATTGACCATCCCACCAAACCGTTTGCGCACTTCGTCTTCGTCGTATCCCGCAATTTCAAAGGCTTTGAACATGATTTCAGGGCGGTGGTTCCGAATCGCGCCCGAGACCAGCTCATAACCGTTGCACGCCAGATCATATTGATAGCCCAACACATCCAGCGGATCGCCCTGCAACGCGTCCATTCCGCCTTGCGGCATCGAAAATGGGTTGTGTTCAAAATCGATCTTGCCTGTTTCCTCGTCTTTCTCGTAGATCGGGAAATCCACGATCCAGGCAAAGGCAAAACGATCAGTATCTGTCAGGCCAAGCTCTTCGCCGATAACGGTGCGCGCACGCCCTGCAACACCTTCGAAAGCCTTTGGCTTGCCGCCAAGGAAAAAGGCCGCATCGCCCAAACCAAGGCCTAATTGCTGGCGAATAGCCTCGGTGCGCTCTGGCCCGATGTTTTTGGCCAGCGGTCCGGCAGCTTCCATGCCGCCCTCAATCTCTCCCGATTTCAGCTTGGCCTGCGCGTCTTTGACCGTGATGCCCAACTCTTGGGCCACAGCGTCGGCCGTCTTGTCCCGCCAGAAAATATACCCCATGCCCGGCAGTCCCTCTTTCTGGGCAAAGGCGTTCATGCGGTCACAGAATTTGCGGCTGCCGCCCGACGGTGCAGGTATCGCGCGGATCTCGGTGCCGTCCTGCTCAAGCAGTTTGGCGAAAATTGCAAATCCAGAGCCACGGAAATGATCTGAAACAACCTGCATCTTGATTGGATTGCGCAGGTCGGGCTTGTCGCTGCCGTACCACAGCGCAGCATCGCGATAGCTGATCTGTTCCCAAGTTTGATCCACCTTGCGCCCGCCGCCGAACTCTTCGAACACACCGGCGATAACCGGTTGGATCGTGTCGAAAACATCCTGCTGCGTGACAAAACTCATCTCGAGATCGAGTTGGTAAAAATCGGTCGGCGATCGGTCTGCACGGGGATCTTCGTCGCGGAAACACGGCGCGATCTGAAAATATTTGTCAAAGCCAGACACCATCAAAAGCTGTTTGAATTGCTGCGGGGCTTGTGGCAGGGCGTAAAATTTGCCCGGATGCAGCCGCGACGGCACCAGAAAATCGCGGGCACCCTCGGGGGACGAGGCCGTGATAATCGGGGTCTGATATTCGCGAAAGCTTTGATCCCACATCCGCTTGCGGATCGATGACACAACGTCAGAGCGCAGCGCCATGTTGGCTTGCATCTTTTCGCGGCGCAGATCGAGGTAACGGTAGGTCAGTCGCGTTTCTTCGGGGTATTCCTGATCGCCAAACACCATCAAAGGCAATTCACCAGCGGGGCCCAGCACTTCGAGGTCACGTACGTAGATCTCGATCTCGCCTGTGGGCAGTTTGGGATTGATCAGGCTTTGATCGCGGGCTTTCACCTCGCCATCGATACGAATGCACCACTCGCTGCGCAATTTCTCCACTTCGGTAAACACTGGGCTGTCGCCGTCGCATAAAACCTGTGTCATGCCATAATGGTCGCGCAGGTCAATGAACAGCACCCCGCCATGATCGCGCACGCGGTGCACCCAGCCCGACAGGCGAACTGTTTCACCCACATTTGCCGAGGTCAGCGCAGCGCAGGTGTGAGAGCGGTAAGCATGCATGTTTTCTATCCCCATCTAGGCCCGGTTCAAATATCGGCGCAGGTACATCTGTCACGCAGGGGAAAGTCAAGGCAACAAAGGGAGATTGGCCATGATATACGAATGCGTCTTGTCGTGATGTCACAGCCCAAAGGGGCGGTCGCATGATTGATAATTTCGCCCAAGGTGAATTTGTGCGCCGCAAATTGCTGGGCGATGCCCTTGTTGACAGGCCCAATGCCGCCTGCACCAAGCTAGACAAGCAAATCACGACAATAGAACCCCTCAATGAAAGACAGATCTTTTAGGACGAATATTAGACGATGTTTCGCAATTTCCGCCTGAGCCGTGACCGCCACTTACCCCGCCAAGGTCATGCCACGCGGATAATCTGGACCGTACCGTTGTCATTGCAGCGGTTCATGAGAGCGATGCGAATGTGAAATTTGGCGGTCTGGGTCTTTCGCCATGATGCATGCACCGAATGCCTTGGGGAAGCGCATCCTCGCCTCGATTCGGTGGCGGGCATGGTATCTGGTCCCACGCCTGCGAAGGCTCAACCTATCTGATTTCAGTAGCTGTGAGAATACTGCCTACGCGCCGTCCACGTGCCGGTGCGCAAGTTGCGCGCAAACCAATCGTTCCATTGCTTCTCAAACGTGTATTCATCCACGTTATGCCCAAGCCGTACTGTTTGCTGCAAACGCAGTTATTCAGCCTGTGTGAACGTATACGCATCTTGATACTTTGCCAGTTTTTTGTTGCGTGTGATGTAGCCTTTGTGCCCAGCTACTTTTAGCTGCGTATATCAGTATAGCTGACGCTGGGTTTTTGAGTTCGGCACAGCAACAGACAGATTGCGCTGAAAGAGCACAAGCGCGCTGCCATAATACTCCATTTCTGTTTTCGCAAAACGCCGCTCGTTGCCCGCCAAATACATGGGTTTACTGCTACGATTATGCTAAAACCGCCAATCTTAAACGTCAATAAGATCAGCATTCTGCTAACAATAAAAAACGCCCACTCTTGCAAGTAGGCGTTTGATTTTCTCTGATGATTTCGTCGTTCGAGCTTAACGCTTCGAGAACTGGAAGCTCTTACGCGCTTTGGCCTTACCGTATTTCTTACGCTCGACCACACGGCTATCGCGGGTCAGGAAGCCTGCAGCTTTCAAGGCACCGCGCAGCGAAGGATTGTAGAGTTGAAGCGCCTTGGACACACCATGCTTAACTGCACCGGCCTGGCCAGAAAGCCCACCACCCTTTACGGTCGCAACAACGTCAAATTCTCCTTCGACACCGGCCACACTAAACGGCTGGGCGAGGATCATTTGCAGCACAGGGCGCGCAAAATAGGTGTTCATGTCTTTGCCGTTTACGGTGACCTTGCCGGAACCAGGCTTGATCCAAACGCGTGCCACTGCGTCTTTACGCTTTCCGGTAGCATAAGAGCGACCAAGTTCGTCACGAACAGGTTCACGCGGGGTCAATTCTGTTTCTGAAGGGGCGACAACGTCGCCAGCCACAGCTTGAAGATCTTCGAGTGTGTTGATTTCGTCAGACATGCTCATGCGCTCCGCGTGTTTTTCGCGTTCATGGATGCAACATCCAGAACTTCGGGGCTCTGCGCCGCGTGTGGGTGATCAGCGCCTGCATAGACGCGCAGGTTGGTCATGATCTGACGGCTCAGACGGTTACCGGGAAGCATGCGCTTGACCGCCAAGGTCACGACGCGCTCAGGGTGCTTGCCCTCAAGCATCTGCTCTTTGGTGCGCGATTTGATGCCACCGGGGTGACCGGTGTGCCAATAGTGATGCTCTTGGCGTTTGTTGCCGGTCAGCTGCACTTTTTCCGCATTGATGATGACGACATTGTCGCCACAATCCATGTGCGGTGTGAAGGATGGCTTGTGCTTGCCACGCAGGCGCATGGCGACAATCGAAGCAAGACGGCCCAGCACCACGCCTTCGGCGTCGATGATGATCCATTTCTTTTCGATGTCCGCAGGTGTTGCGGTAAAGGTTTTCATGTGTCGCTTCCCTAAAGGGTCGAATTTCGGATTGCGCGGTTATATTGGCAGCCTTGCGGCAGGTCAATGGCAACTCATCACATTAAAATGATTAATTTCAATAGCTTACAAATAAGGTATTGGAATACCCCACTTGAATACACTATTCATCGGCTTCCTCTGGCAGGCCAACGCCTGCTGGCGGGATCGCATAGGTCAAGCTCGCGCGCGCCACCGGCGCGTCCATTCCTTCGGAGTAGATCAGCACATCCGACACCGACAATTGCTTGCCAAGCTTCAACAAGCGACCATGCGCGATTAGATCGACGCCTGATGCTGGTTTGCGCATGAAATCAATTGAACAATTGGTTGTCACTGCCAACGCGCGCGGGCCGATTTGGCTCAAGGTTACCATGTACGCCGCCAAATCCGCCAGGCCGAACATGGCAGGGCCCGAGATTGTGCCCCCGGGCCGCAAATGACGATCTTGCACGATCAAACGCATGATCACGCCGGTGTCGCTGACCTCTTCGACATGGAACTCACCGGCCACTTCCACAAATACCGTTTGCAAAAATGCGTTCATCTGCTCTGCATCCATAACGACGGTCATGCTTTTCCTCTCGTGTTGATTGCCCTAGACTTCACTGACAATGCAGCGGAGGGCAAGATGACAATTCTGGAACGTGAAGTCACGGGCGCAGTGGCGCATTTGACGATGAGTGCACCGGATCGGCTGAATGCCCTTTCCGACGAAATGATCGCAGCGCTGCATGGCGCACTGGATGAGATTGCAGAAGATCGCAATATTCGCGCAGTTATCCTTTCTGGCGCGGGCAAGGCGTTTTGCGCGGGCCATGATCTAAAGCAGATGACAGCCGGACGACAGGCCGAAGATGGCGGGCGCGCCTATTTCAAGGATTTGTTTGACCGGTGCGCTGCCATGATGGCGCGCGTGCAGTCTCTGCCACAGCCAGTGATCGCTCAGGTGCACGGAATTGCAACAGCGGCCGGGTGCCAGTTGGTGGCAACCTGCGATCTGGCCGTGGCCGCCCAAGGCACGCGCTTTGGCGTCAACGGTGTCAACATCGGGCTGTTCTGTTCGACGCCGATGGTCGCGCTCAGCCGCAACATCCCGCGCAAGCAGGCTTTCGAGATGCTCACAACCGGAGACTTCATCGAGGCCGACCGCGCAGCCGCTCTGGGCCTCATCAATCGCGCCGTGTCACACGATACTCTTGCAGACGAGACACTGGCGCTGGCCACACAGATTGCGGACAAACTGGCAATTGCGGTCACATTCGGAAAAGAGGCGTTTTACACGCAGATGGAAATGCCCGTGGCACAGGCCTATGCCTACACAGGCGAAGTGATGGTGCAGAACATGCTGCACCGCGACACAAAAGAAGGTATCGCTGCCTTTATCGACAAACGGCCGCCGGATTGGTCCCAATAACGCGGACCAAAGCGTTATGCGAAAAACCTGAAGCAGCTAACGCTGTAATTGCAATCTAACCGTAGAATTTGCAAACACTGGTCGAGCCCGGTTCACGCGCCGCTATGATCGATCGACCTTGTACAAGATGCGATCAAAAAACCTTGTAGGTCATCGTCGTCAATGACCGTTCAATCCCCGGAATGCCGAGCAACTCATCGTTGATATATTTGCCGACGTCCTTGTCTGCCGGAATATAGACTTTCATCAGCAGATCAAAATCACCCGATGTCGAATATAATTCGGAGTGGATTTCGCGCAGCGCGATGTCTTCGGCAACTTTGTAGGTGCTGCCGGGACGACAACGGATCTGGATAAAGACGCAAGTGGACATAAGACACACCCTTTCAAAGTGGTGGACGCGTTGCAGTGACACCGATTAGTGACACGAGCGCCGCGCCTGATGCAAGACATCTGCGCAGGGCTTGGCAGCGCTGGTCTGGGCCCCTAAAGAGAGTGCGAAATCATTTCTCAATGCCGGAGGCCGCCCATGCGCCGCGCCACGCTTACAAGAAAAACTGCCGAAACCGATATCTCGGTCGAACTCAATCTCGATGGGACCGGAGCATATGACAACCAGACCGGCGTTGGTTTTTTTGACCACATGCTGGATCAGCTATCGCGTCATGCGCTAATCGACATGACCGTGCGCTGTTCAGGCGATCTGCATATCGATGATCACCACACGGTTGAAGATGTGGGCATTGCCATAGGTCAGGCCCTGACGCAGGCTATTGGCGACAAGCGCGGAATTGCCCGCTATGGTTCGTGCCTTTTGCCGATGGACGATGCTTTGGTTCGGGCTGCGCTTGATCTGTCTGGCCGTCCGTTTCTGGTTTGGAACGTTGCGATACCATCAGCAAAGATCGGCACTTTTGATACTGAATTGGTGCGCGAATTCTTTCAGGCGCTGAGCACTCATGCTGGCATCACGCTGCATGTGGACATGCTGCATGGCCTCAACAGTCACCACATCGCCGAAGCGACCTTTAAATCCGTGGCCCGCGCCTTGCGCGTCGCACTGGAGGTAGACCCGCGCAGCGCCAGCGCCATTCCTTCGACCAAGGGCGCGCTATGAGCCTTACGGTTCTGATCGACTACGAAAGTGGCAATCTGCACTCGGCCCAAAAGGCGTTTGAACGTATGGCCCGCGAAGCGGATGCCGGCACCGTTGTTGTGACCTCAGATGCCGATGTCGTGGCCCGTGCCGACCGGATTGTATTGCCCGGTGATGGCGCCTTTCCGGCCTGTGCTGCTGCCTTGCGCGGCGCGAGCGGCGTTTACGATGCGTTGGTCGAAGCCGTCGAGGCGCGTGGTCGCCCGTTTCTCGGCATCTGTGTCGGAATGCAGCTCATGGCTGATCTTGGCTGCGAATACACCGACACACCCGGCCTTGGGTGGGTTACAGGCGCTGTCGTGCCGATCAGCCCAGATGATCCTACCCTAAAGGTGCCACATATGGGCTGGAATGATCTACATTTGGATGCGAGCCACGCAGTGTTTGACGGGATCAAAAATGGCGATCACACGTATTTTGTGCACTCCTACCATTTCAAAGTTTCGGATCCTGCAACCCGCCTTGCGCATGTCGACTATGGCGGCGATGTCACAGCTGTGGTGGGCACCGGCACAATTCTAGGCATGCAATTCCATCCGGAAAAAAGTCAGGATGTCGGTCTGCGGATGATACGCAATTTCCTGACTTGGGCCCCCTAGCCTTTGCGAGCGGCCTTCTCAGCCAGTCCCGACACACCCTGACGGCGCGCCAGCTCACTGACAACTGCCTGCCAAGATACATCCCGCGCAGCTAGCATCACCATTAAGTGATAGACGACGTCGGCGGCCTCTGACGTAAGGGCCGCCTTGTCGTCCTTTATCGCTTCGACGATCGCTTCGATCGCTTCTTCACCAAATTTCTCTGCGCACTTATCGGGGCCCTTGGCCAGCATCTTGGCCGTCCAAGAGCTATCTGGATCAGCGTTCTTGCGTGTCTCTATGGTGGCAAAAAGATCATCCAGTGTCATGTCAGCCTCATCTCGATACCTGCTGTGGTCATATGAGCCTTGGCTTGGGCAATAGTGTAGTCGCCAAAGTGGAAGATAGACGCGGCCAGTACAGCCGATGCACCGCCTTTGGTCACGCCCTCGACCAGATGATCCAGTGTGCCGACACCGCCTGACGCGATTACCGGCACTCTAACCGCATCAGAAATGGCCCGTGTAAGCGGCAAATTGAAACCCGCGCGCGTGCCATCGCGGTCCATCGACGTCAGCAGGATCTCTCCGGCCCCTTTGGCAGCCGCGGTCCGGGCAAACTCAATGGCATCAATGCCCGTGGGTTTTCGACCACCATGTGTGAAAATCTCCCACCGGCCCGGTTCGACCGTCTTGGCATCAATGGCGCAGACAATGCACTGACTGCCGAACTGGTCCGCTGAACGCGACAAAACATCCGGGTCCGCCACAGCAGCCGAGTTGAACGAAACCTTGTCAGCCCCGGAGAGCAAAAGCGCGCGAACATCAGCGACAGTGCGTACGCCCCCGCCCACGGTGAGCGGGATAAAGCATTGTTCTGCCGTGCGCTGCACCAGATCGAACATAGTGCCACGGTTTTCATGCGTTGCGTGGATATCGAGAAAACACAGCTCGTCCGCACCGGCCGCATCATAGGCGCGTGCGGCTTCAACAGGATCACCTGCGTCGACCAGATCGACAAAATTCACACCTTTGACCACACGGCCATCAGCGACATCAAGGCAAGGGATGATACGGGTTTTAAGCATGCCACCGCTATAGGGTGCACGTCGCAGGGCGGCAAGGGCTGTGCGACTGTGTCTCCGCTTTGGGCGGCCTGTCTCACGCTACGCGATTTAAATGCGGCTTGATTACAGATCACCGCGTCAACCTTGCGTACAACTCGCAAAGAGTAGCTTTGGCCATTGCCGCTAAGAGATCAATCCGCCAAAGCCTGCAATGCCACGCCCAGATCAATTGCGCCGTCATAGAGCGCGCGGCCCGATATCGCGCCCGCGATGGCCCCAGTTGCCTTGAGCGCCTGCAAATCTCCAAGCGATGCGACGCCGCCCGATGCGATCACGGGGATCGATACGGCCCGCGCCAGCGCTTCGGTTGCTGGGATGTTGGGGCCGCCCATCGCCCCGTCGCGGTTGATATCGGTGTATATGATTGCGGCAACGCCTGCGTCTTCGAAAGATCTAGCGAGATCCGTAGCATCCACGTCCGTTTCGGTGGCCCATCCTTTGGTCGCCACTTTACCCCCGCGCGCGTCAATGCCTACGGCCACTTGACCGGGAAAGGCTCGGGCAGCCTCGCGCACCAAATCGGGGTCTTCGACGGCCACGGTTCCAAGGATGACACGGGCCAAACCCTTGCTCAGCCACGCCTCGATGGTGGCCATATCCCGGATACCGCCGCCAAGTTGGGCGGGTACCTTGCATGCAGCGACGATCGCCTCAACCGCAGCAGCATTCACCGGAGTGCCCGCGAATGCGCCATTCAAATCGACCAGGTGCAGCCATTGGCACCCCGCCTTTTCAAACGCTCGGGCCTGAGCGGCGGGATCGTCATTGAAGACGGTTGCCTTGTCCATGTCACCATGCACAAGGCGCACAGCTTGGCCATCTTTCAGGTCGATTGCGGGGTACAGGATCATTTGCTTTTGCCTTTTCGAATTCAGGACGCGGTGTGGCACCTTGCGTTAATATTTGCAACGCGACCTTGGGTCATTCTTGCTTTTGGCATCAAACACTGCCCAACATATATTCCACAAAAGGGGGGATAAACTCATGAGATCTTTGATTGTAGTAACCTGTATTTTGTTGGCTGGCGCTGGCGCAGCTTTGGCCGAACCTGTCAGCGGCATGTGGAAAACCGAACCGGGCGATACTGGTGCTTTCCTGCATGTCGAAATCGCACCTTGCGGAGCAGAAATTTGCGGCACAATCACCAAAGTCGTAGGCAGCGACAATCAATCCAGCCTTGGCAAGCCGATCATCTGGGAGATGAAATCTAAGGGCAAAGGAAAATATTCTGGGGGTAAAATCTGGGCGCCGGACGCCGACAAAACCTATAAGTCCAAAATGTCACTGAGTGGCGATGAGCTTAAGGTTTCTGGCTGTGTTGGCCCGTTTTGCCGCAGCCAAACGTGGTCGCGCCTCAATTGAACGCCGGGGACGCTTTTTGAGTAGAAAAGCGCGGGCCAACAGACCTACATAAGTAAATCTTCCTGCCCCTCATAGACGGGAGGAAATAATCCCGGTGTTGAAGCCGGCCATGCGCAATTCGCCGAACAGGCGCTGATACTCAATCTTGGGGCACCTGTTTTCAATGACTGTTTTGCCAAGGGCCTGTGCCTTATCAGAGGCTTCGGCATGCTCGACACCGATTTGCATCCAGATCGTTCGCAAGGCGGGCAAGGCTGCCAATGCTTCGTTTACGATCTCTGGAACTGCGTCTGAACGGCGAAAGATATCAACCATATCAACGGGTTCAGTCAAATCCGAAAGAGCACCAACCACTGTTTCTCCAAACAGGTCTTGCCCCACATAGGCTGGGTTCACCGGCAGTACCCGGTACCCTTTGATCCGCAGATAACGCATCACGAAATAGCTGGGACGCACCGGGTTGGTGGAGACACCTACGGCGGCAATCACTTTAGTCGTCTTCAAAACGTCACGCAAAAGAGCGTCAGAATAGTATGCCATGCTGAAACGCTTACACCAGTTTTCTCCGACAAAAAAGCGCCCCACACGCAAAGCGGTGGGGCGCAAAGTTATGGAACCAGAGACGAAGACTGCGGCAAGTGTTCCAAACCCGCCGGTCTAAGCCAGATAGATCTATCTAGCGTCTATGTTAAACCGTCTCGCAAATCTGTGAATGAATTGTTAATCCGCGCAGGATTTCAAAACGAATGGTGTATATCACCTATCTAGACCGAAAATATACTATCTTGTTCAGAGTGGTAAATCGTTGCTCTAACAATCAGGACTTGCATCGATTTGTTTTCATTCCTCGATAACTTTAGTTCATATGCATCACCGTTCAAAGAACCGGAGCGTACCGATGCGGGATCGCCTGTGCGATGCATGAAACGCATCTTCAGCATCAATTGCAGCACGACGTAAAACAGAAATTGCCAGCAAATGCCGCTCCGGCTTCTTTTTGGAACGAACACGTCGCGTGCCCCAAAATAAAGATACAATGCCACGTTGGCAGGGTGGGCAGAAACCGATTTTTATGCGTGGTCCTGACTGGCATAAAGGGCAATTGCAGCGGCATTTGAAACATTGAGCGAACCAAATGCGCCTGCCGAATCGATTTTGACCAGGGCATCGCAAGTATCGCGGGTCTTTTGGCGCAAACCAGGTCCTTCGGCGCCAAGAACCAACGCAATCGGTCGGTCCTTTCGGCCAAATGTAGCGGCTTCTATTGTTTGCCCAGCTTCGCCATCCAATCCCAAAACGAGATATCCCATACCCTGCAATTCTATAATGGCCTCTGCCAGATTGCGGACCCTCAGGTATGGCTGCCGCTCAAGCGCACCAGAAGCGCTCTTGGCCAGTGCACCGGTCTCTGGCGCTGCGTGATGGCGCATTCCGATGACAGCCGACGCGCCCAGCACCTCGGCGGAGCGAAGAACAGCGCCAACATTGTGCGGATCCGTCACCCGATCAAGTAAAATAAGCCGAGGTGCGGCATCGCCAATCGCAACATCGGCCAGTTTACCCCAGTCCAGCGGCTTGACCTCAAGCGCGGCACCTTGGTGCACGGACCCATGATCAATCGGAGCGGTGAAACGACGCGCATCCACCACTTCGGGTTCAATGCCCGCTGCAGCGATCGCCTCGGCCAGCTTGGCCTGTGCATTCAGCGTCACGATCAGTCGCAACTTTGTCCTGGCCGGATTGAGCAGAGCATCCCTCACCGCGTGCAACCCGAACAGCCAGACTGTCGCGTCCTGGTCAGCTTTTTTGGCCTGCTCTTTTTGGACAACCCACTTGGGCTTTTTCATAGCTGTATCCTTCGGCCTCATGTGGCCACATTTCGGTCTTGACCCTTCTTGGGCGGCCCGGTAACCACGCGAGTACGCTAAGTTGGGCATAGCTCATATGGCGTAGTGGGCGACAGGCCGCAAGGTGTGGCAGGGGACTGTAACTCCCTCGCGGAGACGCACGCCTGGTTCGATTCCAGGGTCGCCCACCAAATTTATAAAAATTCCAACAAAATCAATGCGCTGCCCCCAATTCTCAGAGCCGACCTAGATATATCAATGGGTTAGCAGGAAGGTGTCCGGCAATTTCGGAGCAGGCGATTCAATATTCGTGGGGAATTGCGTGATCTGTGGCCACCAAAACGTTATGCAGACAACTGCCATTGGGCAGTTGATGCGCACTGGATAGCGGCCATATTGTCCTTTGGTGTCTTTTTCAAACTGAATGCGGATCCATTCCATCGGTTCCAGCTGTGATCGCACGACGTCCCGCGCCGCGATTGCGGTACATTAGGCTGACTTTACGTATGGGCTTAGTATCAATGATGCTCCAGATACTGCTTTTTTTGCGCCAGTGTCAGCGCTACTTAGGCGAGATCAGAATCTCCATTGACCCACGCTTGGACGACTTCAGTGAATTCATCGCTATCGTCTTGATAAAAAAAGTGACCGCAATTCTTGAAAATCTTTAATGCGCTCTTGGGGAGCCGCGCGTGTAACCTTTTGGCGTTGTCCGCTGTTAAAAACGCATCGTATTCGCCCCAGAACACTTGGACAGGGATGTTAAGCGTCGCGAGATGCGGATCTATGTCTTTGCACCCTTCTGGGTAGCCTTGGAACCATTTCGTGACCGGCTCAATCCGGCCAGAATATGACGTGACATAATCGGTGACCTCAGCGGAGGAAGGGCTATAGTTCAAATACCCCAACTGGTTTGCACCCCCGATAAAGGCAGGCGCGCCGGTCATTGTGAAAACAAAGCGCCAAAATGCCGAGCCAATCATCTTTCGGACGAGGCTACCATCTGCTGACGGCTGCACGCTTGGACCGGCACCAATCATGATACTCTTAGCTTTATGGTCTCGGTGCAAAACATAATGAAGCGCAACGGGCATCCCAACATCGGGTGCCACAATGTGAACGTCAGTCAGTCCCAGTTCAGCGATGAACTTTTGCAAAAAGGCACTTTGTGCTGCAAAAGTCATATAATTGATGTCGCCCTCACTTTGCCCGAACCCAGGCAAGTCCAACGCTACCAAATTTGACGAAGCTGAAAGTGTGGCCCACGTCGCATCGAAACACAGGATGCTTTGCGGGAGCGGACTCAGGAAGAGAACGGTTGGCCCATTTCCTTCACCGCCCGTCGCATAGCGGATTTTGAGACCATCCAACTCCATAAATTCGGGCTTCATCGTGAAGTTCGCAAGATCATGATTGATCTTGCCTGCACCCTTACTGCGCTTTGAACGCAACTTGTAAAATTCTGGCGTAATCATCATCAAGCTAGCCGCATTTGTTCGACCGAGCACCCCAATGGGATCTTTTGGCATGGAGTTTCCTTCAGGGTGGCAATGTCGTTGCGATTAACGTAACTATAGGTACGAAAATCTCCAGTCAATCATAAAATACCTATTGGTACGTAAATGAGTGAAAAAACCACACCAACACGAGGTCGGCCCAAGACATTGGATCGAGATCAGGTCGTGCGAGTCGCTTTGATGCAATACTGGTCAAAGGGGCCAACGGATGTCTCTATCAGCGACATTTGTGACTTAACCGGAACGTCCAAACCGGGTGTATATCGTGAGTTTGGCAATGATGACGGGCTAAAAGCCAGCGTTCTGGAAACCTACCACAGACTTGCAATTCAACCGTTGATCGACATTCTTGAGAAAGATCAGTCGACCACGGTCACCATCAATGCGTTGATCGATTTCATGACCCAAGATCGCACAGAACTTAACATACCATAGGGGTGCTTGTTTGTAATGATGCGTGCGCACGCTCAGCAACTAGGCCCATCGACCTGCAATAAACTGCAAGAGGCGCGCCGCGACCTTCTCGACACTTATGAAGCATGGGTAATGCTTTCAAAATCGCGCGGTGAATTCGCGGATATCCCCACTGATATTGCAGCGTTATTTATTGACACAGAGCACGGCGGAGCGATGCGGATGCAACGTGAAGGTGTTGCCAATGACACCATTGTAAGCGTTCTAAGATCAGCATTGGGAGTGCTTGCGGTGGGCAAGAGGGCTGGCGCAAGGACCAATTAGGTGGTGAGCTGCGCAAGGATGCTCTTGAAGTTATCGACGCCTTGCGCCCCGGTCACCAAATGCTTCCGATCAAAAACGACAGCGGGCACACCGCTGATACCTTGACCGGTCCAGAATTGCTGTTCTTGACGCACGGAATTTGCAAACCGTTGATCTGCTAAAACTGCTTTGGCTTCTTCGCGATCCAGCCCGATCTCGCCCGCAATTTCGACCAACACGGTGTCATCAGACAGATTCCGTCGGTGGGTGAAGTGCTCAGTGAGCAGCGCTTGCTTTAGGTCGTGCTTGCGACCCAGTTCACCGGCCCAATGCAACAATTGATGCGTGTTGAAAGTGTTGTGCATGCGAAAGCCTTCAACAAAGTTGAAGTCGAACCCTAGCTCTTTTCCTCTTGCGGTCATATTCGCACGATTTGCCGCCGATTGTTCAGGTGTCGTTTCATATTTCTCGGCCAAATGTTCGCCGACATCTTGCCCTTCAGCTGACAAAGCGGGTTCAGAACTCCGCTGAAAACGGGGGCAAACTCACGGAGTGAGACGTAAACTCAACTTCGTTGCGGTCAATCTATCACGAAGCACAGCGCCTTTTCCTTTTGGGCCGATCGTGGCAATTGACACATACCTCATCACCACCGATACGTTTACCAATTCGCTAAACGCCACACCAGGTCACCGGCTACGTTTTTGGACTTAGGAGAAACCAAGTTTCTCCAACACACGCGGTATGACCTTTTTCATCGCAAAGAAGCCCTTCGTTGCATGTGGCAATGCGACCGTATCAAAGGCGCGGCGGACTTGAAATAACTTGATCCCTTGCGCCTGAAGGGCAGGTTCCACAGCCACGAGTTTCGTCGCAACGGGCCCGACCGAAGCATAGCCTGTTACGACGGTCTTCAGATTGTGTGTTTGGCAGGCAGCAATGATGTCTGCCGCCCAAATTTCATGCTCGATAATTTGCGCACCCGTACAGGCATCGCGTGTGGTATCACGGGCAAATGCCTGCGCGATACTTCCAATGGGAAACATTGCTCGAAAGAGACCGGAACTAAACCGCGACAAGACCACTAAGCTTTTGACCAAGAGCTATCGTAGTCGTTCCAAATACACGAATGCCGACCGACGCACTCACGCTGATCCAGAGACTGTTCACAATATGCGTGCCAACGCTTTTTAGGCGCTGATTACGTTATTCTATCAACGCCCTGAAACAGAACTCTGATATCGCTCGAGTTGTTCGATCAGATGCAGACCTGATGGGCAATTCATCCGTGTGCAAAACTCATCCCAAACACGTCCAAAGGGCAGGTCTTTAAATTCTTCGGTCACAACGAAACGCTGTGTGAAATCCAGAGAGTCTTCTGCAGGCCGAAGTCGGTCGAACGGAACCAGGAGCGCACGCAGAAGAGCCTTTTGCATGTTTCGCGTCCCAATGACCCACGCCGCCGTGCGGCTGATCGTGGCATCGAAGAAATCAAGGCCGATATACGTCCGATCCAATAGGTCAGAGGCCACAAGTTCTTGTGCGATCTGCAGCACGTCATCACTTTGCAAGATCACATGGTCACTGTCCCAGCGCAAGGGGCGTGAAACGTGCAGCAGGATTTCATCCACAAACAGCGACGCCGCACTTAGCTTGTCGGCCACGTTTTCGGTGGGGTGGAAATGGCCCATATCAAAGCACAATACAGTGTCATTCTTAACCGCATAGCCCATGTAGAATTCATGGCTGCCGACAGTGCAGGCCTCTACACCGATGCCAAAGAGTTTGCTTTCGACAGCATCGCGCATATGCGCACGATCTTGGGGCGTGACGATCATCTGGTCAATAGACGCTTCAAGACGGTGACGGGCAGCCATGCGGTCAATAGGTGTGTCCTTGTAGCCGTCTGGCACCCAAATGTTGTTCACGCAAGTCGAGCCAAGCTCTGCCCCCATCCGCGCGGAAATCTCTCGGGTACGACGCCCATGTTCGATCCAGAAATCACGGATGCCTTGGTCAGGGTGCGAGAGCGTCAGGTTATCATCAGCCTTGGCATGGGCAAAAAAGGTCGGGTTGAAATCAAGGCCGAGCCGCTGATCTTTGGCCCAATCGACCCACGGTGCGAAATGTTTGTATTCGATCTCATCCCGATCCGGGGTCTCGTCCGTGTCCAGATACATCGCATGCAGGTTTAGGCGATGTGAACCGGGGATCATGGCATAGGCAAACTCCAGGTCGGCGCGCAGTTCGTCAGGGGTGCGCGCGCGACCAGGATGGTTGCCCGTGGCCTGAATGCCGCCACCAGACGACCCTGATTTCTGTTCAAACCCAACCACGTCATCGCCTTGCCAGCAATGCATTGAAATCGGAATGATTTTCAGGCGTTCAATGGCGGCTTCTGTGTCGATACCCCAGTCAGCAAACTGGGCTTTTGCGCTTTCATAACTCATATCAGCCCCCTATCGCGTAAACGCTTGAACGTTGCCCGCGTCCACGTTGATGATGTTGCCGGTGGACTTTGCCGACGTATCGGCGGCAAAGAAATAGGCGGCCTCAGCGATGTCTTCAGGTAGGACCGAACGTTTGAGCATGGAACGTTGGCGGTACATTTCCTCGAGCCCATCCTTGTCGGTGCCATAAGTGTCTGCACGCTGTTCCAGCCAGTCACCTTCCCAGATCTTGGACCCGCGCAGCACGGCGTCAGGGTTCACGACATTGACGCGAATGCCGACTTCTGCACCTTCCAGCGCCAGACACCGAGCCAGGTGGATTTCCGATGCCTTTGCCGTGCAATAGGCCGAAGCGTTTGGCGATGCCGCCAGCCCGTTCTTGGAGGCAACAAAGATGATAGCCCCGCCCATGTCTTGTACCCGCATGACCTTGAATGCCTCACGGCTGACAAGAAAGTAGCCGGTGCTCAGGATGTCCATATTCTTGTTCCACAGATCAAGTGTGGTGTCCTCAACTGGGGCGGAGGACGCGATCCCTGCGTTGGACACGAGGATGTCGATCCCGCCAAATTCAACGGCGAGGTCGGCGTAGGCGGAGGCTACAGCGGTCTCGTCGGTGACGTTCATGTTGACTTGCCGGACCATATCCGCCCCAAATCGGGACCTGAGATTGTCTAACGTGGAGGCCAGTGTTTCGTCATTGATATCGGCCAACATCACGCAGGCACCTTCGCGCAGGTAGCGTTCGGCGGTGGCCGACCCGATGCCGCCCGCGCCGCCAGTCACCAGTGCCACACGTCCAGCCAGCGCCTTGGGTTTGGGCATGCGCTGCAACTTGGCCTCTTCCAGAAGCCAATATTCAATATCGAACGCCTCTTGCTCGGGCAGGCCCTGATATTGGCTGACCGCAGACGCACCACGCATCACATTGATGGCGTTGACGTAGAATTCGCCACTAATCCGCGCCGTCGCCCTGTCCTTGGCAAAGGTGATCATGCCCACGCCGGGCACCAGATAAACCACAGCATTAGGGTCTCGCAGGGCGGGGCTGTTGTCGTGTTTACACCGCTCATAATAGGCAGCGTAGTCGTCGCGGTAATCGGCGATCTGCTGGGGCAGCCCTTCGAGGACCGCGTATATATTGTTCTTTGCAGGATCGAAGTCGACCACGAGGGGGCGGATTTTGGTTCGCAGAAAATGGTCGGGGCAAGATGTGCCCAAGGCCGCCAGAGGCCCCATGCCTTTTGCATTTACGAATTCCAGTACCGCATCGCTATCGTTGAAATGGCCAACCATGTGCTGATTGCCGCTGACGAAACCACGGATCGCGGGCATCAAGCGTGCGGCGATCGCGCGGCGGGCGGCGGCGGCGAGGCTTTCGTGCTTTGCGCCGCCAAATGCGGGTTTACCGTCGGTTTCAGCGGCCAGCCATTCGGTGGCCACGTTGATCACGTCAATTGTTGTGTCATAGCACTCTTTCGCAGTGTCGCCCCATGTGAACAGCCCGTGGCTTGCGAGAACAACGCCATCGGCATCCGGATTCTCAAGGCAGAACTTTTCGAGCCACAGGCCCAATTCATAGCCGGGACGCTTCCAGGGCAGCCATCCGATCCGGTCACCGAAAACTTTCTTAGTTAATTCTTCTGAATTCTTGGACGCCGCGATAGCAATAATTGCATCCGCATGGACGTGATCGACATGCGTGCGCGGGACATAGGCGTGCAGTGGTGTATCGATGGAGGCCGCGCGCGGGTTCAAGTTGAACGTACAATGGGGCAGGTAACCCACCATTTCGTCCTCAAATCCCACTCCGCGATAGAGCCCCTTCAATGCATGTAACTTGTCCATATACAGGGTCGAAAAGCCGTCCATTTTGATCGATCCGATGTCTCCGCCCGATCCCTTGACCCACAAAACCTTGGCCTGATCGCCCGTCAAAGGGTCCGTTTCCATTACTTTGGCCGATGTATTTCCGCCCCCATAATTGGTCACCCGCTTGTCCGAGCCAAGGATGTTGGAGCGGTAGAGCAGCAGTTCTGATTCGCTCATTCCGGACGCAACGGCGTTGGACCAACGGTTTTCAAGCAGCTGCTTTTCAGCGGTTTTCAACATTTTTTCCTCCCTGCAGGCGCACTACTCCGCCCTCTGAATGTGGACGCAGGCTGCGTATACAAAGGTATGTTGTCAATCATTTTCAATCATAAACAATCATGCTGCATTGCAGAATGATTGTTTATGATTGAAAATGATTGACAGGTGCGTCGAATCTGAACAACGTTGGGGAAGGGAGGACGAAATGCACGAAACAGAACGCCACAGGATTATTTTATCTGCCGTGCAGGACAGGCCCGTCGTGACCGTTGTCGATCTATGCAGATTGACCGGTGCATCCGAAGCCACGATGCGGCGCGACATCGCAAGCCTTCATGTGCAGAAAAAGCTGCGCCGTGTCCGTGGCGGTGCCGAGGCGATTACACCCCCGCAATTTGTAGGCCTTGCCGGACGGCCCTTTGCGGTGAACGAGACCATGCGCAGTCTTGAGAAGCGGGCGATCGCCCGCGCTGCGGTTGATCTGTGCGAAGATGGTGATCCGATAATCATCAACGGCGGCACAACGACATTCCAGATGGTGCACCCACTGGCATCCCGCCGCTGTCAGGTCTTTACCAACAGCTTTCCCATCGCAGAACACCTGCTGAAGCATTCCAAAAACACGATTATGCTGTCGGGTGGCGCGATTTACCGCGAACAGAACATCATCTTGTCGCCCTTTGATAATGACGTAACCCGTAACTTTTATGCGCGCCGGATGTTCATCGGTGCTCAAGGTATCGGGCCACTAGGGCTGATGGAGGCGGACCCTCTCCTCATCCAAGCCGAGCAGAAACTGATCGGTCAGGCGGATGAATTGGTGGTTCTCGTGGACAGCTCAAAATTCGAACAGCGCTGTAGCCTTGTGCTCTGCCCGTTGTCGCGGATCGACACGGTCATCACAGACGATGGCATATCCGACAAGGCGGCAGCCATGCTGAAAGCCGCAGAAATTACCCTGATCGTCGCCGACACAGGCGCCGCGCAGGCCGAGGATGAGGCGGCCTCTTAACCGCTCAACGACCAGACGTACTTTCAGGGAGGAACCAAAATGAAACGTCGTACTTTCACTTCACTTGTCGCAGGTCTCAGCATGGCTGCAGGCATGATGGGCACAACAGCCATGGCGCAAGACGACATGCGCATCGCGATTGTGGTCAAGGCTCTTGGCATCGGCTTCTTTGAGGCCGCTGCCGAAGGCGCCGAGGAGGCCGCAGCAGAGCTCGGCAATGTCGAGATCATTTACACTGGTCCAACGGACACAACAGCAGAAGGCCAGATTGACGTGATCAACAGCCTAATCGCCCAAGGTGTTGATGCGATTGCAATCTCTGCCAATGACCCTGATGCGGTGGTTCCAGCGCTCAAGCGCGCCATGGACCGGGGCATCACCGTCATCAGCTGGGATTCCGGTGTGGCAGAAGAAGGCCGGATGATGCATCTGAATCCGTCTTCCACGCCGCTGATTGGGAACACAATCCTCAAGCTGGCAGCAGACCATATGCCCGATGGTGGCGACGTAGCGATCCTGTCGGCAACATCCACATCGACCAACCAGAACGCCTGGATTGCCGCCGCCGAAGAGGTTTTGCCGAACTATCCGGGCATTGATCTGGTCGCCACGGTCTATGGCGACGACCTGTCGGACAAGTCCTATCGCGAAGCACAAGGCCTGATGCAAACCTACCCAGACCTGCAGGCGATCATTGCGCCAACGACCGTGGGCATCCTTGCGGCCTGTCAGGCGGTATCTGACGCTGGCAAGATCGGTGAGATCAACGTCACAGGCCTTGGCCTTCCGTCCGAGATGGCAGGTTGCGTGGAAAGCGGCGCGACCGAGAGCTTTGCCATCTGGAATCCGATCGATCTGGGCTATTCGGCCACAATGATCGCCAACTCGCTCGCCACTGGAACCGACCCAAGCGGCGAGATCCCAATGGGGCGGATGGGCTCTGTCACGCTGGATGAAACGGGCAGCGCCGCCATGGCGGATCCGTTCACTTATGACAGCTCCAACATCGATGCTTTCAAAGACATCTTCTGATGTCATCCGGTCTGGCGCAGCCTGTCTGTGCCAGACCAACGTCCCCAACGACTTTCAAACCTGACTGTAAATGAGGCCCGCCGTGTCCCCATCTGACACCCCCGTTCTATCCCTTGCGAAGGTGACAAAAACCTTTCCCGGGGTGCGCGCACTGTCCGAGGTGTCTATTGATCTCTATCCGGGTAAGGTGACCGCACTTGTGGGCGAAAACGGCGCAGGTAAGTCAACGGTCGTGAAGACGCTGACAGGAATCTACCAGCCTGACGGCGGAGCAATTCTTGTTGATGGCGCTCCCGTTCAATTCCCCGCACCGCAATCTGCCGAAAACGCCGGCGTCACGGCGATCCATCAGGAAACCGTGTTGTTCGATGAGCTCAGCGTGGCCGAAAACATCTTTCTGGGCCATGCCCCCAAGGGCTCGTTCGGCCTGATTGATACCCGCGCCATGTTCACAGGCGCGAAAGAAATATTGGACGGGCTCGGGGCAAATATCGACCCAAATGCGACCCTTAAGGAACTTGGCACCGCCAACAAACACCTCGTGGCGATCGCCCGCGCCCTGTCCATAGATGCGCGCGTGGTGATTATGGACGAACCCACCGCCGCACTTAGTCATGCGGAAATAGAAGAGCTATATGAACTCGTCGATGGCCTGAAGGCACAAGGCAAAGCGATCCTATTCATCAGCCACAAGTTTGATGAGATTTTCCGCATTGCAGACAATTACACCGTATTCCGTGATGGACAGTTGATCGGCGACGGCGCCATATCCGATGTGAACGAAGCCGAATTGGTCAAGATGATGGTTGGCCGCGATGTAAGCCAGATCTTCCCCGAACGCGACCGTAATCTCGGGGCCGACGTGCTAACCGTCTCTGGCTACGACCACCCGACCGAATTTGCCAATATCGGCTTTACGCTCAGGCGTGGTGAAATCCTTGGCTTTTATGGCCTTGTAGGCGCTGGCCGTTCAGAATTCATGCAGGCCCTGTTTGGCACCACGAAACCGATCGCTGGATCGGTGCGTGTGGACGGGGCCGAGGCTACGATCCGTTCACCAGCCGATGCGGTGTCCCATGGCATTGTTTACGTGCCAGAAGATCGCGGCCAACAGGGCGCGATCGTCGATCTGCCAATCTTCCAAAACGTGACCCTGCCGTCGCTGAAACAAACCTCCCACAAGGGTTTTTTAAAGATGGCGGAGGAATTCAAACTGGCGCGGGAATACACTGAACGGTTGGACCTGCGAGCCGCGTCGCTAGACACCAATGTGGGCAGCCTGTCGGGTGGCAATCAGCAAAAGGTCGTCATCGCCAAATGGCTGGCAACCAATCCTAAGGTCATCATTCTGGACGAGCCCACCAAGGGAATTGACATCGGATCAAAGGCTGCTGTGCATGAATTCATGGCGGAACTGGCCGGCCAAGGTTTGGCGGTGATCATGGTCAGCTCGGAAATACCTGAAATCGTCGGCATGTCGGACCGCGTGATCGTCATGCGCGAAGGCCGGATTGCCGCTGAACTCGACCGACAAGACATCAGCCCTGAAATACTAGTCGGACACGCCGCAGGCATCACGGAGGCCCACGCATGACCAAACTCCTTGCCTCCCGCGAAGCCCTTTTGGTGTTGGCGATCGCCGTCCTTTTGGCTGTGATTTCATGGCGGTTTCCTGCTTTCGTGGCTCCGTCCAATCTGCTTAACGTGTTCAACGACACCTCGCCGCTGATCCTGTTGGCCATCGGGCAGATGATCGTGATCCTGACCAAGTGCATTGACCTGTCCGTCGCGGCCAATCTGGCCCTAACAGGGATGGTGGTGTCCCTGATCAACATCGTGGCACCGGGCCTGCCAGTGATCTTCATCGTTCTTATCGCTATCGGCTTTGGCACCCTGTTGGGCATGTTCAACGGCATTCTGGTGTGGAAACTGGCGATCCCGCCCATCGTGGTGACGCTTGGGACGATGACCATTTTTCGCGGTATCATCTTCCTTTTGACCGAAGGCAAATGGGTCAACAGCCACGAGATGTCGGATTCCTTCAAGTCCGTCCCCCGCACTGACCTGCTGGGTCTGCCGATCCTCAGCTGGATTGCCATTGCGACCGTGATCTTGTTCACCGTTGTCATGACTCGCACATCGCTGGGCCGCGCGTTTTATGCCGCGGGCGGCAACCCGCATGCGGCGACCTATGCAGGCATCAATGTCGGCAAGACGCAGTTCTGGGCCTTTACCGTTTCAGGCGCCATCGCTGGTCTGGCGGGCTACCTTTGGGTGTCCCGTTTTGCAGTGGCCTATGTGGATGTGGCCGGCGGGTTTGAGCTAACCGTGGTGGCCGCATGCGTCATTGGCGGAGTTTCGATCATGGGCGGCGTTGGCACCGTGTTCGGGGCCCTACTGGGCGCGTTGTTCCTTGGCATCATCGCGAATGCCTTGCCAGTCGTGAACATTTCCCCCTTCTCGCAAATGGCGATTTCGGGCGGGGCAATCATCATCGCCGTGATCTTAAACGCACAAGCCAACCGCACACCGGGCCGCATCATCCTCAAGAAAGCGGAGCACGCCACATGAACACGCGCAGCATCCCTGACCGCCTACAATCCCCACTGGAACGGAGGCTGAAAAGCTGGGAAACCTTTCTTTTGCTGGTGGCTATTGGTATCTTTGTCGCCAATTCCTTTGCCTCGCCCTACTTCCTGAACGCCTGGAACCTGAGCGACGCAACGTTCAATTTTACCGAAAAAGCGATGATCGCCTTTGCTATGGCGCTGCTGATCATCTCGGGTGAGATTGACCTGTCTGTGGCCTCGATCATCGCATTGGCCTCCACTGCGATGGGGGCGGCGGTCCAAATGGGGGTGGGCACCGAAGGGCTGGTTCTGATCGGGCTGGCAACTGGGCTTGTGTGTGGCACCTTCAACGGCATTCTTGTAACCGGTCTTGGCTTGCCGTCTATTGTTGTGACCATCGGCACCATGTCGCTGTTTCGTGGCATCAGTTTCATCATTCTTGGCGATCAGGCCTATCGCGGCTATCCGCCCGAATTTGCCTTTTTCGGGCAAGGCTATGTCTGGTGGATGATCTCGTTCGAATTTGTGCTGTTTGCGATCATCGCAGTTATCTATGGCGTCATCCTGCACATGACCAACTTTGGTCGCGCCGTCTATGCGATTGGCAACAACCCGACCGGCGCGCTGTTTTCCGGTATCCGAGTGGGACGGGTGAAATTCATCCTATTCCTGCTCACTGGCCTGATGTCTGGCGTCGCGGCGATCTGTCTGACCTCACGCCTTGGCTCTACCCGCCCGTCGATCGCGACGGGGTGGGAGCTTGAGATCGTCACCATGGTTGTCTTGGGCGGCGTGAACATTCTTGGTGGATCGGGCTCGATTCCGGGCGTTTTCATTGAGGCCTTT
>Ga0206126_10001968_pt1 | contig 23571 bp, 19 predicted proteins | sample Helgoland_Spring_5_FD_148621 | JGI IMG/M metagenome (GOLD analysis project Ga0206126, IMG submission 148621) | Pelagic subsurface seawater microbial communities from Kabeltonne, Helgoland, North Sea - Helgoland_Spring_Bloom_20160412_1 | ecosystem: Environmental > Aquatic > Marine > Epipelagic ...
CCCCGCGTCGCGCTCTTCCCAACACCGCGCGCTCCCTGACGCACCGCCCCCCCCCTACGCACCTAACCCGCCCCGCGTGCCCAACCCCCGCAGGGGGCGACTTCGGTGGACATGGAGAATTCTCCCCAGGGATGCTGCATTTCCTAGCCACGCTTGACACGCTTGACACGCTTGAAGCCTAGACGTCGAAGTTTGGGCCGCAAGCGTCTCGCGATATTTTAATTAGACTAGTCTGATCTCATCTCCCTCCTGTCACTGTGTACCACACCACGTCCTGTAGAGAAGGTTTTATCTTCCGTAGGTAGACGTTGCCGGGTCTGTATTCGAAAATAGGCGACCGGCTGCGGAGACTACCATTGAAACAGAGTAGCTAGACTGCAATTGTGGGCGTGCTAATGCCTCTGCGGCGCTGTTAAGTAGTTCCATGAGGGGGCGGGGGGGCACTGTGGGTGATGTCACTCTCCGCTTCGCAGCGATGCGATGGAGTTGTAGGTGACTTTGAAGTTGGTCATATCGCAGATTTGGGGCAACATGGGATGTTGAGTACAGTACTTGTGCGAAAGTACCTGTATGCGCTGGGAGCAAGCGCCGAGATCGGCAACGTCGGGTCCATACCTTTCTTATTAGTCTGTGAAAGTTTGGAAGAAAAATACGAAGTAGTTTTGCTGTAATGGTGCGCTCCAGGCTGTGACCGCTGCCTGTACCTCAGTGTTCTGATGCCGACCCGGGCCAACTCGTTGAAATAATGAAAATTCAAACTCGCTGAAAAGTGGATATCTCGAACGCCCGGGGTGTCCGGGGGGGGTGCTGGCATGCCAGCATCATTTTCATCCCTCCTGTGGCCAGGAGGGGTGTGGTAGTGTCCAAATCCGGCTATGTCGGGGAAGTCTTCTCAGAAGCCGCTGCAAAGCGCTTGAATCTTACGTCAAAGTCTGGGCATGCTCGAGCCTGCGGCATTAGTCCCGTAAGCGAGATAAGTGGCGGTGTTGCAAGTACAGGGCTTGGTTGCCCAACTCGACATCGATCGGCCCCTTTGTGTGCGTCTGGAGTACAGTACACGGGTTGGATTGGGGTTCCTAAACTCGGAATCCAGGGAGGACGGACGTTGAGTTCCGAGACACAATTTTCGGTGGAAAAAACACGGGGTGGTGATTTAAGCGCAACTCGCAGTCGTCGTCTCTATCGGTGCTTACGAGTCATGGCGGACGTTGTGCATCGCCAACTGGTCTCATGGCCAGTCGCGTTGTACAGGCGAGCGGTTGACTCCTCCTTGACGTTTGTGACGTTGCTTCACAGGAATAAACTCCCGCGTGATACGTGTATCTCGTTCGAGTGTGGGGGGGGATTGCACGAGCTCCGGACTACGTACGAATTAGTCGACGCGTGTATCGGCAAGTCGTTGGTGCTCACGCGGTCGCGAATCAAAAGCGTGGAAAAGGAGCTAATCGTGATCGCGAGTACCGCGCCACCGCGGCTGTCGATGTCGGCAGCCTGGCACGGTCGACCGCAGTGGTGTACATGGGCCTACACAGACTTCATCGAGATCCTGAGCGACTGTGGGGGCTACGTTCGGCGCATGACAGCGCCCACGACGATCCATCGGGTCACGCACACAACGTCCCCTCGACCGGTGGATGCGCCCCTGGAATTGTTGAGATCCTACGAAAAGGTGGCTCCGCTCTGTGTCCGCGTCGACAAGCGCAGCTTCCTGACGGGTATCGAAATGGAACTGCTTTTAGTGTACCGGTTACACGGGGCGTTCGTGCAGGAAGAATGCTGCGTCTGTTACTCAGACTTCTATCCATGGGAGACGAAGCCGCTGGCAGAGTCTTGCAAAGAGGTCTCTACGTTAGTGAAGACGCCTTGCGACCACGCCGTGTGTACCCAGTGTCTGGCCGTGATTGCAACCACGTGGCACCATCATCCCATCGGTCCGGGTTCACCCCACATCAGATGTCCGAGTGAAGGGTGTATGATCGTTTACACCACTCAGCATTTCCGCAGCATACTAACGGGCGACGACTACACCCGCCTGAAACTCCGGGCATTGCTGTACGGGAGCCCATTGGTGGAGGTGCCGTGTGCCACGTGCAACGTGGTATGTGGAATCGAGAGGCGACGCGTTCTCAACGCCCAGGAGGGCACCGTCGTCGTGCGCCCCCCGTGTTGCGGAGCGTTCTGTTACCATTGCCTGGACGTCTCGGTACACCGTCCCCCTTGTTCCCCGCCTCGCCTTTCGACATGGCCATGCGCATCCGTACCCTCCACCCACCGCCCCCCCCCCACGCCCATCGCCAGGACGTCGTCGGGGGGCATTGTATCTCATGCCTTCACAGTAACGTGATTAAGATGGGCCAATTCAATCATTTCATACGACCCGCGGGTCACAAAATGCAGCGAAGTTTGCCTCGGAATTCGGAATTGGATCCATCGTCCGTCTTGGAATACATACTTGGGCTTGCGGACTCGGGCAAGTCGTTGGGCGTCACGTGTATGGGGTGCTCCACGAGTCTTTACAAAACCAGCGGATGTAACGAGATGTCACATTGCGGTGTCAAAACGTGTTTCTACTGCGGGTATTCTGGACTCTTCACGGACACGCTCGGTCTGGTAGACCATTTCGAAAACGGGCGGTGTCCACGTTTCTCGACGGCCGACTGGTGGCATCGCGTTTTCCCCGGGGACTCGGCGCGCTCGATAGCCATGTGTGACGCGAGGTGTCAGAACGGGGCAATGGACTGCGCGCTGCCGTGCCATCGTCTTTTCCGAGAAATTCGCGAACTCATGCGACGCGCTAGCTTCATTCGTGCTGCGATCCGAAGCTTACCCGACGAATTGAAAATGCGCTCGCTCGCCCCCCTGACCGAGATGGCCTTCAAAGCGAATCCCGACCGTCGGGCGACGTTGGTATTGTCGTGTATGGCGGGGTACTGGCCGCGCAATCAAATTATATCGTTGATCGAGCATCCGTCCGCGGCGGTTGAGGTCTGAACCGTGGTCGTGAGGTACCGGACCGAGCCTTCTCCGGGACAACATACGGGGGGGGGTCGTGCGCGTAAACAACATACCCCCGTACCTCGTTCAGTAGCGGTGGGGAGGAGTGGAGGTTCGAGGTAACCAAATAAATTTCCCATACTCAAAAAAATGCCTTGTGTCACCCGGTCTCAAAAACGACGGTTGACATCGGCTCGAATTATTCAAAAACGTTTCCGGAGATGGAGTTGTATCGACCCCATCACGCTGGAACGCGTTGAGCATCCTGTTTTTGTACACGTCGATCCTGTGACGGGGGTCGAAACGTTGTGGGGGGCGCACGCACTAGCGAACGCTATATGTGCCACAGGAAAATACCACAACCCGCTCACGCGCGTTCCGTTTTCGATGACCGAGATCGTGCGGCTCGAACGTCTGACACAATCCAGTGGTCTGGTCGAAAACATGATCTTGTATCAACAGCGCGCGCGAGAGGAATTGGAACACGAGGAGCTGGTGCGCTTCTTGGTCAACGATGCGACGAGACAAGTGGACGATTTCCGTATCACGTACGACGGTATGGACTGCGTTCTACAAGTGGTCGGGAGTTTAGAATCACTCGCACTCGGCTTGGCCCAGGTTCGCCTGGTCTCGCCCTCGGATTTCCATACTCTGCTCCGGGAGGTGAATGACATCATCCGAGGGCACGAGCTGAACCTCGAGATCGGACTTGTCGGATAGGAATGATGATCGGACACGTTCGCCTAGCTAGTCCCAAAACAGACCCATCAAAAAAAACGGATGATCCAAGCCGTGCGAAGAATCCACTGGACGTGTGACCAATACGATGCGCTGTGTAGAGTGCGTCGTTACCACGTCAAGTCGTCCGGGACCCTGCTACACGACCTGACACTGGCCCGTCCGATCGCATCTGAACGCAGCGTCGACCACCGCCCGTCACGCTCCGCGACCGCGTATTGCCCTAAACAATTGCACGTCCTACGACGCATGAAGCAACGCGAAGGCCAGCCCAATCCGCTCTGGGTCGAGCTCGCACCCGGGGTGGGACTGTTTTACTCCCCCATTTTCAACAAGTTCTCGGACACCCCGCCTCGCCTGCGCGGAGGGATCCTCGTCGGTGATCCCCACCACACCACCACGATGATGGTGGCGTCTCTCGCGCGGCGGTCGGGGGAGACCGCGCCCACTCTCGTGGTCACGCGGGCGCACCTCATTGATCGATGGACGACATGCGTCCGCGCGCGTTGCCCAACACTACGCACGTACGTATCCCACGGACCACATAGGGGTCGAGATTCATCCGCAGTGCGAGCGTATCAGCTGGTGATCACGTCTTACGAGACGCTGGTTCGCGACAGGGCGTTTCTACGAGAAGTCGCATGGGGTCGGGTGGTACTCGACCAAGCCCATGTGCTCCGGGGGAGTGTGCGGAAAGCGGAGGCGTGTCTGGACCTAAACGCAGACATCCGATGGTGCCTTAGCGACACCCCGATCGACGTCGATTACCATGACCTCCGCCCGCTGTTCCGATTCATGCGATGCCGCGTTACGAGAGATTGGGATTTCAATACTACCGACCATTTCCCGCTACGTCTGTCCGGGCGATTCCTCTGGTTGCTACACCACCTCTTGATCCGGGTCGCCCCTCCCGTACCCGCGTGGTCCGCGAAACGCGAGACGATACGCATCCGATTCACCCCAGCGGAGCAAGTGGGATACGACCGCCTGGTCACGGCCGGCGGTTCGATCGCCGAACTCCGACGTTACACGAGTTCCGGGAACTTGCCCCCCAGAGTGACCACTCTTATTGAGGAGTGGGACAAGCCCGATCTGACGTACATGACGTCCCATGAATGTGCGATTTGCATCGACGCCTACGACCGCACCAACACGTCCCGCACCCCGTGTGGACATTACTTCTGTACCCCCTGCCTGGACACCCATCTCTCCTCCAAACGAAGGCGGGACTGTCCGATGTGTAGAAGCCCCGTGTGTCCCGAAGACATCGTGACGCTGCGACCTTCTCGTAGCGCGACCACATTCACCAAATTTCGTTACATCGAGGAATTCATACTCGAGTGTGAAAGCGGCACCAGCATAGTCGTCTGCTCGCCGTACACCGATACGTTGACGCATTTGGAAGCACATTTATGTCTCCGTGGCATCCACCCCTCTAAAGTAGTACCCCGGATGACAAAGTTACAACGCGCAAGCGCCGTCCGTAGATTCCAGGGAGGCGACGCGAAACTTCTACTAATTAATCCTCGCACCAGAACCCTAGCTGGCCTCTCGCTCGCCGCCGACGTCGTCATACTGTTCGATCAAGGAGCCGCTGCCGAACTGTTTCTCAATAGCATGTGTCGCGTCGGTAGAGTACTCCAATACATCGTGGATGGGACCATCGACGATCGGTGAGAGCCCCTTTACAGGAGTGTTCGGGGAGTCCCGTCTCGCGGTAGCCGCGTATGTTGTCAATACCTCGAGTGCATCGCCGAATAAAAGCCGCCGCGCGCGTCCATATCCAACCGTCGCGGCACTCACTTCCGCAGCCCGCGCAATCGCCCGCGAGAGATCGCGCGCATTCGGCACGGGATCCATTGTCCACACCCCGGGCGCAACGCGAGCGCGCGCGCCATCGCTCCCGGGGCCACACCGCAGATACTCCGAGCAACACACGGGAGTGGGGGGGACACCGTCGCAGAAAAGCGACTTGGTGTACTCGACTCCACAGTCCGACAGGATCACTTCACTCCGAATGCACTGGGTACCGACCCACAGCGTGGTCCCCGTCATCTGCATCGCCCGCCCCCCTGGCACCACGACCATTCCCCCCGTCTTGGATACCGTTTCCCGCAGGGCGGCGTGGATACCACACCCGGACTCGGTGGTACCCCGCGTCGTCAGGTGGACGAGGGCATCCAGCCTCGGTGACCACGTGGTGTCCGACCACAGGCCAATGCCAGCGGTCCTCACCGCCCCGAGCGGTGTGACGAGCGCAACGCGCTTGTCGAAGCATGTCGACAGCATGGCCGCCGTGATTACCGCGAGGCTCGAGTCGCCCAAGACCAGGACGTCTACGCACGCGTCGTCATCCGGGGACGTCGGCGCGTGGGCCGTGGTCGAGTGAGCCCGGGGTCGAAGCGGGGGAAGACAATACAATACGACACTGGCACAAGCCACTCCCCCAGTCAGCACGGTACTCACGAGCATACTTTTGCATGTCTTGTGTTTTTAATCCTGTATCCGGTCAACGCACACGTGCCTTTTTTTCGCTCGGTATACATCAATCGTTTGCGGTGCTTGCCGATTAAAAACTCGGTGCAAAATTCACCGGCGCTTTTGCCACAACGTGTGACGATTGTGGTCGGACGGATTGATCCACTCCGACACGCGTCCGATACAAGCCTCAGCGAGGTTCTCACTTCCAGGATACTCATACCAGGTACGCATGACGTTCGTGCCACCATTCCCTCTTGTTAAACGAGTATGTTTTATTTAGCACGACTATTATACATAGTTGATTTGTGATTTGTGAAGAATCCATGGTCTGTGGGGGGTCGCACCTGGACGCATCGCGCGAGCCCAACCCGCGAGTCCGGCGGTACGACAACCAATAGATTGATTCCAAACGAAATCGCTCCTAAACCCCACGCGCCAGCGCACCACGGCGCCCTTTTTGTAATCATGCCCCCACACGCAGCGCGCCGTGTGCCCCGCCGTCGAGCGCCGTCACGATGCCGGCGTGACCTGCGCGTGCAGCGGCGACGGTTGCCGTGCAACCACCGTCGCCCAACAGGACGAGCGCCGCCCCCGCCTCGATGAGGGCAGTCACGATGGCGGTGTTACAGTAGCATGTGGGGCGTGTCGGGTGTGTAGGGTGTGTAATCGCCGTCCAGCATGTCGGGTGTATAGGATGTGCAATCGCCGTCCAGCGCCGCGAGCATGGTTGCTGTGCGGCCATCGTCTTCCAGCGAGTCGTAGGGTGCGTAGGGTGTGTAGGGTATGCCATCGTCTTCCAGCAGGTCGAGCGGCACCTCCCCCGCCCCGATCAGGTCGAGCGCGGCCCCCGCGCCGGCGAGGCGATCCACGACGGCGGCGTGTCCGTGGTGAGCAGCGTGTGCGATCGCCGTCCAGCCGGTCGTGTCCGGCACGTCGAGCGCGGCCCCCGCCTTGATGAGCGCATTCGCGATGGCGAGGTGGCCGTGGCGAGCAGCGTACGCGAGCGCCGTCCAGCATTTCGCGTCCGGCACGTCGAGCGCGGCCCCCGCGCCGATGAGCGCAGTCGCGATGGCGAGGTGGCCGTGGCGAGTAGCGTACACGAGCGCCGTCTTGCCCCGTTTGTTCTGCAGGTCGAGCGCGGCCCCCGCCTTGATGAGCGCATTCGCGATGGCGAGGTGGCCGCGGCGAGCAGCGTGCGTGAGCGCCGTCCAGCCTTTCTCGCTCTGCAGGTCGAGCGCGGCCCCCGCGCCGATGAGCGCAGTCACAATGGCGGTGCGGCCGAGGCGAGCAGCCAGCATGATCGCCGTGAAGCCCTTGGCGTCCTGCAGGTCGAGCGCGGCCCCCGCATCGATGAGCGCAGTCACGATGGCGACGTGGCCGTCGCGTGCGGCGAGCGCGATCGCCGTGAGGCCATGTTCGTCCTGAAGGTCGAGCGCAGCGCCCACCTCGATGAGGTTCTTCGCCGCGACGACCTTCCCGTTGCGGCTGGCCGTCATGATGGCGGTCACGCGATCGTCCTCGTATCGCGCGTTCACGCTGACCCCCCCCGCCCGCGCCACCCGTAGCGCCTCTACCCCGAGTCGCGCGGCCGCCAGCACTTGCTCGTATTGTCTCGTGTCCTCGCGGTCGGGCTGGATGGCAAGGCACAGCAGTTGCCGCCCCGCCGACACGCACAGCTCCGTCCGCGTCGCGCGCGGGTCCGCCGGGTCGAGGCGGACGCAGAGCGCGCGCACCAGCTCCTCGCACATCGACAGCCGCGGGCCACGCCCCCACAGCCCCCACCCGCGCCGCGCCCCGAAGACCCGCGCGCACGGCGCCAGCCGCCCGAGCGCGTGGAGCAGCCAGCCCGAGCCCAACACCACGGCGAAGAAGTCCACGGGCTGCCACGCCAGCGGACACTCATTCCGCGACTGGGCGTCGGCGAAGGCCGCGAACGCGTCGGGGCCGGCGGCGTCCTGCCGGGCGACCGCCCGCGCGGCCGCCCGTGCCGCCCGTGCGGCCCGCGCCGCCATCGTCTGGAGGTGTGGGTGGTCTCGTGGATGAGTGGAATGGCGGCACGGTCGACGTTCCTGAAATATCTATTCTTAGGGTTCGAAATTTTCCATAAAATACAGGTACTTCCGTAGGAACGTACTCGAAGTACACTTCCCGAATAAGTACAATGCGTACTTGCATGGGAATGCGTACTTGATTTTTTTTTTCTGACTTTTTCCTATTGGTAGGAATGTACGCGAAGTACGCTTCCCGAATAAGTACAACGCCTACCTGAGACCAGTCGGCGGCTCATAAAACCACATACCTACAATGGTACGAAGCCGAAGCCGAAGCCGAAGCCGAAGTCCGCGGTGGGCGGCGGTCCAGCGGGCGGCTCCGGCGATCAAGAAGGCGGTCGATCGACGAGTGCCGCGCAACACCGCCCGCCTGAACACGTTCCAACTGGGCGATGCCGTCTCCGTTCGCGCCATGCGGACCCCGGGCGGCCTGACGTTGCACGTCCCGCGGGGCCTGTACCGCGGCGCGGACGCTCGCGACCGCCGCTCGGACGCCACCACGTTCCGCGGAGCCACCCGAGTCTCGCGCGGTCGGATGCTCTTCGTGGGTACCGTGGTAGAAACGGGCGAGGAGGTGGAGGCCGATGCGGCCATGCTCGCAACCGCCCTCAGTCTCGATGCCGTGTCCGAACTCGGCTGGCCGACGGCGACCCTGGATGTACCCGCTGCCCTGCGTCAAGAGTTCGGCCGGGAGCACGCGGCCCGGCAAGCGCGAACTGCGTCGGTCGCGGCGTACGCACGGGCGCAACGCATATTCCGAGAGATCCCGGCGGACGTCGTCGGCCATTCCGGGAGCGACGCGGTCGTCGTCATGCTCGACGGGGGCGGCACCAACCGCCAGGCGCTCCTGGACCTCCACGGCGACCGCGTGCGCCCGCTCCACTTCGAGATCCTGGCGAGCGTCGCTCTGGCCAACCAGCTCCTCGGCATGGTGCTGTGGGGCTCCTGCGGCACCGTATTCACTAAGGGTTTCGCGACGCACCTGGGACTCGTGCGCCGCCCGGCTCGGCGCGTCGGGTTCGAGTGCTGTCTGGGGCTGCTGCCACACGTCCTGCGCCGCTCGATCGTCGGTGTGTACGCCGACTACTGCGGCGGCCCGGCGGACGCCTCGATTGTGCCGCTGCAGAAGGCGCTGGCGAAGCTCCCGCGCCTGCTGATCGTGGCGTCGACCATCTCCCTGCGTCGCCACCCCAATTTGGAGACGAATCTGGGCCGCTATTTCCGGGTGCCACGCGACTTCGTCCTGCAGCAGACCATTCGCACGCACACGGCCGGCGCCGTGCGGACCCCGGTGTTTCGGCGGAAATCGGCCGCACTGGTCGCTCTCCTGGGGCGACCCGTCCTTGTGGAATACGAGGAGGGCGCATTCCACCCCGCCATAATCGAGCGCGTCGAGCGCAACGGTAGCGGCGTGTTCCACGTTCGTTTCCGGGGCGATCCCGGTAACGTTTACAAGATGTGCTCCCGCGGACCAGGCGCCCGGAGCTGCCGCCGCATCTGACGTCCGATGGACGCCTGTCGGCCTCGGCCTGGTGATGCACCCAGTAATGCACTCGGTAATCCACCTGCCGCAGGCGCGACGTGCACGAGGCGCGCTACGCGGCGCGAGACACCGGGTGCCCCGGACCGCCCCGCCTAGTGCGCACGTTCGGTATGTGCGAGCATAGGTGACAAAAAAAGTGGTGACGTCTGGAGTCTGGAACGTGTTTTTAAGTGTCTTTAAGTGTCTTTTAGTAAGAAATGGTCGCCGACGTGCTGCCACCAGTCGTATGGAACACGCGTTTTCAGATCTCGTAGACGCACGACGGATGGGGGGAGTTCCAATTGTTGGTGGGACGATCCGATGTAGGATGGATTTTGTCGGAAGGATGTCATGCCTCCATCGGTCTTGTACTCTTAAAACTTCCAATCATGCGTATATATATTGTGAGCCGATCCTCTCGAAATCCCTTTCTCTGGCGCGTGTCCTTGTGAACCCGCGGGACGACTAGCGTGGTCGTAGCGGAGTGTACACGGCGTCTCGTTACGGTGTTCCCGAAACCTCCCCGTGATCGCTGCGAAGAGTTATGCGTACTGGCCCCGGGAGTCGGCGTCGGTGTGGACGTGCGTTATACCTCCAAAAAAATATTTTCGTATAACAAACCAATGCCGTCATCTAAATATACAAAAGCACAACTTAAAGAACTTGAAGAACTTAAAGAAGATCTTGCCGAACTTGTGCCAGCCTTGGAGTCTGTATCCACCCTAGATCTGAAATGCTGCGTGGACCGCTTTAATTTGAGAGAACCACAGTCAAAGAAAAAGAAAAGGAAAATGGGGTGGGCGAAATGGTGCGAGACTGCCGAGACTATCGGACCACCGACAACGGCAAAGTCAAAGAGCAAATCTAAATCGGGTATGAGTAAGGCGCGCATCGCGCATGCACTCGCCAGATGCCTCACAGGCATCTGTTCTATGAAAGTAAATCCAAAAGATCAAGATGAACCAACCATTAATGTTAAGCAGGGGTTTGGCCCAAATATCGAGATCACGGTGACCAAATACATCAACGCTTACGACAAGAAAACGAAGGCGGCTGAGGCTAAGGAGACTGCGAAGAAGGCTAGGGAAGCGCGTAGGAAGGCGAAGCCGAAGCCGAAGCCGAAGAAGGCGAAGCCGAAGGCGAAGCCGAAGGCGAAGCCGAAGGCGAAGCCGAAGAAGGCGAAGCCGAAGGCGAAGCCGAAGGCGAAGCCGAAGGCGAAGCCCACCCGGCGAAGCACTCGGAGCACAGCCGGCAAACCCCGGGTGCGGTACTGAAGAAGAAGAATGCGAATGCCTAGGTGGGGAGTTTCACCGTCCCCTCGATCGATCCTCCACGATTAGTCAAGCGATGTGGAAATTGGCTATTTTGAGTGACATAGATTGACACGCATGTTCTTTCGTGTGTGTCTGCATGTATTGAAGTAAGTCGTCGCAGCCGACCACGATGTTGTATACCACGCACTCACTCCCCCCGGGTGCGTGTTGTATGGAGAACGTGTACCGCCACGCGCCGTAGTAAAATGCCCGCGTGTGTGCGATCACTACCCGCAGCGGCGTGGTCATCCCCCGCTCCACAGCGACCTCGCGTTCGGCGCGCACGCAAGCCTTTATACTCCAATCTCCGTTGTCGTGGTAAACGCTCGCAATTTCATCGTGTGACTCGTGTTTCGTTTCGTTCGTCTGGACGTGACTCCGCGTCCGAACCAGCGATCCAGAAACGTCGTGAAAAAAATCCCTGGTCGCATCCCACGGTGTGGTGTGGTCCCAATCCCGGAAAATACACATAGACTGCAATGCTCGCATGAAGCGCGTTTTGGTCACGCCGGGAATGAAATCGCCGTCGCACCCGCGTCCGAAAGTAGCATTCATACACACGCGACCGGGTGTGTGGTCAGCCACATCTACGTGATCTAACAAACCCGCGAAGGCCTCGAGGCATTGAGTGTTCATACCGTTTTGTTTGACGACGCATACAGTAAGTTCCACGCACCGAGCCTGTAAAATTTCACATGTGCTTATTTTTTCTTCTTGCGACGCCGGAGCTCTTATTCCAGATGACAAACCATGTCGTTGCGAGTAGGCGATGACGGGTTTCTCGAGACAACTTTACCGAATCGCGCCGAATTACTCCGGCGATTGGATGAGTTGTTTACTCGATGGGTAGTCGACGCGAACCAGGGCGGAGTCCCATCGCTATTGAGCACTGCGATGGGGTTGTTCGGCATTGGATTCACTTGCGACAACGACTCGGGAGATGGCGACGGGACTGGCTGGATCTACACGGGCGACGACGCACAAAAAATTCAAGAGATGAAATCACTGGGGGTGGCGCCAAGGAACCGTGCGCTACTGGACTGGTCTTTCAACAGCACTATGCCGGCCATATACGAACTCTTCCTGTGTTTCGAGCAGGTATTTAGCGCGAGAGGAGACGGAGCCGAGAGGACTCCCGTGCCCCGTGCATCACCCCCCCCCACCCACGAACATCACCAATAGGCGGGTGAGATCGACATGTCCACGCTTGGATTCCAAGACCCCATCGTAGGAGATAAATTTAGGTACGTCGAGAGGGAACGTATTTGGGGGAGCCGTGACTCTCCCTTCGTGCGAATCGTGATGCACTCCTTCGCTCACTCCCATTTGGTCCCAGGCGCCTCTTCGGTTCGTTTGTGAATTTGTACCACATGGTGGCATACGCGATCGCGGGTAGTTGCTCGATAGTCGACAGCCTATTCCAGAGCAAGGAGATGCAGAAAATGAATGGTCTCCTCGCCAGTTCGCGCCTCGAGGCCTGGGAGTGGGTGTGACGTATGTACCAGGCGGGGAGATGTATACACACGTCCACTGTACCACTCTCCCCCGTCGTTGTCAGGCCCATGACCTGTCCAAACTGAATAACCTGCAGTTCACGGTATTGTTCTTGATGCGACAGTGTAGTTTTCATCAACTACGCAAGATGAATGGTCAGCTGTACCAACAGGCTTACATCGGTGACGTGATGCGCTCGAACATTGGTACGGAAGTATCGCCAGTGTACGTGTGTGGCGCGTCGACCGGCGACGGCGTGATCTGTGGCGAGACGGAGGAGGCGCACCCACAGCCGCGACCGGGTGGTTGCAAGTGCCGCGGACGTCGGGACCACGCTTTCGACGCTGCTATCGACCGCAACGCCGAATCCCACACGCTGTACCCCACGTGCGCGTGGCTTCCGATCCACCAAAGCGGGAGCATGATCGACAGCCACGTCGTCTGTCGACGCATCGCCGGGTGTAAGGACGCGAGCGTTGAGTCGTTTCTGCGCTCGTGCGTCAAGAAGGAATGTAGCTTCGGGGCGTGGAGCGCCATGACTGCGAGTTCTGGTATCATCGAGGCCGCTGCGAGGGAAGTTTCGAATTGCGAGGATGTGGAAGTGCCGACGTTGGAGCCACAGGACGCGAGCTGGAGTTTCCGGAATGGGATCTACCTGGCGGAGCCGCCTGTGGCTGCTTACTTCGATTCGCCCGACCCACAGCGCAGAGCCCACATGGCGGCACAGCAGGGAGGCGAGTTTTTCTCGTACAAAAAATTAAAAATGGAGCGCTCGTCGGGATGGTGGTCTCATATCTGTACCTCGAAATACATCCCCAATCACTACGACCCACGCCAATGCAGGAACCATCGTCGTGGGGCGAGGCTGCGCGTCCGCGCCGCGAACGACGTAGTGGCAGTAGAGGACCGTCCTAGGAACCGATGCTACAAGAATTACAAAGAGTTTAGAGTCTGTGCCATGTGTAGGCAACCGCAGCAGAGGCATTGCAGACGCTTGTGCGAGAAGAGGAGTCGGGCCATCATCGACGCCTGCGTCGATTGTGATGGCATATGGTGCGCGCGCCACGGTTCGTTGCAGGGCACATTCGTGCTCGCGTGTCACGTCTGCAAACACGAGAAGGAGGAATGCGACTGCGTCGTCTTCGACCCGTATTACCTCGCCAAGGATTCTTGGTACGACATACCGACGCCGTGGATTCAAGCTGGTCCGTGTCCATCTCCCGCATCGCGTCGTCGCAATTGCGAGGTCACCCCTCCGACGCCCCATTCGCAGTTTTGAATTACCAGAAGTTCGACGAAGATCCGGTCATCCACAGACATGTGTGTACGTGGCTGTACATATTGATTGGTCGTCTATTTTACAAGAACGGTGCGTGAATCCCATCATACGAATACCTGTACAAACCGTGTTCAGCCGTCCCCGAACGCCCGTACACAGGCGCCCACGACGATTGGCAAGTGTGTCTGATGATCAAAGGACAGGCCGGCAGCGGAAAGTCGACGATAGCGGACGTCCTCCAATACTATTTTGATCCGTCTCAGGTCGGGCATCTGGCCAACCGGTGCCAAGAGACCTTCGCTCTGTCGACGCTCATCGACCACTACGGGAAGAGGCCCAAGAAGTTGGGCATGTGTACGGAGGTGAAGGAGGATTTCAGGTACTGGTGAGCAAGGGGTGTCGTATAGATGTCGTGGTCACCATCGCCACCCTCCCGTGCGACGCGGATTAGGCTCGACCAAGCCAGTTTTCAACAAATGGTCACTGGCGAGAGCGTAAACGCGAATATCAAGAATCGAGAATGTCTACCAATGACATGGGATAGACACCTAGTTTTGTTCGGTAGGCGGGCGTGTAGCCCGCATGTTTCGTTACCCGCGCTTCGCCACGGTACGTCGCCCCCCCCCCCCCCCCATGCTCGCACTAGGTAACGAATTCCCAAACATTTGGCGAGACAACTCAAACAGCATTGGGCGGCGATTCATACTTTTCGATTTCAACGAGGAGGTGGCTGACGAGGACAAGGACGGTTTGCTCAAGCGTCGTATACGGCGGCGGGAGGTCCCCATGTTCATTCGCAAGTGTCTCGTAGCATATCGCACGACAGTGGCGCGCTGGGGGTCGAAGATCATTTGGGGTAAGGATGACGCGACTTCGCGTAGGATCCTTCCCGACTACTTCCGTGAGACTCAGCGTGCGCTGCGGCAGGATTCAAACCTCTTGACCGGATTCCTTGTTCCGGGCGTGTGTGCAAGTGCCAAGTACGGTTCGCGGTACATCTTCCACCCATCGGCCTACGTAAAATTTGAGACGTTCCAGAAAGGTACAGTTTTGAGGGGCGGCGTATGCATACACGGGGTCGCGATCCCCGCCGCGCCCCTAGACACCCACGCACGGTTCGCTTGCACGCACAGATTTCAATCAGTATTGTCGCGACAAGGGACATCACCAGGGGATGGCGCTCAAGAGGGATCTATACAACACCGAATTCCGTCGACACGGTCTGACCGTCGAGGACAACGCGACGCGTCGGTGGTGGGATGTACCGGACTCCGGAGACGGGATGGGCGGTTTCAAGGTCTCGCAATCGAAATACATCGTAGGGATTGGCATGCATTGTCATTTCCAGGACGCGTTTGATCTCTGCGTCGATCACTCTTGCGCTGCGTGCAAGGCGGCGGGGGAAGGAGGGGCATCCTTCGATGCGTGTCACTGCGAAGCGGGGTCCGGTACGATCAGCGGAGTCGTGAACCAGGAGGCGGATTTGATGCATCGCGCGAAGCGACGGCGTGTCGATTGGCAAAATGCCCTGAAAACGTTGCGCGAACGCGATTTCGATGCGACCGAATTCGGGACGGTGATCAAGGCGCTCACCCACGATAAACAACGGTTCAGGAAAGCTATCCGAGGAGTGGACACCGAAGACATATTTCCGTTTATCGAGGAGGGCGTGCGCAACGGAGCGTTGGTCGTCGACGCCGACGACGATAGCGACGAAACCGACGTGGAGCCGGAATGACGCCCCACAGGGGGGGGGGGGGGGGGGGGGGTTATTTTCCCGTGTATGTATAAGAGATGGATTTGGTAGATTGGACGCTCGACAGTCTTGCGAAATACGATGGTGCGCCCGAGCCCTCGCTTCACTGGGGAGGTCGCACGCGATTAAAACCAAAGCGCGCGCGTCCGGGAAAACGGAAACCGAACGACCGATTAAAACCAAAGCGCGCGCGTCTGGGAAAACGGAAACCGAACGACCGATTAAACCCAAAGCGCGCGCGTCCGGGAGAACGGATGCTGATCGACTCCCACGCGTCCGATCGGATCATGAGTTTTCTCAGGGCGCCCTTGAATCTGACGGTCGCGCGGAAAAGTGTTTCCGATTTGGACGAGGGGAAAGCGCTGCGCGTGACGGGCCTGGGCCCTTCGTATAGCGAGTGGGCGAGGACAAAGTCGTTACCGGAGAGATGGAGGGGCGTGAGGATGATTGACGGCGCCCCGATCAATGGATGGCGCGCCTGGATGCTCAGGGAGCAGCGTTTGCGCGGGATCCCATTATCTGTCGAGCGCACGCTGAAGGGCCACACTGGCAACGTGGTGGCGCTGGCGACGTGGCCGGGGGGCAAGCTGGCGTCGGGGTCGTTCGACAAGACCATCAAGATCTGGGACGTGGCGACGGGGAAGTGCGAGCACACGCTGGAGGGTCACATCAACGGCGTGAAGGCGCTGGCGGCGCTCCCGGAGGGCAAGCTGGCGTCGGGGTCGAGCGACAGGACCATCAAGATCTGGGACGTGGCGACGGGGCAGTGCGAGCGCACGCTGCGGGGCCATACTAGCAGAGTGATGGCGCTGGTGGGGTGGGTCGGGGGCAAGCTGGTGTCGGGGTCGGCCGACGAGACCATCAAGATCTGGGACATGGCGACGGGGCAGTGTGAGCGGACGCTGGAGGGCCACACCAGCGGCGTGAAGGCGCTGGCGGCGCTCCCGGACGGCAAGCTGGCGTCGGGGTCGAGCGACAGCACCATCAAGATCTGGGACGTGGCGGAAGAAAAGTGCGAGTTGACGCTGAGGGGGCACACCAACGCCGTGTATGCGCTGGCGGTTCTCCCGGGCGGTAAGTGGGCGTCGGGGTCGTTCGACAAGACCATCAAGATCTGGGACGTGGCGACGGGGAAGTGCGAGCGCACGCTGAGGGGGCACACCAACGGCGTGCGGGCGCTGGCGGTTCTCCCGGACGGCAAGCTGGCGTCGGGGTCGTTCGACAAGACCATCAAGATCTGGGACGTGGCGACGGGGAAGTGCGAGCACACGCTGGAGGGTCACATCAACGGCGCGCTGGCGACGCTCCCGGGCGGTAAGTGGGCGTCGGCGAAGTCACAGTGGGTGTGTATCTGGGGATCGGTCCCCCGATCCCAACTGTGAATGGCTCACCGGTCGATTCATAGGATTTGCAGTTTTACCCACGTTTCGTCTTCGTCGGTCGTCGACGCCGACGACGATAGCGACGAAACCGACGTGGAGCCGGAATGACGCCCGGGGGGCAATGAGTGTATTTTCACGTGTATGTATAAAGATGAATTTGGTAGATTGGAGGCCCGACGATCTTGCGAAACACGATAATGCTGCCGATCCCTCGCTCCACGGGGGGGGTAGCGCGCGCAAATCCTTCATGGTGCTCCAGGCCGAGGCGAAGCGCAAATACAATAAGTTTAACAAGATGAACACTGTTGAAGCTGTTAGGTTCATACAGAACGGGGGGGACCCGGGGAGTTCGTTTGACTATAACGGCAGGCTGTATTTTCGGGACAAAAACTCGAGAAATGGCGTTTTTTATAGCGATCCGACCAAGGTAAAAGTAAAACCCAAGCGCTCGAGACCCGGGAAACGGAAACTGAATGCCTTCATGCTGCTCCAGGTCGAGGCGAAGCGCAAATACAATACGTTTAGCAAGATGAAGAATTATGAACGTGTTAGGTTCATACAGAACGGGGGGGATCCGGGGAGTTCGTTTGACTATAACGGCAGGATGTATTTTGCGCATAAAAACTCGAAAAATGGCGTTTTTTATAGACGCAAGAGACGCAAGGAGCAATGACCTCGGACACATCGATGATTTAGGAAACGATTGGATATTCGGAAAAGAGATCCATCGATTCTAATTATACTACGGATCGTTTTTCCTTTTTTGTACTCCGCTCGTTTCTAAATATGGATTACAAATCTACACACCACACATCCACCACAAGCAAAAAAAACTACCACGCGGTACGATGGAGAGTAGCCAAGGGCACGACCACACGCTCGCGCGAAGGACGTCTGTCGACAGCACCGAGTCCGCGCGAGCAATGCCGCGCAAGCGCAGTCGTGCGAAGCCCGCGCAGGGCGATCGAAATTGCCAACACGCGACGAGCAAGCGCAGTCGTGGATGCGCGGCGACACGCGCGAGCGTGCCGGGGATCCCTCCCACGCCCGCGGAATACCACGACCAGGGATCCGTCGAAAGCAAGACCACGTACACGGAGGCGATCGCCCACAGTCCCAATGGCGCGGTGGACGGCACACATCCATACGAGTACGACGACGGTGCCACTACCGACGAATACGACGCGTATTCTCCAATGGACCTCGACGCGGAGGCTCTCATACGCACGAATGTGCGGACATTGGCGGCATTGAACAAGGGGTATCCGTACGACGAAGGTTCCACCGACGAATGCGAAGCGGGTACTCCATCGGCCCCCGCGATGTAAGGGGTGGGCGCGTGGCTTGAGTTTTGTGGCGAAAGTGGTGACACAGGGGCACTCATACGAATGTTTGTTCAAATCATTATATTTTTGTGGCTACCCTCGCTACTCGACGTGTGAGTCTCGAACGCGATCGGGATCAGGCTCAGTCGCCCCAGATCTTGATGGTGGTGTCCGCCGACCCTGACGCCAGCGTACCGTCCGCGCGCGCCGTCAGCGCAATCACGGCGCTGGTGTGGCCCCGCAGCGTGCGCTCGCACTCCCCCGTCGCGACGTCCCAGATCTTGATGGTGTTGTCGTGAGACCCCGACGCCAGCTTGCCCCCCGGCCACGCCGTCAGCGCCTGCACGGCGCTGGTGTGGCCTCGCAGCGTGCGCTCACACTCCCCCGTCGCCACGTTCCAGATATTGATGGTGGCGTCCCTCGACCCCGACGCCAGCTTGCCCCGTTCACACGCCACCAGCGCATACACGGCGCTGGTGTGGCCCTTCAGCGTGCGCTCGCACTTCCCCGTCGCGACGTTCCAGATCTTGATGGTGTTGTCGTGAGACCCCGACGCCAGCTTGCCCCCCGCGCACGCCGCCAGCGCAAACACGTAGCTGGTGTGGCCCTCCAGCGTGCGCTCGCACTGCCACGTCGCCACGTCCCAGATCTTGATGGTCCTGTCGAACGAGCACGACGCCAGCGTGCCGTTAGGGAGCACCGTCAGTGCCATTACATCGCTGGTGTGGCCCTCCAGCGTGCGCTCGCACTTCCCCGTCGCCACGTCCCAGATCTTGATGGTCTTGTCCACCGACCCCGACGCCAGCTTGCCTCCCGCGCACGCCGCCAGCGCCCGCACGTAGATGGTGTGGCCCCGCAGCGTGCGCTCGCACTCCCCCGTCGCGACGTCCCAGATCTTGATGGTTTTGTCGTTCGAACACGACGCCAGCTTACCCCCCGCGCACGCCGCCAGCGCCTCCACGTAGCCGGTGTGGCCCTCGAGCGTGCCCTTGCAGACGCTCGGCCCCCGGTTCAGCAAGCGGGTCCGACGGGCGCGCATGACCGTGGCAATCCTAGCATTTATGTCGGGGGGCAGCTTCAAGCGGCGTGGCGGCGGGGCGGGCGCCTCTGGCTTCACTCCCGCTCGCACGCGGAGCGCGGCGACACGACGCGCCGCCTCCTTCCTCTTGACTCGGATCATAGCCCGATACGCCGCCGGAGATTCTGAGCTCATGCGTTGCGCCGCGACCCACTCCCCCCACCCCCCGACCGGGGCGGGAACGCCCTCGGCGTCCGGCGCCATCGGCCAGTCGGTACCGCCCACCGGCCAATACCCCGCCAACGCGGTGGCCTCTTGGGTCAACGCGGTGGCCTCTTGGGTCAGCGCGGCGGCACGCCGGGCCGAGGCTGCCGCGCTCTCCTGACTTTTCTGGACCTTCTCCGCCCATGTCACATATGCGCTCATAAACCCCGAGGAGATAAGTGCCGACTCTCTATCCCACGCAGTTCCCGACGCTCCACTCTCGTCCATGTTTATTCCAACATTAACATTATATTTTTGTGGCTGCCCTCGCTACTCGACGTGTGAGTCTCGAACGCGATCGGGATCAGGCGTGTCGCCCCAGATCTTGATGGTGGTGTCCCTCGACCCTGACGCCAGCGTACCGTCCGCGCGCGCCGTCAGTGCAATCACGGCACCGGTGTGGCCCTCCAGCGTGCGCTCGCACCGCCCCGTCGCCACGTTCCAGATCTTGATGGTCTTGTCCTGCGACCCCGACGCCAGCTTGCCCCCCGGCCACGTCGCCAGCGCCACCACGGCCCAGGCGTGGCCCTGCAGCGTGCGCTCGCACTGCCCCGTCGCCACGTCCCAGATCTTGATGGTCTTGTCGTACGACCCCGACGCCAGCTTGCCCCCCGCGCATACCGCCAACGCCACCACGTAGCTGGTGTGGCCCTCCAGCGTGCGCTCGCACTCCCCCGTCGCCACGTTCCAGATCTTGATGGTCTTGTCCTGCGACCCCGACGCCAGCGTGCCGTTAGGGAGCACCGTCAGTGCCGTCACCTCTGCGGAGTGGCCTATCAGCGTGCCCTCGCGCTGCCCCGTCGCCACGTTCCATATCATGATGGTCCTGGCGTTGTAGACCGCCGCCAGCTTGCCGTTCGGGAGCGCCACCAGCGCGGTCACTATATAATTGATAAAGGCGCGGTCTCGTAGTGTCCGCTTACACACTCCCGTCGCCACGTTCCATATCCTGATGGTCGAGTTGCCCGCCGACGCCAGCGTGCCGTCCGCGCACGCCGCCAGCGCGGTCACCGGGGAGACGTGGCCCGACAGCTCGCGCCCGCCCCGGCCCGTGGCCACGTCCCAGATCTTGATGTTCTTTTCGTACGCCCCCGACGACGCCAGCTTGCCTTCAGGGAGCGCCACCAGATTCATCACTTTGCCGGTGTGGCCCTCGAGCGTGCTCTTGCAGACGCTCGGCCCCCGGTTCAACAAGCGGGTCCGACGGGCGCGCATGACCGTGAACGCTGCCCAGCCCATTACGGGACTGGGTCGGTTCGCCTCCGTGTTCATTTCCATGTCTACCCCGAGCCACCGCGGGGGGCGGGGCTCGGTCTCCAACCACGTTTTGTACGCGTCGTGACACCCCGTCGCTCTCATCGCGTCGTGCACGTCTTTTATTGTAGAGGCTCGGACAATGGCGAACGGAACGGGATCCGACAGGTACAGGTCAATCCTAGCATTTATGTCGGGAGGCAGCTCCAAGCGGCGTGGCGGCGGGGCGGGCGCCTCTGGCTTCACTCCCGCTCGCGCGCGGAGCGCGGCGGCACGACGCGCCGCCCCCTTCCTCTTGTCTCGGAGCATAGCCCGATACACCGCCAGAGATATTGAGCTCACGTGTTGCGCCGCGACCCACTTCCCCCACCCCCCGACCGGGGCGGGAACGCCCTCGGCGTCCGGCGTCATCGGCCAGTCGGTACCGCCCACCGGCCAATGCCCCGCCAACGCGGTGGCCTCTTGGGTCAGCGCGGCGGTACGCCGGGCCGAGGCTGCCGCCCTCTTCTTACTTTTCTGGACCTTCTCCGCCCATGCCACATATGCGCTTATAAACCCCGAGATGATAAGTGCCGACTCTCTATCCAACGCAATTCCCGACGCTCCACTCTCGTCCATGTTTATTCAAACATTAACAATATATTTTTGTGGCTGCCCTCGCTACTCGACTGGTGGTAGCAAACGCGACCGGGGATCAGGCTCGGTCGCCCCAGATCTTGATGGTTTTGTCGTAAGACCCCGACGCTAGCGTACCGTCCGCGCGCGCCACCAGCGCACGCACGGGCCCAGTGTGGCCCTCCAGCGTGCACTCGCACTCCCCTGTCGCCACGTCCCAGATCTTGATGGTATTGTCACTCGACCCCGGGCCACTCGACGCCAGCTTGCCCCCGGGCCACGCCGCCAGCGCCAACACGACGCCAGTGTGGCCCTCCAGCGTGCGCTCGCAGTTCCCCGTCGCCACGTCCCAGATCTTGATGGTCATGTCGCGCGACCCCGACGCCAGCTTGCCCCCCGCGCACGCCGCCAGCGCAAATACGCTGCCGGGCAACACGGTGTCGATGTGGCCTCGCAGCGTGCGCTCGCACGCTCCCGTCTCCACGTTCCAGATATTGATGCTGTTGTCGTACGACCCCGACGCCAGCTTGCCCTCCGCGCACTCCGCCAGCGCAAGCACGCTGTATGGGCCCTCCAGCGTGCGCTCGCACTTCCCCGTCGCCACGTTCCAGATATTGATGGTGTTGTCATGCGACCCCGACGCCAGCTTGTCGCCGCCGCACGCCGCCAGCGCACGCACGATGCCAGTGTGGCCTTGCAGCTGGCGCTCCCATTTTTTCGTCGCCACGTCCCAGATATTGATGGTCTTGCCCGCCGCCGACGCCAGCTTGCCCCCCGCGCACGCCTCCAGCACACGCAATCTGCCTCCGAGTAGGCCGTCTGGGGGGAGGTCCATGCGCTCATACTCCCCCGTCGCCACGTCCCAGATATTGATGCCCGTCCACGCCCCCGACCCCGACCCCGACGCCAGCTTGTCGCCGCCGCACGCCGCCAGCGCACGCACGCGGCCGGTGTGGCCTCGCAGCGTGCGCTTACAGACGCTCGGCCCCCGGTTCAGCAAGCGGGTCCGACGGGCGCGCATGACCACGAACGCTGCCCAGCCCATGACGGGACTGGGTCGCTCCGCCTCCGTGTTCATTTCCATGTCTACCCCGAGCCACCGCGGGGGGCGGGGCTCGGTCTCCAACCACGTTTTGTACGCGTCGTGACACCCCGTCGCTCTCATCGCGTCGTGCACGTCTTTTATTGTAGAGGCTCGGACAATGGCGAACGGAACGGGATCCGACAGGAACGTGGCAATCCTAGTATTTATGTTGGGGGGCAGCTCCACGCTGCGTGGCGGCGGGGTGGGTGCATCTGGCTTCAATCCCACTGGCACGCGGAGCGCGGCGACACGACGCGCCGCCGGAGATTCTGAGCTCACGTGTTGCGCCGCGGCCCACTCCCCCCACCCCACGACCGGGGCGGGGACGCCCTCGGCGTCCAGCGTCATCGGCCAGTCGGTACCGCCCACCAGCCAATGCCCCGCCAACGCGGTGGCCTCTTGGGTCAGCGCGGCGGTGAGCTGGGCCGAGGCTGCCGCTCTCTCCTTATTTTTCTGGACCTTCTCCGCCAACGCGGTGGTAAGCCGGGCCGAGGCTGCCGCGCTCTCCTTATTTCTCTGGACCTCCTCCGCCAACGCGGTGGCCTCTTGGGTCAGCGCCTCGGTGATCCGGGTCGAGGCTGCCGCGCCCTCCTGACACCCCTGGATATTATCCGCCCATGTCACATATGCGCCTACAAACCCCGAGGGGATAAGTGCCCGCTCTCTATCCAACGTAGTCCCCAACGCTCCACTCATGTCCGTTTATTCCAACGTTAACATTATATTTGTGTGTGCCCTCGCTACTCGACGTGTGAGTCTCGAACGCGATCGGGATCAGGCCCAGTCACCCCAGATCTTGATGGTGGTGTCCGCCGACCCTGACGCCAGCGTACCGTTCGCGCGCGCCGCCAACACCCACACGCCGCCGGTATGCCCCTCCAGCGTGCGCTCGCACTGCCCCGTCGCCACGTTCCAGATCTTGATGGTCTCGTCGCGCGACCCCGACGCCAGCTTGCCCCCCGCGCACGCCACCAGCGCCTTCACGCCGTCGGTGTGGCCAT
>Ga0206126_10001971_pt1 | contig 23535 bp, 27 predicted proteins | sample Helgoland_Spring_5_FD_148621 | JGI IMG/M metagenome (GOLD analysis project Ga0206126, IMG submission 148621) | Pelagic subsurface seawater microbial communities from Kabeltonne, Helgoland, North Sea - Helgoland_Spring_Bloom_20160412_1 | ecosystem: Environmental > Aquatic > Marine > Epipelagic ...
TCCGCATTGCGCGGATCCTTTGCTACAGTTGAAACTGTAGGTGATTGGCAAGCGCCTGAAGATACAGATAATGGTTTGTATCTGTGTAATGGCAGCGATTGGACATTGATTCAGGGTTTGGATTCAGCAGGAACACCACCGCCTTTTCAAGGTAGTAACTTCGGGTATGCTTCTGGTGGCAACGATGGTTCGAGTGCAAGTAACATCATCGAAAAGTTTCCGTTTGCGTCTGACGGTAACGCAACAGATGTAGGTGACCTGACAGCGGGTAGATATAATGCTGCGGGACAGAGTTCAGCAACCTATGGTTATAATTCTGGTGGTGTTCCTCTCAGTAATGTCATTAATAAGTTTTCGTTTGCTGCTGACGGTAATGCTACAGATGCGGGTGATTTGACAGTGGCTAGATATAAAAGCGCAGGTCAAAGTTCAACAACTGATGGTTATACTACTGCTAGTGAGGGCAGTCCTTCTGTTACTTACAACGTCATCGATAAGTTCTCTTTCGCGACTGACGGTAATGCTACAGATGTAGGCGATATGTCTGTACACAGATGGGCGGTCGCAGGTCAAAGTTCAACAACTGATGGTTATGCTTCTGGCGGTCTACCCACTTATAACACCATCGATAAGTTTTCTTTCACGACTGACGGTGATGCTACAGATGTAGGCGACTTAAGTTCTGGCAGACAGTCGTTGACAGGTCAAAGTTCAACAACTCATGGTTATAGTTCCGGTGGTGTAACCACCGGACGTATAGATATCATCGATAAATTTCCTTTCGCTTCTGACGATGACGCAACAGACGTTGGTGATTTGACAGTAGGTAAAAACGCCAACAGTGGTCAGAGTTCAACAGCCCATGGTTATAGTTCTGGTGGTTATGATACGGGAGCGTCTAATATTATCGAAAAGTTTCCGTTTGCGTCTGACGCTAATGCTACAGATGTAGGTGACTTGACAGTGGCTAGATATAGTGTCGCTGGTCAACAATACTAATTAAGAGAATTAAAAATGGCATTTAATCTAAACAACCTTTTGTCGACACTGGACTCTTCTATTGGATTGCTTGATAGTTCAAGTGATTTACTATCGATTTTACAAGCAATCAATGTTACAAATCCCACAATGGGGCATGGTAAATCACAGAAAAAGACCTATGCTACTCGTGCCTCATTGCCTGCCGCATCGGTTAGTCTTCGCGGATCCCTTGCTGTAGTTCAGACCATAGGTAATTGGGCAGCAAGTGGAAATGCAGATAATGGTTTGTATGTGTGTAATGGCAACGATTGGGCGTTGGTTCAGGGTTTAGATTCTGCGGGAATACAACCTGTTTTTCAAGGTAGTAACTTTGGGTATACTTCTGGCGGTCTAAATCCCAGCAGCCTTAACGTTATCGATAAGTTTCCTTTCTCGTCAAACAGCAACGCAACAGTGGTTGGTGACTTAACGCAGGCGGGCCGTGGTAGTGGTGGTCAGAGTTCACAGACTCATGGTTATGTATCGGGCAACGGCGCTTCTAACGTCATCGACAAGTTTCCTTTCTCGTCAGACGGCGATGCAACAGATGTTGGCGACTTGACAGCAGGAAGATATAAAATTACTGGCCAAAGTGATGTTGTTAACGGATTTGGTTATGCCACTGCTGGACAAAGTAATCATGGCATCGATAAGTTTCCTTTCTCAGCAGACGGCAACTCAACGGATATAGGCGAGATAACTCAGGGTAGATATGACCCCGCAGGCCAAAGTGATACTGTTAACGGATTTGGTTATACTTCTGGCGGAAGTTTGCCAGCCTCCGGCACTAATGTCATCGATAAGTTTTCTTTCACTTCTAACGGTAATGCTACAGATGTAGGTGATCTATGGCGGAATTCCAGCGGTCTCGCAGGTCAAAGTTCATCTACTCATGGTTATAATACGGGAGGAATGGTAAGGTGGCCGCCGTCATATCCGGCCACCCACGTGAACTATAATGAAATTACAAAGTTTCCCTTTGTTTCAGGCGGAAACTCTTCTGATATAAGTGATCTGACACAAGCTAGACAGGCGGGCGCAGGTCAAAGTTCTACAACTCATGGTTATACTTCTGGTGCCGGAGTGAACGGTGTACCGCCGCAAGCGGCCTACATAGTCTACTGGACAAATACCATCGACAAGTTTCCTTTTGCTTCTGACGATAACGCAACAGATGTCGGTGACCTGACAGGATCTAATAGATTGTTTATATCTGGTCAACAATACTAATTAAGAGAATCTAAGATGGCATTTAATATCACAAATTTAGTTAACGCGATCAACGCTAAAAGTGCTACTGTTGGTGCTGATTCTGCGTTAGACAAAGCCGTTCTTTTAGCGAGTAATGTTAAGAACGCTTTAATATATTCTTCGTTGGTCGATCTACCTACTGCTGATTCTTCGAACCAAGGTGACCTTGTTCGTATTGGGGCATCATTTGGCGCGGACACAAATTACTATGTGTCACACAGAGATAGGTGGAATCTGATTGATTTATCAGATACTGGGTCCATTGTTCTGGGTCAGTATAGACCTTTTCAAGGTAGTAACTACGGATTCGTTACTGGCGGAAGTTCCACTGACATCACGAAGTTCCCGTTTGCGTCTGACGGTAATGCAACAGATTTAGGTGATTTGACACAATCCGCCGCGATTTACTCAGGTCAAAGTTCAGGGACTCATGGTTACTGCACAAACAACAGTGGTGGTAATAAAATCGAAAAGTTTCCTTTCACGTCTAACGCAAACGCGACAGATATAGGTGATTTAGCGGATGCCTCAATCGGTGCTGGAGGAGGTCAAAGTTCATCAACTCATGGTTACACCGCTGGGGGTAGATTTACTTACATTCAAAAGTTTTCTTTCACGACTGATGGTGATGCTACAACAAATTCAGGTGGTTTGGCGGTAAGCACCGGTGCGGCCGCAGGTCAGTCTGATGCTATTAACGCATTCGGTTATGTTACTGGAGGTACCATACCCCCTTCAACATTCAGGAACGACATTCAAAAATTCTCGTTTGCGAGTGAAGCGGCCGCAACAGACATTGGTAATTTAACAATGGCTCGTTATTATATGTCCGGCCAGAGTTCAGAAACTCATGGTTATACTACTGGTGGCACTCAAGGTTCGGGACCAACGGCGTCCACCATTCGAGATCGGATTGACAAGTTTTCTTTCTCTTCTGGCGGTAGCGCGACAGATGTAGGCAACTTGTTAGAGTCTAAGACATCTAACACCGCAGGTCAAAGTTCTACTGTAAGTGGTTATACATCTGGCGGGTTGCCGACAACTTACCAAATCGAAAAGTTTCCTTTCTCGACTGACGCTAACGCAACAGATGTCGGTGACTTAGTTACAAATAGAACTTATATGACTGGTCAACAATACTAAAGGATTAAATTAAATGGCGGGAACAGATATTACACGTCTCTTAGAGGCTATCCAAAAAAAGATAGACGCAGTAGATTCAAGTGCTTCTTCTGGTGATCTACTTCGTCTATTATCATCTGTCCGCCAAGCGGGAACAGGGTCTCTCTTGTCTTACACTAGTGCAAGCCAATTTCCGAACCTAATAGATGGTACATCAGATCCTGAAATGATAGGATATAACATTGAAGATAACAAGTTGTACTTCCAACAAGATGCTTGGAATTATAAAACGACACCGCCGTTTCAAGGTAGTAACCATGGTTATACGTCTGGCGGCATAGGACCTTCTGGCAATACTGATGTCATCGACAAGTTTTCTTTCACCTCTAACGGTAACGCAACAGATGTAGGTAACTTAACCTCGACATCGGGTCAAGGTGCCGCGGGTCAAAGTTCGACTACAAATGGATATGCAAACGCATTTCAAACTTTTTCAAGCAAAATTGACAAAATTTCCTTTGCCTCGGGTGGAGATGCGACAACAAGCGGCACCCTGCCCTATAGTTCGGACGGTCTCTGTGGTCAAAGTTCGACTGCGAACGGATATGCTTCGGGATCTGGATATGTGAGTAAGTTCCCCTTTGCCGCCGATGCTGATGCTGTTGATGTTGTGAATCTTGTCGGCGCCGACGCTGCCCACGGCGCCGGAATAAGTTCATCTTTTGATGGTTATGTTGCTGGCGGGGGTTACAACCCCGGCACAACTCCTATTGACAAGTTTCCTTTTGCGTCTGATGCTAACGCAACAACAGATGTAGGTGATTTGTCAGTAGCAAGAGGATTCATGTCTGGTCAAAATAGTAGTACTCATGGTTATATTTCTGGTGGTTCAGCAGCGTCGCTGAACGCCTATTCAGATACTATTGATAAGTTTCCATTTGTCACTCATGGCACCGCAACAGATGTGGGCAATTTATCGGTCGCTCGTGGATTTGGCATTACCGCCGGTCAAAGTTCGACTACTGATGGTTATGCTTGCGGCGGCCGAGCGTTGCCGGCACCGGCGTACCCTATTCAATCGGTGATCGACAAGTTTTCTTTCGCATCTGGCGGCAATGCTGCAAATATAGGTAGTTTAACAGTAGCCAGACGTGGTTCCGCTGGTCAACAGCACTAATCAAGAGAATCAAGAATGGCATTTAATATCACAAATTTAGTTAATGCGGTTAATGCTAAAAGTGTTACTGTTGGTGCTGATTCTGCATTGGATAGAGCAGTTCTCTTAACAAATGACATCAAGAATGCTTCGATATATTCTTCGTTGGATGATCTACCTACTGCTGATTCTTCAAACTCTGGTAGACTCTCTCGTGTTGGAGACGCAAATAATGCAAATACAAAATACTATGTGTCACAAAGAAATAGGTGGAATCTAATCGGTTTGGATGATTCTGATGTGGTTACTGAGGGTCAGTTTCCCCCTTTTCAAGGTAGTAACTATGGTTATGCTTCTGGTGGGAGTGGTAGTAGTAATGTCATCGAAAAATTCCCGTTTTCGTCTGACGCTAACGCAACAGATATAGGTGACTTGACAGTAGCAAGAAACGGGGCCGCCGGTCAAAGTTCTACAACTCATGGTTATACCTCTGGTGGGAGTGGTGGTACTAATGTCATTGATAAGTTTCCTTTCACTTCTGGCGGTAACGCATCAGATGTAGGTGATTTGACAGTAGGTAGATATCATATCGCTGGTCAGAGTTCATCAACTCATGGTTATTCTTCTGGTGGTTATAACTCTAATGTCATTGATAAGTTCCCTTTCTCAACTGACGGTAATGCTACAGATGTAGGTGATTTGACAGTGTCCAGATATGGTGCCGCAGGTCAAAGTTCAACAACTCATGGTTATTCTTCTGGTGGCGCGTTGCCAAGTGTTGGCACTCCCAACACCATCGATAAGTTTTCATTTACAGCAGACGGTAATGCTACAGATGTCGGTGACTTAGTTGCAGGTAGATATTATTCAACCGGTCAAAGTTCAACAACTCACGGTTATAATACTGGGGGATACCCCGTGGGCACAATCCAGAAGTTTACTTTCGCGACTGACACTAACGCAACAACTGTGGGAAATTTGTCAGTGTCCCGAGGCGGCTCCGCAGGTCAAAGTTCAACAACTCATGGTTATACCTCTGGTGGGACCGCTGGTACTAATGTCATTGATAAGTTCCCTTTCTCAACTGACGCTAATGCTACAGATGTCGGTGATTTGACAGTAGGTAGATATTATATCGCTGGTCAACAATACTAAAGGATTAAATTAAATGTCAGGAACAGATATTACAAATCTTTTGGATATTGTTCAGAGGAAAATAAACGCAGTAGATTCAAGTGCTTCCACTAGTGATCTGCTTTACCTATTATCGGCTATTCGACAGTCCGGAGAAGGGTCTGTTTTTGCTTATGATAATGAAAGTCAGATTCCGAATCTATTAGACGGTACACCAGATCCTGAAATGATAGCCTATACCCTTGACAGTGACAAGTTGTATTTTCAGAGAGGCTCTTGGGTTGGCAAAGAATTACCGATAACCATAATACCTTTTCAAGGTAGTAACTATGGTTATGTTTCTGGTGCCAACCCAGGCGGAGGTGCGCTTGACACCATCGACAAATATCCTTTCACGTCTGACGGTAATGCTACAGATGTAGGTAACTTGTCCGTAGGAAGATGGCAATGCGCAGGGCAGAGTTCAGCAACTCATGGTTATACTTCTGGTGGCAACACGGGCCCTGCTCTAAGTGGGCCAGTAGACACCATCGATAAGTTTCCTTTCTCGACTGACGCTAACGCTACAGATGTAGGTAACTTGACCGCAGCCAGAACCGCCACCTCAGGTCAAAGTTCTATCCCTAATGGATATGGTTATAATACTGGTGGTGGTAATGTCATTGAAAAGTTTTCTTTCACTTCTGACGGTAACTCAACATCAGTAGGCAATACGCTAGCATCTAGAGAGTATGCTGTAGGTCAAAGTTCAACAACTCATGGTTATGCTTCTGGTAATTATCCGATAACCACTGACATCGATAAATTCCCGTTTTCGTCTGACGGTAACTCAACAGACGTTGGTGATTTGACAGTGGGTAGAGGTGGCAATTTTGGACAGAGTTCTACAACTCATGGTTATACTGCTGGTGGTTATAGCCCCGTCGGTAATGACGATCCCATCGACAAGTTTTCTTTCGCAACTGACGGTAACGCAACAGATGTCGGTGATTTGACGGTAGGAAGACAAACCGGTGCAGGTTCAAGTTCTACAACTCATGGTTATAGTGCTGGTGGTTATGGTCCAGGCACGTCGAATATCATTGATAAATTTCCTTTCTCGACTGACGCTAACGCAACAGATGTCGGTGACTTAACCCTGGGCAGATATCAAGGCGCTGGTCAACAATACTAAGATTTGACTATATACATGTATATGATTGAAAATTTGGAGTTTTGTTATGGATGCAGAGAAATCTTTTCGTGAGAATCGATATGTCTATCTTTCGGGTGCTGTTTCTCGTGACGATTGCGAGAAACTCACCAATCACATGTTTGAACTTTTTGAAAACGGTGAGTTAGAAAAAGACCCTCAGTGCCCTCTTTCAGATTCAATATATGGAAACCCCATATTTGATAATCTTGCTGCATCTCTTGCGCCTGCTTTGTCCAAGCAATTAGGTGTAGAGATCGCACCAACTTATACCTACTGCCGTATCTACAGAAACTCAGAACTTTTAGTTCGACACACAGATCGCCCATCATGCGAGATTTCTGGAACTATGACTCTGGGGTTCGACGACTCTTCGGGTATATGGCCAATCTTCTTTGCTGAAGATGAAGATGATGTTGTGGGTCATCCTTTAGAAATCAATATTGGCGATATTGTAATGTATCGAGGATGTGAGTTACCTCATTGGAGACCAAAGTACAAGGGTAAATGGCAAGTTCAAGTATTCTTTCACTATGTCAATGTGAATGGTCCTCACAAAGATCATATCTTCGATGGTCGATCTACCATGGGTGTGCCAAAAGAGCAACAACCCTTACTCGTTGAAGCGCCTCAGAGAGAAGAACTGACATCAAAGGTCATCTATGATGGTGTTATGATTACAACGAACGATGAAGTCTTTCCGGGCTTAACACACTTCGATAAAGACTTTAACCCTCATCTCTCGTTCACAGCAGAAGAATGTAAGAAAATTGTTTCACACTCAGACACTCTTTATCCCTCAAAGTCAACTGTTGGTGGAGGTGATAAAGAAAGAACTTACGATGTTGACATTCGTGCTGTAGACACGTATAGTATAGAATTGAATGACAAAACTAAGTGGATATTTGATCGTATTGCTGCCGCTACGGGAACAGCGAATCGCGACTATTACAAATATAATGTTTTGGGAATAACTCATTCGTTACAGTTGTTACACTATAAAGGTGATGAGAACGGACACTATGATTGGCATATCGATGCTGGACCTGGCCCAAGTTGTACTCGCAAGATTTCGGTGATCGTACCTCTCAATAACCCCGAAGAATTTGAAGGTGGTGTTCTTGATATCAACAACAGCGGTACGATTGTTGCTGCCCCTCAAACACCCGGAACTATGATTCTTTTTCCAAGTTTTACTCCTCATAGAGTGAATCCAGTGACGAAAGGTGATCGATGGTCCCTTGTTTCTTGGGTACACGGTACTGATAGATTCAAATAGTATAAATAGTAGTTGACATCATTAAACTTATTGTGTATAATGCTCTTGAAGCTAACCTAATAGAAGAATGGCATGGCAGGAGTAATTAAATGCCGAACCTAAGTATACCAGAAATCACTAAAGACGGTAAAGAGTATCGTTCTGTTCTTCTCGTCGAAAAAACATTTGAAAAAAATGGAAAAACCAATGTTTTTAAAACTGATGGCGGTTTATTTCATGCGAAGTACATATTAATTGGTACGACTAAAATAACCAAAAGTTCTGATGTTGATAAAACTGCCGGAGAAATCTTATCGCTTAGACTTAAAAAAGGACTTGATAGAATCTTAAAGATTGGTGGGACTTACGCCGGATCAAAATCGAACGTTGAAATTCCTATAACTCAACTTGAAAAGAGTGAAGAGTTCGGGGGCATGCCCGCAGGTGGTACCCGAGTTAACAAAGGGCTTTTGTTTGAGACTGATCTCGCAAAACGGTTAGACGAATACGTTGAAGGAAGACAAGGTAAAGGACAATACGCTTCCGAAACGTCAAAAATAATTGAAATGTGTTCTGCAAAAATAGGTTCACCAGTCGTCAATTTCAGACATGAAGGCGGCGCTAATACATCAAGACCTATCGTTAATTCTGGATCACAGGTTTTTGTATCCCCTAAAGATCATAGAGAACACGGAAGTAAATTGACTGATATTACTCTTGTGCACCATAACAAAAAAGAAAGTTATCTTTCCCTCAAATATAGTTCCACGCTTACCTTTGTCAATTCTGGTGTAAGTAAAATTTTTCCGGAAACAGAAATTAAAAAGGGATCAATTAGTTCTCCTGTCGGAAAAGCAATTATGTCTGCCTTCGGTATCGACGAGTTGTTATTTTGTAATGTGTTTAATGATTACGGCAAAGGAACTCGCCATGCGACTGGCGTCAATGTATCTTCTAAAATCGATAGAAATGCTTTAAAATTATTTTTATCGACAGCTATAGGGTCTGACTATTGGATGATTCACGGAATGGATGGCGGTAAAATATGGTCTTGGTATATGGATCCTAGTAAAAATAACACCATGTCGACAATCAGTGGACCGATTATAATAGATTACGGTGGTTCATCTGGTACTGGTAAGCGTGTTAATATATCATTCAGTAATTCATTTTTTGATTTTACAGTAAACATACGTAACAAACAGTCTGGTCGTTATCCTTCTCATATCATGTGTGACTACAAAAGCAAACCAGCAACCGGTAAAAAATTATTATAAATAGTTAAACTATTAAAGACATAGAAGCCGATGTTAGCATTTTCTGATTTTCTGACCGAACAAAAGAATACCCATATGACCCACATTGAGGATAAAGTCCTCTACGGTGGTGTTAATGGTACACGTCAAGCAATCTTTGCCTTACGTGATTTACGTGATATGCTTAGTGGTGTAAAAGATACGGGAGTTTCTGTCAAGTGGGATGGCGCACCTGCTATCTTTGCTGGTACTGATCCACGAGACGGTCAGTTCTTTGTAGCAAAGAAAGGTATTTTTAATAAGAACCCTAAAGTCTACAAGACGCCCGCAGAGGTAGACGAAGACACTTCGGGTGATCTTGCTACTAAACTTAAAGACGCATTACAGTATCTACCCGCTCTTGGAATCAAAGGTGTTATTCAAGGGGACTTCTTATTTGGTAAGGGTGATATTAAGAAACAAAAAATTAAAGGCGAAAGATACATTACCTTCCATCCTAACACTATTGTTTATGCTATTCCGGTTGATCAAGCAAAAGACATTCAGCGAGCAAAAATCGGTATTGTATGGCATACTACATATACAGGTAGTACATTTGAAACAATGAAAGCATCATATGGAGTTGATGTGAGTAAGTTGAAAAAGACCGCCAACGTGTGGTCACAAGACGCAATGCTTCGAGATGTTCGAAGCGCAACCATGACTAAAAATGAAACGGAGACAGTGAATGAATATCTTTCGCAAATTGGTAAACTTTTTAACGGGATCTCAGGAACAACCCTTAGAACCCTCGAAGCCAACCAAACCCTTGCCCAGCACATCGAGCAGTTCAACAACACCTACGTCCGAGCCGGCGCAACCATCGGTGATAGTAGAGCCCACACCACCAAGCTCATCAACTGGATCAAAAACAAGTACAAAAAAGAAATCGACAACCGCAAAAGCGACCGCGGCAAAGCCACGCAAAAAGCGAAGCTCGACGACCTCCTCTCCTTCTTCGGCGAAGAAAACAAAGCAAACTTAATTCGAATGTTCGAGTTGCAAAAATTGATTGTTATTGTTAAACTGAAACTTATAAATAAACTTAATAAACTGAATAGTCTTGAAACCTTTATTAAAACCCGAAAGGGTTTCAAGGTTACAGGTCAGGAAGGATATGTAGCAATAGACACAATTGGTGGTGATGCGGTGAAACTTGTTGATCGTATGGAGTTTTCATACAACAACTTTTCACCTGATATTTTGAAAGGATGGGATAAACCAACGAGAAATTAAGATGACAAAACCTTTAAGTTTTAAAGATTTTTTAGTAGTCGATTACACTCCTGGCATGCCAGAAGAAATCTCCTGGGCAGCAATGAAACGTAGGAGAGGTCGTATTGGGGAAGAGGTCGAGGAGACAGACGAAGCCCTCGACTTCGCGCAGCGAAGAGCCCGTGGTAGAGTCATGCGCAAAAACAAAGCGAAGATTGCTATGGGTCGTAGGAAAGCGGCAAACCGAGCCGCTGATCCCGAAAGACTTAAGAAGAGAGCGCGTAAACAAGCCATGAATGTAATGTTCAAGAAACTCGCGAAAGGGACTTCTCGTGCGGACTTACCGGCTACACGTCGTCAAGAAATTGAAAAACGTCTTGAGAAACTGAAACCCAGAATTGATAAGATGTCGCGCAAGTTGTTACCACAGGTTCGTAAGATGGAAAAAGAACGAAGAATGGGTAAGCAGAACAAAGATGCCTAATATACCATCGTTTAAACAGTATCTCGTAGAGGAACAACGCGAGGTATTTTTCACCTTCGGCCGAATGAACCCTCCGACAATAGGCCATGGGAAAGTGATTAATGCTTTGGCGACCAAGTCTGGGCGTAATCCATATAAAGTATTCTTATCACAATCCCAAGATTCAAAAAAGAATCCTCTTAGTTATGAACAAAAGATAAAGCATGTTCGTAAGATGTTCCCTAAACATGCTCGAAACATCATTTCAAACAAGAGTTATAAGACTGTGTTCGAAGTCGTGACTGGTCTATACGATCAGGGATTCAACAAGATCACCATGGTTGTAGGTTCAGATCGGGTGACAGAATTTGAAACCTTGTTAGGGAAGTACAACGGTGTTAAAGGGCGACACGGTTTTTATAACTTCGAAAAGATAAACATTGCCTCTGCGGGTGCTCGTGACCCTGACGCTGAAGGTGTTGAAGGAATGTCAGCATCAAAGCAACGTGAGAACGCAAGGAACAATGATTTCATAACATTCGGTCAAGGTGTTCCTAAGACAATGTCGAACAAGGACTCGAAGCGATTGTTCAACGACATTCGTTCTGGTATGGGTCTGAAAGAGACTTTGCAGTTTAAGAATCATATCGAACTTGAATCCGTATCTGAAATGCGCGAAAAGTTTGTTGAAGGTAATCTGTTCAGCGAAGGTGATAAAGTTGTTATCAAATCAACAGGTGAGAACGGTCACATCCATCGACTCGGCACTAATTATTTAATTATTGCTCTTGAAGAAGGTAATATTTCTCGTCGATGGATTGATGACGTAGAGTTAAAGACGAAGAACGAGAAGACTGATCGGTGGTATAAAGATCAACCCGAATGGGGCACACCTGAAGCAACTAAGAAAGCCAAGAAGAAAGTGCCTGGTCAAGTCAAAGAAGATGAAATCGACAGCGCGAAACAACAGATTCGCCTAGATAAAGAACGAGACCGCGAAGAGAATCAACGAGAAAGAGAACGAAAAAAGCTTGGATACGATCGTGTTCTTGATCGGGCCCGTCTTGCCCGCGCTCGTCGTAAAAACAAACAGACAAACTAAAAGATATAAATAATAGTTATCCGGATAGAGGAAATTTTTCTGTGAAAAAATTCAAAGGTATGAGAGAATCTCTCAAGGGAAATAAAGAAGCAACCGAACTTGATGAAGCAATTGACTTCCGTAAAGCCTTCATGGATATCCAGTCATATGCCAAGAAGAGTGGTGGTATTGACAAGACTGACTTTGAGAAAGTTGCATACTACGTCAAAGCAATCGGAGACAATCAGAACACACCTAATGTTGCTAACAAAGCATTCATGGCAATGAAAAAACATATTGCTGGGCTAGATACGGATGTGCGAGATGGAATTCATGTGTTGTTAAAGAAACACGGCATGGTGAAGAATGGTCGTATGGTACAAGAGTCAACAGATCTTAGTGAAAATCTGAATCCTAAACAGATCGCGTTACTCAAGAAGAGTTATTCTACCATCGATCGAATTGACCCTTCTGGACCTGCATATAAGAAAGCGAAAGGTATGATCTCTGGATTAGAAAAAGACAATCTAATTGATCTTGCTAAAGCAAAAGTCAAGTGGTTGTCTCAGATTGCGGCTGATGAATTGCGTAAGCAACACAACGTTAAGTTAAAGGCTTCCGAATATATGGAGTCTGTTAAAGAGTCAACAATAAATGAGTTGACCACTGTAGATCGAGAGAAGTTAGTCAAAGTATTTGACAAATTGAAAAAAGGTTCAACCGTCAAAATCAAGTCTAATGACTCCATCAAGAAGGGTGATGACTACATTGAATTTGTTGTTAAATCAAAGAGTACAGTTCGTAAGGGTGAAGTAGAAAAGATTACCCTTGCTAACAAAGGAAATCCAACCGGTGTAAAAAGATTCTTATACAAAAGAGTTGGTACTTCGATGGTATCGTTTGCCGTTGGTGACATGGCAGCCTCTATTGTAGATATTAAAGAGTCGACTGAACTCGAAGAAAAGGGTAAGGGTCTCTGGCACAACATTCGTAAGAAGCGAGAGCGTGGTGAACCCAAAGCCAAACCAGGCGATAAGGATTATCCCAAGACTCTAGACATCGATGAAACAAAGATTGGTAAACTTCCCGCAAACGCAAGTCGTGAAGATAAGATTAGACATACTGTTCAGATTATGAAGAAGTATGCTGCAAACAAGGGTAAGTCAGAAAATGAGTTGAGAAAAGGTGCTATCGATTATCTTGACCAATTCATCAACAAAAACAAAAAGACTGACGCCTACATCGCGAAGATGACAGCAAAGAAAGAGTCGAAAGCGCCTGCACTAAAAAGTTCAGATTATCCGAAAGGCACTTCTCAGTCTGCACAGGCATTCAAAGATAAGTTCGCCAAAAATAAGAAAGAATCAGTTGATGAAGCGGCACTTGAAGAAAAGACTAAGTGGAAAATGGGTGATGGTCGCCCAAGAAACGGTGCTCGTATTGAAAACGATAGGTTCTGGAACTTACCGTATGATTCTTTAAAGTATATCGCCAAAGATGCTGGTGATGCCATAAAAGCAAATCCCACTGCAAGAAAGGCAACTACTGGACCGGGCAACTGGGCAGACCAAGTTGCGGATGCTGCCACAGTCATGCAATGGAGAAAGAAAAACGGTATTAAGGAGTCAGACGAAGGTGTCGAAGAAGCATCGATTCTTAAAACTACACATAAGAATGTAACTAATAAAAAATCAGTAGAAAAAGATCGTAAGAAAGCAGTAAAAACCCTTGCCGATATTCGTAAAGGTAAGTATGCCGGTGTTAAGATGGCAAATGAAGATCATGATTCAAGTTGTGTAACTGAGTCAATGGAGTTGGGAGAATTGACTACCCAACAATTGATTAAAAAGTTAGGCGCGGATACCATCTTTAAAAAAAAGTATAGTGCTGCCGCTGATAAAGTGAAAGAGATTATGTTTAAACACGGTGATAAACCTAGACATGGTAAAGAATACTATGCAGGTAAGATCGCTCGACAAGTGGATCTCGATCCGCATATACTTGCATTGATGGTTGACTAACGAAATGGTTAGTTTTAAGAATTTTTGTGAGGCAACCTACCAAGGGAAGAAAGTAACATTAAACAAACCCTCGGCAGGTGATGTAAAGAAGTCAAAGGTCTTTGTTGACCCTGACGGAGACGGAGTTGCGAAAAAAGTTAATTTTGGTGATAAAAACATGACGATCAAGAAGAATATTCCTGCTCGTCGAAAATCCTTTAGGGCGCGCCACAAGTGTGACACTGCAAAGGATAAGAGCACACCAAGGTACTGGAGCTGTAAAGCCTGGTAGTTTATAACTTAATTCGTAGGATGAGAAACAATGAGCGACGATGTACGGTTACAAAGGATCGAGGAGAAACTCGATAAACTTGCAGATGTGGTAGTTGGTATGGCAAGGGTAGAAGAAAAGATTATTGATCTTGAGACAAGACGTGCTGAAGGTCATGAAAGGCTCAATAGAATCTCTAATAAAGTAGATGAAATTGACTCACATGTAATATCCATGCGAGAACGCATGAATGTTGTATCAAAAGTGTTGTGGGTAATGAGTGCAGGTGTTATCACTGCGATTATTACACATTTCCAAGAAATGTTATAAAGGACAGGAACAATGGATAGCAAAATTATTAAAAACATTTTCTCGGCATGGCAGGATGTCGTAGAAAAGAAAAAGTTGGATCCTGTAGACGATAAAGCAAACGATAAAGAATTTAAGAATCGTAAAGACAAAGACATTGACAACGATGGTGATGTCGATTCTTCGGATGAGTATCTGCACAAGAGACGTGCTGCTACTGATGACGCAATCGACGGCGGTAAAAAACCTGCTGACAATGCTAAACCTAAGAAGGGTGTTAATCCTTTCAAGAAGGAAGAAGTTGAGGTTGATGAAGCACGTCAGATGAAAGATCCTAAGAAAGATTCAATGGTCACTAAAGGTGGTAAGACCATCGTGATCGACAAGTCTAAGGAAGCAGAGTACCTCAAGAAAGGTTGGACTCTATCTGAAGCTTCTGATATTGATACTAAATCAGTAGACAAAGCATTGTCTCATGATTGTGCCAAGCATGTAACCTCAGAACAATGGGGATTCGGTGAATGTATCGCAGGCGAACACACCCTTGTTGAACAAGAAGATGGTTCTGCTGTTGTGACTCATTACGACGTAGTGTTTGAACATGGTGTTGAGTTTGAGGTCCCTGTCGAAGATCTTGAAATTCTCTTTTCTGAGTCACATAAACATACTGCTAAGAAAATGAAAGAAAGCAAGACCCATGCTGATCGTACAAAAGGTGCATCAAAAGCAGAGACGATGAAAGACAAGCGTAAGGGTAAGCCAGCAAACGACATGGCAAACGATCTCGATGCTGACAATCCTGAACTTGCGGCAGACGATGCGAAAGGTCATGAAGACGCTACTAAAGCAGGTCGTGCTGTCAAAGGTCAAGCACCTGCGCGCCCAGGCGAGAAGCGCATGGGAGACACAAAGATTGTGAATCCTGTCAAGGGTTCAGTAACATCAACAACAGGTAAGGAGGGTTAAATGTCAATAAAAGCACCACATTGGGCACCAGCAGGTACTCATCCTACTTCAAAGGGATGGGCAACACCAACCGGCGAAGTAGTCAAAAAACAGAAGTTTACTGCGGAACAAATCGCAGAGTGGCATTCGGGTCCAGTCGTACAGACATTACACGAAGCACCAGTCGTCGAATCAGTGGTAACACCTGAAGTACAAGAATTTCATTATGGAGAAACCGCTGAAGAAACTTCCCCCGAACTATAAGGAAGACTAATGAGTGATGAATTAGAAAAGATCCATCATCCTGCTGATACTAACGGAGACGGTAAAGTATCCGAAGAAGAACAGGCAATGTATCTAGAGTTTAAAAGAAAAGAACTTGACGATGCTGACGCAATGCGTGATGCGCAACGTAAGATGACGTGGTTTGCTTTATTCGGATTATTACTCTACCCCTTTGCTGTTGTATTAGCCGATACGGTTGGTCTAAACCAAGCCTCAAAGATCCTCGGTGATATGGCGGCTACATACTTCGTGTCTGTAGCGGCAATTGTAGCAGCATTCTTTGGTGGTCAAGCGTACTCAACATCTAAGAAGTAGATAAAATCGTCTCCTAGAAAACCCACAAACGCTGTGGGTTTTTTTATAAGTATAATAAAGTGAATTTGTTATAAGGGATCCTGATGTTACTATTTGATGATTTAGACGAAGAGAATTTTCTTCTATATGCCGCAAAAAATTATTATAACCCCACTTGTATTGACGCAGAAGAATTCTACGAAGATATAAAGAGATTTAAATATCTGAAGAGATTGATTAGGCGATATGATGATGGCGGTACACTTGCGGTCAATTTGATATTAAATCATCTAGTAGTAATTTTTAATGTGTTTGGTATTGAAGCCGGTTTACGAATGTTAGAATATAAGTTGGTTATTGCCTCGGATCTTTCAATCGTCAAACCTTTCCTGATATATTTGAACGCTATCACAAATGATAAATATACAGGTATACCTATGGACAACCATGTCGTAGAAGAATTGAGGAAAATATAGTGTCATTAGCATCAAGAGCAGGAGATATCTACTATTCGTTTAGGTTTGTAAAACTTCTCACAACGCCGTGGAACGAAACCGACGCCTATGATTTAGGTATTATTGACGAGAATGGAAAGCGTGTCAAGTCAGTTAAATTAGATAATGATGAAAAGAAATCGGCTTACAGTACGTTTATTCGTATGGTATTTAATCTCAAAAGATTGTTAGAAAAGGTTCCGGGAGGAAAGTCTGTCCTTTCGTCATATGCTGCCGCATTGTTTCTACTCAGAGAGAAATATGAACTGTCAGATAAAACGATAGACAAGATGCTCAAGCAATGTGAGATTGACCCATTAGATCTGATGTCAGAAAGTAGTCAATGGTATGTGTTAGACGATAGACAATTATCTCCTGGCCTCTATCATGTTCGAGAAGAGAAGTTGTTATCATCTACTCTTGATGACATAGTCAACGCAAAGGATAAAGTTCGTGTGTCCAATGACAACTATCCTATTGGTGAAATTTTTGGTTTAGATATATATGAAGTAACACACTTAAACTCAAATCAACCTGTATATGTAACAGTAGGGGAACTTTACAAATGAAATCATTCAAAAACTTCGTAGAAGAACCTACAATGACAACTGGGCCTGGAGTGGCGGGAACATCACCTAATGATCCCGCTGATTGGGCTCACAATAAAAAGAAAAAGAATCGGCGACCCCTTACTCGACGATTCATTGAAATTAATGGCAAGTTTAAAAAACAAGAAAAATGAAACGCTTGTTGTTATTCGTTCTACTCCTTTCTGGATGTAGTAATGTAGGATGGTCTCCCAATGTTCAAGAAAGGGAACAACCGGACGACACATCTTTATACAGTATAAGTATTACTGCCACATACCCCAAAGATCAATTTATGTCTTCTGAGGAACGAGAAGAATACGTTTTGTTGCCTCCTCATGCTCAAGATAGGCTGATGGAGTATTATCGACAAAGAGAAGACGACAGAGAAAGAGAAGACGAAATACTTGTCTGTCTGTTACAGTTACCACCAAGTTTGGAGTGTTAGATTATGCTGTTTTTTATTAAACTATTACCTGTTTTACTTTTAGTGGGCGGCGGTGCGTATGGTTATCATACAGTCAAAGTAAACGAAATGAGTGCCACAATCGCACAGAAAGAATCCGCAATTGTTATTCTGAAATCAAACGAAGAGAAACTCATTGCGGCAGAAGAAAAGAACCGTAAAGCAATTGAGACGATGAAACAAGACATTGAGAAACAACGGGAAGCATTCACGAATCTGTCGACTCAACATGTCCAACTTACTAAAGAACGTGACGAATACATGTCGATATTTCGCAAACACGACCTCACAAAACTAGCACGGCGAAAACCAGGTCTGATTGAGCCTCGAATCAATAACGGTACAGCACAAGTGTTTCGCCAAGTGGAGCAAGACAGTCGTGAAGTGGATCAAGCAGACGATGTAGTGGAGATTAAAAATGAAAAAGATTAGTATCGTATTGATTGTATTGGTTGCTATATTACTTCCAGGCTGTTCGTCGATCCCGATTTTTGGTTGGGGAAAAGAACCCGAACCACTTCCTCCTAAAGTTGTCACTGTCACTGAGACAGTCCCTTTACGGATTTATCAACCGCCTCTTCCTCAAGAGATTTCACTTGAGAATGTTAAGTTTTTTGTTATCACACAGAAGAACCTAGAAGAGCAGACGGCTAAGATTGAAAAAATTCTTGGAGGAGATTTCGTAGTATTCGCTTTGACTCCTCAAAGTTATGAAAACATGGCTTACAATCTTCAAGAGATTCGACGATATGTTCGTCAACAGAAAGAGATCATTCTCTACTACCGTGAAGCCACGACAGGTGATGATGGAACTGATGCTGAAGATTGGATAGAAAAGAATAAAGAAGTGGTAGAACAACAGAAATCTGATTGACACGGCGTTATATGTAGTGTATCATGTACCTTGTATAAATTATAAAAAGAGAAAAACGAATGTCGCTGAAAATAGATCTATCCCGAGACGAACTGTTAGAAGACTATGCTGTCGGGATGCTGAAAGATTTTTACTTAAAAGAATATGAAACATCGCCTCAAGAAGCCTATTCTCGTGCCGCAAAAGCATGGTCAACATACAAAGATGAATTAGACGAAGATATGGCAAGCCGACTCTATGAGTATGTGAGCAAGAAGTGGTTCATGTTCGCATCTCCTGTGCTGTCGAACGCCCCCAATGGTGATACAAAAAACAAAGGGATGCCCATCTCCTGTTTCCTTACATATGTTCCCGACACTCTCGAAGGGTTGATCGAACACTCGTCTGAGTTGCGTTGGTTAAGCGTTATGGGTGGTGGCGTAGGTGGTCACTGGTCAGACGTTCGTACCGTGAGTGATATCGCACCAGGCCCAATGCCGTTTCTACACACTGTAGATGCTGACATGATTGCGTATCGTCAAGGTAAGACTCGCAAGGGTTCTTATGCGGCATATATGGATGTGAGTCATCCCGAAATCATTGAGTTTTTGAACATGCGTATACCTACGGGTGACGTACAACGCAAAGCATTGAATCTGCACAACGCAGTCAATATCACTGATGAGTTTATGGACGCTGTTGTAAACAATAAGACATTTGATCTGCGAGATCCAAAGGACGACGCTGTCAAAGATACTGTTAGTGCTCGAAAACTGTGGGAACGAATCATTGAGATTCGTTTTCGAACAGGCGAACCTTATCTAAACTTTATCGATACGGCGAACCGAGATCTGCCTCAGAGTCTAAAAGATCTTGGTCTGCGTATCAACGGTAGTAATCTATGTAACGAGATTCACTTACCTACAAGTGCTGATCGAACCGCTGTGTGTTGTCTGTCGTCACTCAATCTGGAGTATTACGACGAATGGAAAGATACTAACATTGTTAGGGATCTTATTCGAATGCTTGATAACGTATTAGAGTATTTTATTGAGAACGCACCCGACACAATCTCAAGAGCAAGATATAGCGCATCACGAGAAAGATCTATTGGGTTGGGTGCTATGGGGTTTCATTCACTACTCCAAAAACATGGGGTTGCTTGGGAATCCGATAAGGCACGCGAAATCAATGATGTGGTGTTCAGTCGCATTAAGTCAGAGGCACTTGAAGAGACTCGGTTTCTTGCTCGTGTGCGTGGTTGTTATCCTGATGGTGAAGGTTATGGTCGTAGGAATGCACACCTGTTAGCGATTGCTCCTAATGCGTCAAGTGGTGTTGTTCTATCAACAAGCCCTTCGATCGAACCATCTAAGGCAAATGCATACACACATCGTACTCGTGCTGGTTCATTCCTTGTAAAGAATAAATATCTCACAACATTACTTGAAGAGAAAGGTCAGAACAACGATTCGATTTGGACCTCGATCATTACTAATAGAGGTTCTGTACAACATCTACCTTTCCTGACAGAAGGTGAGAAATCAATCTTTAAGACAGCACAAGAACTCGACCAGAACTGGGTCGTACAACATGCTGGAGATCGACAGAAGTATATCTGTCAGGGTCAGTCGGTCAATCTGTTCTTTCCGTCAGGCACACAGAAGTCATATGTTAATGCGGTTCACATCAAAGCGTGGAAAGAAGGTCTGAAAGGTCTGTACTACCTACGCACCGAAGCGAAGAATCGTGCTGAGAATGTGAGTGAGAAAGTGGAGCGAGTAGCATTACAAGATGATGCTCGCACACTGGTGTATAGTAAAAAGAACTGCCCGTTCTGTGCTATGGCAATGGAAGAACTCAAACTGCGTGGAATACCTTACGACAAGATCGATCTTGAAGAGATAGGTAAGACTGCCGCAGAAGTTACCGGTCGTAAAGTAAACACTCTACCACAAATATACTTAGAGGGTTCATATATAGGTGGTTACGATGAATTGATGGCACACTTTAATGGAGTTGTTGTAGATTCAGAAGAAGACGAAGAATGTAGGGCTTGCGAGGGATAACTGATGTCATATTCAGACAAAGTTATGGATCACTATGAAAACCCACGTAATGTTGGGAGACTGGACAAGGAATCTTCTGAAGTTGGCACAGGTATGGTCGGTGCACCTGCTTGTGGTGACGTAATGTTGTTACAAATCAAGGTGAATGACAATGGAATTATCGAAGATGCTAAATTTAAAACCTACGGATGCGGAAGTGCTATCGCTTCTTCCTCATTGCTTACCGAATGGGTTAAAGGTCGAAGTCTTGAGGAAGCTGGAGAAATTAAAAACACCCAACTTGCCGAAGAACTTGCCCTCCCACCCGTCAAAATCCACTGTAGTGTCCTTGCAGAAGATGCGATCAAAGCTGCGATAAAGGACTATAGAGGCAAACATGATAACACTGACACAGTCCGCCTCTGAACATATATCCAATTTTATCGAACAACGCGGTAAAGGTATCGGTATTCGTGTTGGCATAAAATCCACGGGTTGTTCTGGTTATGCGTATATTGTAGAACCCGTTGATGAAAAACAAGAGTGGGATAATATCTTCCAAGACAAAGGTATAGATATCTTTGTTGACGGAAAGAGCTTGGTCTACATAGACGGTAGCGAAGTTGATTACATCAGAAACGGATTAAACGCAGGATTAGAATTTAACAACCCCAACATCAAAGCAGAATGTGGTTGTGGAGAAAGTTTTACTATATGAAATTAACTGAAATCAAAGATTATAAAGGAAATATTAATGTCGTTACTTGAGTTTTCTCAAACTTATAAACCGTTTCAATATCCGTGGGCAGTTGAATTGTCCAAGAAACATGAAGAGGTTCATTGGATTGAAGACGAAGCGGAACTGTCAGAAGATGTGCAGGATTGGAAAACCAAATTATCTGTAAATGAGAAAGACTTTATCACTCAGGTGTTGAGGTTATTCACACAGAGTGATGTACAGGTTGGTGAGAACTATCACGAACTGTTAATACCTAAGTTTAGGAATAACGAAGTGCGCAACATGCTTTCGTCGTTTGCTGGTCGAGAAGCAGTCCACCAGCGCGCCTACGCGCTTCTGAACGATACTTTGGGCTTACCCGACGAAGAGTATGGCAAATTCATGGAAATCAAGGAGATGGCTGATAAGGTCGATTTCATGGCGAATGGTGACTGTTCAACTCAGTCTGGTCTCGCCCTTGCGCTTGCTCAATCAGTATTCAACGAAGGCATGTCCTTGTTCGCATCATTCGTAATGTTGTTGAATTTCCAACGTTTCGGTAAGATGAAGGGTATGGGTACGATTGTCGAATGGTCGATCCGCGATGAAACTTTACATGTGCAAGGTAACGCGAAACTGTTCCGAACATTCTGCGAAGAACATCCTCGTATTGTCAACGATGAACTCAAGTCAAAGATCTATGTAATGGCTAGGAACGCTGTCGCACTCGAAGATAAGTTTATCAATCTTGCATTCAAAGGCAACGAAGTGCAGGGGCTTACCAAAGAAGAAGTGCGAGCATATATAAGACATATTGCTGATCGACGTTTACTTCAACTTGGTCTTCGTACTAAGTTTCGACAAAAAGACAACCCTCTTCCGTGGTTAGATTGGGTGCTTAATGGGGCATCACACGATAACTTTTTTGAGAAGCGAGTCACCGAATATTCAGTAGTGGGTATGGAAGGTGATTGGGGTTGGGGAAAAGAATATGATTGATATACAAGAAAATCCTAATAGGGTCAGGGACGATGTTTTAATTTTAATCACAGGTGTAGAAAGACTAGACCCAGATGTGCATGATAAAATAATCAAAAGATTGTGTTTTGAAGGTCGATATGATTATGCAGTTGTTAATATAGAAAAAGAAATATACAAGAAAATTTTATCGGATTTCCCACAATCCTTTTTACAAGTTTATAAACTTTGGGATATATTACAAGAAGTACCTGAAAAATACAAATACATTGTTCGAGCAAGGAACGACTGTCGTTTAGATTGGAATCCACAATTGTGGAAACCGCCCACAGCAAAATTCTTTGAAAGATATGTAGGAGAAATAATAAGGCGCGACCTTACATTTGGTTTAGGTTCGTTCGGTATTAGCAAATCTATACAAAACCTATTTGTACCAGATCACCGCGTTTGGTTCGCCGACTTTATTATTGTGTTTAGACGAGACCAATATAAAAACCCATATGAGGTTATAGATGTGTTAGATGTTAATCCACCAGTTCAGATTATAACGGGTGGGTGGACCCACCCCCATTATTATTGGTGTAAGTTGTTTAAAAATAAGTGTATCTCGATGAACACACAGATTTCATTATTAAGAAAAAGAGACCCTTTGGATCTCCATGTTTTAGACGCGGGTTTAACAAGTGGCCAAAAAGAATTGACGCCGCGAGATGACTAAATAATATACATAAAAATAAGGAGTTAAAAAATGGATGAATACGAATACGAATTAGAATGCCCGATGTGTGATACCTATGTCGAGTTAACTGTTACTGACGACGAAGAAAAACCAGCAAATTGCCCAATGTGTGGTATCGAAGCCCAGTGGGAATCGGTAACCTAACATACTTTTATGACTTGGTATTACAATGATCGACCCTATGAACCCACCGAAGAGGAATTAAATTCTCTGGTGGGTTTTGTGTATCTGATAGAGGAGGCTGACACCGGTATGAAATATATTGGTAAGAAAGGCTTCTGGCGTAGTAAGATCTTACCCGTCACCAAAACACGCAAGAGACGCAAGAAGACGCTCGTAGAGAGCGATTGGCGTACATACC
>Ga0206126_10001974_pt1 | contig 23520 bp, 22 predicted proteins | sample Helgoland_Spring_5_FD_148621 | JGI IMG/M metagenome (GOLD analysis project Ga0206126, IMG submission 148621) | Pelagic subsurface seawater microbial communities from Kabeltonne, Helgoland, North Sea - Helgoland_Spring_Bloom_20160412_1 | ecosystem: Environmental > Aquatic > Marine > Epipelagic ...
CCACGACAGTGCAATGCGGCTTAGGTATATGATGCATCGACACCGCTAATTTCGTTCAATCTACTAAAAGATAGCGGCTACAGGCAATCGACCGGCCATTACTTTTACTCAACTGTACAGCTACTAATCATAAATCAATGGTTTGTCCGCTGTTTAAGCGTTTTTCGCTTTCCGGCACACGGCCTCCACACCGGCCTCACCGCTTGGTAGTATGACATCGCCATGATCTCTGTAATTCCTATGGGAAAGATACACTGTTAGATCTAGATGAAGGTTCTTGGGCTTTGTCATTAGCTCATCAAGCGTTGGACAACGATAGCGAATACGCTATGGCTTATTGGCAGAAGGGATATACAGAGGAGAAACCTAAGCATCACAATGAAACTGTAGCAGTTTTTTTAGAAAATACTTGAGCTGTTAGACGCTGTGCCAAAAAGGTTTTTGATAGAATCGTATTTCGAAAATGTAAAAGACCGCCCAGATTTTAACGCTTTAAGAAAGCAATTAATGCCAACCTGAAGAGAGCAGTGGGATTAAACAATAATCAACCTGATTACTATTACATCCCCCTCTTCTATTTACCTTATGCGCTTTCAGTCTCTGGGTCGCCAGCAATCCGAGAATGCAGCATCACTCTTGGTTCACTGTAGTCCCAGCTGCATGCCCGATGTAATAAGCATCGGTTATCCCACACTACAGCATCGCCCTTAGTCCATTGATATTGATAAGTGCGCTGCGGATCGCCTGTTGCGAAGTCCATCAGGTCGGCTAAAAATTTACTAGACTCGCCTTCACTCATCTCAGGAATACCAAAAGCATGGCGGCCGATTGCCAAGCTCTTTCTTCCGGTTTCTGGATGTATTTTTAGCAGCGGTCGAAGCGGCGTGTCGTCTATATCAAGACCATAACCGATATATTCACTGTCGACGCTTTTAGTCTCCTCGCCGACAAGCTTCTGACTATGAACGAGCGAGTGATAAGCAGAAAGACCGGCTACTTGATTACGGCGACCCCCATCTAAGGCATCCCATGCTGCCCTCATGTCGGCAAAACCGGTATCGCCCTGAGCTTGCGGGACTACCTTCGCGCTAAACACCGCTCCTTTAGCCTGCACTGGCATATAGGTATTATCTTGATGCCAATGCATATTGCCACGAATAATTTTCATCATATCGTCGTCAGGTGCATCGCGCAGACTACCGTTTGGCAAAACATTGCTGAGCTCAACGGCCTCAACCCCTTTAATAAGATCGCCAAAGCGGGCAGCAAATGTCTGCTGCTCTGCATCACTCAAATACTGCCCAGGAAATATCAACAAGCCGTATTCTAACCAAGCCTGATACAAGGCGGAGAACTGCCTGTTATCAAGCTCATTAAGTCGAATATCAGTCACTATCGCGCCAAAGGTTTTATTGGCTAACGGCTTTAGCGAAAAATGGGATAACTCTTCCATAATGGAATGGCTCTTAGTGGACTTCACATCGTCCAACAGCTTATGAAATAATTAAAATTATTGCCAATAAATCTCACAGTCTCTTTTGACGTATTTTTTTGAATATATGCAGTTTTAACACGGCTACTTTCGATCGAACTACCAAAAGCTAGCAGCTACAGGCAATCGCCAAGCTATTTTTAGTACCTAACAATAACGTGATTAAACATAAAAATGGTGCGCTGGCCGCTTTAATATCTCCCGTTACGGCTTCCAACCGCTCCTAAGGACCTTATCTTCGACCAGCATAATATCGTCTGTTTATGATTTCTTTGTGAATGTCATGATCCGTTCTTTCATATCGGGTCCGACGCCTTCACTTTCCATCACTTCCCATTGCAGGCCGGCATCCAAATGTCTGCCATCTGTGGCATCAAGGAGCCGTTTATTAGCGGCGTGGGAATAAACCGAATTTTCGCTAATTCGGCGGGCGAGCGCTTCGACCTCAGCATCAAATTTGTCTAACGGTACTGCATATTCAGCCAGCCCAATCCGCACAGCTTCATCGGCGCCAATCATATCTGCAGTGAACATCAGCCGCTTGGCTGTAGCAATGCCGACGCGCCGTGGTAGCCGTTGACTCATACCCCATACCGGCGTAAGCGCCCATTTTGCATGGGTATCACCAAATCGCGCATTATCAGCGGCGATGATAAAGTCAGCTGCCAAAGCAACCTCAAGTGCACCTGTGTAACAGTGGCCATGCACAGCAGCGATTACTGGTTTAGGCAATTTTTCCATCAACCGAAGTGTTTCAGAATGCCAGCCGCGCGAAGGCACTTCTTCACCTTCGGCAATATCGCCTAAGTCATGGCCAGCAGAGAAACATTTCCCCGCTCCGCGCAGAACGATGCAATGGATGTTTTTGTCGGCACGCAAATCAAGAATATGCCCGCGAAGCTCCTTAAACACTCCCACAGTGAGTGAATTCAACTTGTCTGGACGATTCAAGGTCAGCCAAGCGCAGCCATCCTTGTCATTGCGAATCACAAGTTCGCTCGGTTCATTGGCCATCGGGACTTACCTCGTTATTGAATTGAGTGCACTGGAAATTTATTGGAGCCGTTATAAAAGCAGGACAAGTTCAGCATTGGGATTGTCCCGATCAACGGTTTCAGTCCATCTTCCAACACCACCCTGTCACCTTCGATCGAAACCGACCTTCTAGTTAGCAATTTGTGGATTTAGGAAGGGTAAGCATCGCTGATTTTCCTCAATCTACTACAAGATAACGGCTACAGGCAATCGCGAGGCTATTATTAGTATTCCGGTCTACAGCTATCAGGCCTAAATCAATGGAGCATGCCACGTTTTGGCCCTAGGTCAAAACTTCTGCTGCGATGGTCGCACCCACTGTAGCTATTATCACTGGCATCCTGCTCTCTGATTCTTTTTTTGCAAGCGCTTCTCTACGCTGTAGTCTGGCGGGATGATCTGTGTAGATTCAACCAAAACCCAACAGCTAATAAAAAACCAACCTTTTCGGGTTGAGGTTTGTTATTTGGTCGAGGCGGAGGACATTGAATGCCTATAATGGAAGTGCGCGGTAGTTATGCCTGATGAGACGGCAGAACAAAAAACCTGATCTTGCCCTGCGTTCGTGAATCAGTTGCTATACAGGTATTCGATTGCATCGTTCACAAACGTATAACGGGGATGTTTATACCAACCGTAGAGCAAAGAGTTCCGTGGCTCTTTGTGAATTTTTGTCTGAAAGACTATTAGCTCGCCCTTCTCTTCGCGGAGCCAAAAATCCACATCATAAAGTTTGTCTTTGATACCGTCTACGTGGAAGTCAGTGCAGGCAAAATAAACGTCGTCACCAATCTGCCTGACGGGATCGTGAATCTGAACAAAGCGCAGTATTAGTGCTTCGTTGGTGACGTCATCAACAATGTTAAAACGCCCATCATCGCCAACAACGTTATCGATATGACGGTACATCGCCGCCTTAATGTCTTGAGCATAAACAATTGAGTCCACGTCAGCGACGCTTTCAGCACGGGTTTGAACAACCACACTGATCAACACCAGGGCCAGAGACCTTGTTAAAATTAGTCTTAACAAGGCCTGAGCCTTCAACTTACGAGACCCAACAAGTGATACCACGCTTAACAACTAAAAAACTCAGTGATCTTTAGACCCAGCCGCTTTACCGCCGTGCTCCTTCGCTTTTGCAGCCGCTTTACCGCCGTGTTCCTTCGCTTCTGTAGCCGCTTTTCCGCCGTGCTCTTTCGCATCTGCAGCCGCTTTACCGCCGTGTTCCTTCGCTTCTGTAGCCGCTTTGCCGCCGTGCTCTTTACCATGACCACCCGCCATTACGCTTGCGGGCAATACCATCATCAACAATACCAGTGCTAAATGTCTCATTTAAAACTCCCATAGAGTTACGATTCTATCTCTGTATTTCGGGCCTTTCCGCCCTCCTATCTATCTGCCCTTCCGTATAGCCCCGTATTCATCATCATGCATCATCGGAAGGGACGAGCCCTACGTTACGGCTTTTGAAAGGTTCAAGCAACAATTGTTTTGCCGAGAGCGTGTCGCCTCTCCCGTCCGGGAGCCCCATCGGTTTTGTACGCATAGCCTCGTGCGGCAACCAGGGCGCCAATGTACTAAACGCGAGGTCCCAAAAGCTGAATATCGTCGAAAAATTTTGGTCACCGTAAGTTCGGTCAACGAGATGATGTGCAGCGTGGAATCGAGGCGTCACGATCACGGCCGCCAACGGCCGCTCAATATTATCAGGCAAATCAATATTGCTATGGTGCATCTGCGCGCAGAGACTAACTATCGCCTCGAACAGAAACCAAGCGAATGCAGACGGGCCCCAAAGGACAATCCAAATCGCTTTCACCGCTGAAGAAATTAATAATTCACCCGGATGAAAACGTAGCGCGGTAAAAACATCCAGATCATTATCGGCATGGTGCGCTTTGTGGAAACGCCATAAAAAGGCAACGCGATGATTTGCCCGGTGCCACACATAGTCAAAACCATCTAGCACGATCACTGTCAGGACAAATTCGACCCAACCCGAAAGTCCTAACCAACGCCCTAGCCCCCAGCCCATTTGCTCGACATAAACAATCCATGCCAATAGCGGTACATAAATCAACAATCGCATGAGCATGGTGTTGAGTGCTGCGACCGCGGCATGAAGAGCAACACGCTTTAGCAGAGGCGTGACTGCACGACGAAAGGTTAATAATCGTTCGAGCAATGCCCAAAACATTAGTCCACCCAAGAAGACAAAAAGGCGACCTGTATCTAAATCAATATCCATAGCAACGTAATATAAACTAGCCAGCGGCGATATAGGAAGTATTAAACCCCCTTGTCCTTCGTCAACCTACTAAAAAAAGCGGGTACAGGCAATCGTCAGGCTATTATTTAGTACTCAGCAATACTGTGGTGAATCCCCAATTGTCTAATTTCCCCCAACTGAAACCTATCCTTGCGGTGCAAATTATTATACAAAAGCCGTGTAACAGCAAAACTGTGCCGATGAGCACTTTAATCATGGAGATCAGGATGGCCGTTATCAATTGGCACTTTCTTCTAATGGCGAGCCATTGATCTACCACGAGATTATGGTACAGAATGGCCGTATTGACGGTAGTGATGAGCTGTAATTGTATGGCCAGCTAACAATCACCACATTTAATTGAATTCGATGTGTGGGAATAAATTCAGTCCCCCTCATGTAAAAAAAATTCAAATCTCTCTTTTTTTACCCCGGGTGAGTGAAACAAGAATATTTTCCCGAAAAGGTGAAGGTAGCCTGCATAACCTAAATGCTTAGAGTTACCACGTCTGGTCCCAGCAAGAGAGGAATAGTTAGTCGAGGCAATAAAGCTTTGCTTGTTGTTGATACCTCTTCTTTGCAACGGCTTATTACCGCAATATTTGCGTCGCTCCCCAATATGTTGTCCCCTGAACGCCGGCAACGTATAACTCTTGTAGTTGTAAGAAGAATTCGGTCCAACTCGAACCCATATTTTATCGGTGTGAGGAACGTCGCTAAAGCTTCGCCATGCATAGGAGACAAGCTGACCGTCGATTATCGTTCCGACACAATAATCACCGCGTGCCAATGCGCTAGATAGCATCTCGGGGGCCATATCCAAGGCGGGATTACCGAGACTATAAGCCTTTAGTTCTTCATTAGTTAGCACTTTGCTGGGATTTGATGTGTCGCAATCGTCGTCTTCTTCATTTAAGAGGGGAGTTGAAAAAATGAGACATAAACTACCATTGATCCTAAGATATTTCGCACAAAATCGCGCAAAATAAAAATACAATGTCTTTAGTAGCCCCCACCGTTTTGACATACGAATGGCAGCTGAAATCGTTGAAGAATTCATAGATCTAATCTACCTTGCTGTCATTTTTCCGAAAAAAACGAAACCCGCTTTTCTTTGCACCGGGAGAATGAAATATATAGTAATTGCCAAAAAGTGAAATATAACCAGCATATCCCACTTCGGTGTTTCCGTGGAACGTCGAAGAGTGCCTGGAAGAATAATTGTGTGTCTCAATAAAGCCGACCGTATGTGTTTTATCTTTTCGGGTCTTTTCCTCTGTCATTATCGTTACATAAGAATGTATTCTTTGGCCGCGAAATGCTTCTTTAGTTAGGCTTTTAAAACCATAGCGACAATGAGAGTCAAAATCTATCCATATGTCATTGGTATGTTGGGTGGGGCCGTAAGATCGCCATACATAGCTGATCAGTTTTCCTTTCGTTATTGCGCCGGCACACACGTGCCCGAGGGAACAGAGTTCATGTACTTCTGCCTGGGTCAATTCCAATTCTGGATCAGCGCAAAATGTGATTAACTCTTCCTCGGTTATCAATCGATAGTCAACTTCCGGCGTGGGGTTGCAGGGAGGTTTATCGTGATTAAGAGGGCGAGTGGTGACTACACAGAAAAAGAACTTGAGGTTCTTTTTTATGGATCGCATGAGGAGAGCATATGCAGTTCCTAATATTCCCCAGCGTTGGATGTGTTGCTTTTGATTAGTATTCAATAACGGCATAACGTTACCCATTATCTACTATCGATAATATCTAGAAGATATCATATATTGGCAATTGTCATGATAATCGAGTTACCGTGAGTGCATCGCCCCGCCTTCGCTAGGCACTCTTTCGAAAAAATACTATGTCTAATCAGAATCTAGTGCCTGAATAGACGTTGCTTTTTGAGTATCGGCAAAACACGCGTCCTATTGTCAGATACTCTACCTTAGCCATCCGGAACACGGCAACCGTCTTTGTCGGTAGAGTGTAGGAAATATTAACATCCCTAACCTTTCGTCAACTTACTATAAAAAAGTGGCTACAGGCAATCGGCATGCGATCATTAAATTAGTCTCGAATAGCCCTGTGTCATCTTAATCATTAAAGGAACTTTCGTAACCAGTTGTTTGCAGTATGATCCAATGTCACCAAGGCACTTTTTCTTTCATATTTTAAATTGTTTAGTTACGCGATAAGAAAGTTATAGTCGGTATAAAAGTCTTATTGCTAATAATACTCGATTTTTTGGCTAAATAGATGGAGTTTCTGTAGCTGTAATTCCGAGCAAGAGATTTTGACCTGTTCCTGCGTTCGTTGTTTTCGACGATCCTGAGGCCATTCTGATGTGAATAAATTTGTACTAGTCATTCTCCCCGTTACCAGGATTAATTGAACGCTGTCTAATAGTATAAAATATACAGACGCCCTAGAATAGATAAGGACAAAAGGTGCGGCGAAGTATGTGGTGAGGATCGATCAGGATCGAAATTACTATTAAGGAAGAAAAAGTCTGCCATTAAGATTCACCCGAACAGACTACTGTGTTTACACCGTACTTTGTGCAGAGGTTACACAACTCATTGCGTTGAGAAGGGAATAGAAGGTTTGACCAAAAAGACAGATTTGTTGGGTTCAGGTAGGAATCCTGACGGTATTTTAAATCAACTTGATCTCAATTCTTAAGTCTTTAATAGAGGTTATTCGAGGATAATAATTTCAAACAGCATTTACTCCGAATTTCAAAAGTATCTTGAAGAGGTTTTTTGTTGGTGAAAGTTTGGATCACAACTTTGCGGTTGAGGATAGTCAATGCCTGAATACTCGCGGATTTCCTGTCTTGCAGAAAGCCGGATTGACTCCGGAAAAGATTTTTTTGAAGCCGGGGTTTTTTGGCTTGTTTCTCCGAGCCTGATAGCTGTCGCCCTGAGTACTAATAGTAGCCTGTCGATTGCCTGTGGCCGATTTTTTGTAGTCGATTGAAGAAGTGGATTTTAATTCTTTCCTGTATTCTTCCTAATCTGACAAAAGAAACTTACCTTAGCACTGTTGTATTCATAGAACGATTGTATCCATCTGGATCAGTTAACTTGGTTTTAACTTTACTACGTGCATTCAAGAAACGAAGCCGTACGTTCCAATAAGCTATCTAGATTAGATTCCAAAACCTTCAGTTTTCTTGGGTCAAAGTGAGTTCTAGTATCGAGGCGATCCCTCACGAAAGCCATCTCCTCAACTACCTTATCGTGATTTCTCTCAATATCGCCTAACCCTTCGAGCCATTCCGTCGCTACATCCTTTAAGCCGTCCCGTGACTCTGATGTCGGATTGTCGATGATTGTCTGAGCTCGCCGACGTGCTTGAGTAAAAAATTTCTGGGAGGTTATTCGCTTCTTCTCGATCCTACCTAAAACTTCCATAGCACCAAGTCGGTGATCTTCTCGCCGGTTTGCCAATGCAATCCATAACGCTACGCAAGACAACGCCATTGCTAAAAAAGTAAACCAATTATTCAGGTCTTGTTCCATTATTCGCAGTCCGTGAATTCATTCATCTTGATTAGGCGGGTTGAGCATCTCTGACTTTAGACGCGTGTACTCTTTCTTGCTCTGCAGTCCTTTGTAAAGGGCCCAACCAGAAAACACCAACGCCAGGACGCCGATAAAGCCATTGATAACAAACATAGTAATTATCCGTCCATGAACTCGAAAACAGTAATTATACCTCGGCTTAGCCGGTAAGGGGCAGATATTGACAAAGATGCGCCCCATAACAGGCGAAAATATCGTCGCAGACATCCTGTCCGGCCTTTCGGGGTTTATGATACGCGTCATTGCGTTAATTCATTGCCCCCAGTTTATCAGGCTTTGTTGGCTGTAGCAGGTGGGCTATAGAATTTGCCACATGAATGGATGCCGGACCGGCCGTCCCCTCTGATGGCGACCATTCCTTAACAATGCACCGGAAATAGTGTATTCTATGCGCCGAATTTTGGCTGATTTCAGGCCTTACACATCCTGAATCTTTCCAGCCTGAGGCGCCGGTAGCCTCCTCCCCCTGCGACCCTAGGATGGGCGAGTAACTAACAACAAACGAGAGGTTTAAATGAGCTTATATTCACAGTACATGGATGAAATCGCAACCCGCCAGAAAGACTTAGGGTTGCATCCAAAGCCTATTGATAGCGCCGAGCTGCTGTCAGAAATCATTGACCAGATCAAAGATACTGAGCATGAACACCGTGACGACTCGCTAAAGTTTTTCATTTACAACAGCTTACCAGGCACCACCAGTGCTGCCGGCGTTAAAGCGCAGTTTCTGAAAGAAATTATATTGGGCACGTCTGTCGAGGGCATTACTACAGAGTTTGCTTTTGAATTATTGTCCCACATGAAAGGGGGTCCCTCTCTCGAAGTTCTGCTGGATCTGGCGCTTTCTGATGACGCAACTACGGCAAAACAGGCCGCTGAAGTGCTGAAAACCCAGGTATTTTTGTACGAAGCCGATACCGATCGTCTTGAGACTGCTTTTAAGGCAGGCAATGCTATTGCTAAAGACATTTTGGAAAGCTATGCGCAAGCCGAGTTCTTCACCAAACTGCCAGAAATCGCTGAAAAAATCGACGTGGTTACCTACATTGCTGGCGAAGGCGACATATCAACTGACCTATTATCGCCGGGTAACCAGGCACACTCTCGCTCAGATCGTGAGCTGCACGGCCAGTGCATGATGACGCCTGAAGCCCAGCAAGAGATTGTTGAGCTACAAAAGCAAAACCCAAATGCCAAAGTGATGTTGATTGCTGAAAAAGGCACCATGGGCGTGGGCTCATCTCGTATGTCTGGGGTAAACAACGTTGCACTGTGGGCCGGCAAGCAAGCAAGCCCATATGTACCGTTCGTTAACTTCGCACCGGTTGTTGCGGGTACCAACGGTATCTCTCCAATCTTTCTAACGACGGTTGACGTAACCGGCGGCATCGGCCTTGATCTGAAAAACTGGGTTAAAAAGGTAGACGCTAGCGGCAACAACGTTTTGGACGAAAACGGCGATCCCGTGTTGGAACAAGCTTACTCCGTAGCCACCGGCACCCTGCTGACTATCGATACCAAAGCGATGAAGCTGTACAACGGCGACAACGAACTGGCTGACGTATCCTCTGCATTCACCCCGCAAAAAATCGAATTTATGAAAGCCGGCGGTTCTTACGCCGTTGTATTTGGTAAGAAGCTGCAGTCGGTTGCTGCCGAAGCCTTGGGTATTAAGATACCTCAGGTATTTGCACCGTCTAAAGAGATTTCAAACCCAGACCAAGGTCTTACCGCCGTTGAGAAGATTTTCAACAAGAACGCTGTGGGCGTTGCCTCTGACACACCATTGCATGCCGGCTCCGACGTTCGTGTACGCGTGAACATTGTAGGTTCTCAAGACACCACAGGGCTGATGACCTCTCAAGAATTGGAATCGATGGCGGCAACCGTTATCTCTCCAACCGTTGATGGCGCTTACCAGTCTGGCTGTCACACCGCTTCTGTCTGGGACAGCAAGGCGCAGGCCAATATTCCTAAGCTGATGACGTTCATGAACAAGTTCGGTCTGATCACCGCCCGCGATCCCAAAGGTGTTTACCACGCCATGACTGACGTTATTCACAAAGTGCTGAACGACATCGTTGTGGATGACTGGGCCATCATTATTGGAGGTGACTCTCACACCCGGATGTCCAAAGGCGTAGCCTTCGGCGCTGACTCTGGCACTGTTGCTGTCGCCCTGGCTACTGGCGAGTCGGCCATGCCTATTCCAGAGTCTGTGAAGGTAACCTTCAAAGGCCACATGAAGAGTTACATGGACTTCCGTGATGTGGTGCATGCCACTCAGGCGCAGATGCTGAAGCAATTTGGTGGCGAAAACGTCTTTCAAGGCCGCATTATCGAAGTTCAAATCGGCACATTGATGGCTGACCAAGCCTTCACCTTCACCGATTGGACCGCCGAAATGAAGGCAAAAGCGTCTATCTGTATTTCTAATGATGAGACATTGATTAAGTCTCTGGAGCTGGCCAAGAGCCGTATCCAAGTGATGATCGATAAAGGCATGGACAACCACGTAAGCATGCTACAAGGACTGATCGACTTGGCCGACAAGCGCATCGCTGAAATACAGTCGGGTGAGAACCCAGCTCTAGCGCCAGACAACAACGCTAACTACTACGCAGAAGTGGTTATTGACTTGGACCAAATTGACGAGCCCATGATCGCCGATCCAGATGTGAATAACGCAGACGTATCTAAGCGTTACACACACGACACCATTCGCCCTACTTCCTTCTATGGCGGCACCAAGAAAGTCGACTTGGGCTTTGTGGGTTCTTGTATGGTTCACAAAGGTGACATGCAAATTATCGCTCAGATGTTGCGTAACTTGGAATCTCAAGGTGAAGTTAAGTTCAAGGCGCCACTGGTTATCGCACCACCAACGTACAACATCGTTGATGAGCTGAAAGCCGAAGGCGACTGGGAACTGCTGCAAAAGTATGCTGGATTCGAATTTGACGACGATGCACCGAAAGGCGCTGCTCGTACTGCTTATGAGAACATCATGTATCTGGAGCGTCCTGGATGTAACCTGTGTATGGGTAACCAAGAAAAAGCCGCTAAAGGTGACACCGTTCTGGCCACCTCTACCCGCCTGTTCCAAGGTCGGGTGGTTGAAGATACTGCCGAGAAGAAAGGCGAGTCCCTGTTGGCATCGACGCCAATGGTTGTACTGGCGACTGTTCTAGGTCGTATTCCAACCCTCGAAGAGTACAAGGCTGCCGTTGAAGGTATTAACCTGACTGACTTCGCGCCGCCAGCAGAAGATCTAAGTGTTGAGCCGGCAGTACAAGCCGTGAAATTTGTCGAGGCCTAAGACGCTTGATGAGATGGCCATTAATCTAAGGGGCTAGGTCCTAGCCCTTTGGATTCGTTGCCGAACTAGCGCGAAAAAGACCCTTCGACAGAATTCCATACACTGAGTTTTTTAAAATCCTTCCGGTTATCCTCTGTTACTACATCAGTACCCTTCGGTTATTTCACCGGAGCGCTCTCTTCCATTCGCTGGCTGATACCCCATAGCGCTTTTTAAAGGCTTTCTAAAATGCGCTTAAGTCTTGAAAAAAAAGTCTCTGGGCAATATGCCTAAGAGGGTTATCACTATCAGACAGTAGGTTTTCTTGGAAGTCGGGTTTATCGGCTAGGTGCGCGGTCGCTTGAAATACGACAAACGATCAGTAACGGCTTCAAGGAAACTTCACTGAACGACGCCGTCAATTGTATGGTGCTTACCGCTAATCAAAATTAGCCGATAGTCTCTAAAGCATAGGATCTCTAGGGAGGGCATCGGTTTGCAGTGCAACTCGATCAGTGTCACTGGTACCGTAATCAATGAAATCAATGGCGCTCTGTATTGTTGAAAACATGGATTCCTCGCTCATATAATTACTCAATGGCGAGTTGTGTAACGCATCTCGAACAGGACCTATCGCATTGGTGATATACAGTTTAATACCCTGTTGCTGCAAATTATCTATGATTTTTTGCAGCATCAGGATCGCCGTCGTGTCCACGCTGTTTACTGCCTCTGCATCGAAAATTATCGAGGTCAATAAGTTATCTGGGCGTTGCTTTATCCAACGATAAAGATTGTCTACAAAATAGTCTTTGTTAGCAAAGTACAGCGGTGCATCAAACCGAAAAATAAGAATATCATCGCGAATAACGACATCATCAAAACGATTCACATTGCGAAATAAGCGACCTCCCTGAATAGATCCAAGCTCGGTCATGTGGGGCGTTGCCGACGTATAAATAACTCTCGCTATAGACAGCACAACACCCGCCAGCAAACCCTGCTGAACGCCCAATACCAAGGTGACTACAAAGGTCACCAACATCAACAAGAACTCGTGCCGATTTTGTTTAAACAGCGCCTTCATTTGTCCGTATTTGAACAACCCAGCGACCGATACAATAATAATAGCGGCTAATAATACTTTAGGCAGTGGGTAGCTGATAAAGACAGGCGTTAAGAACATCATAACAATCACAATGACCACCGAAGAAACAACCGCTGATACCTGTGTTAACGCCCCCGCCTCAATAAATGCAGCACTTCGCGAAAAGCTCGCCGACACAGGAAACGCTTTAAAAAAAGACCCCACAAAATTGGCCACACCCATGGCCACCAGTTCTTGATTAGGCTTGACGTTAAATTTGTCCGTCGGTTTTTCCTGCGCTTTACAGATCGACATGCTACCCACATAGCCCATTAATGCAACGGTCATTGCCGTGGGAATCAGAGCCATTAACTGATCCGACGTGATACCGGGCATCCGTGGTGTTGGTAACCCCCGTGGAATGTTGGCAATGACGTCAATACCATAGGCCTGAGCATTCCAAACACCGGAACAAATCATCCCGATGACCAACAGAATTAAACCGCTCGGCATGCTCGGAAAGAACCGCTTAGGATAGATCATGAAGACTAAACCGATCAGGCCGATACCTGCGGTGAGCCAATGCCAACTGCCAATCCGTTGGACGAAATAAAAAATCTGGCTAAAAATATTACCGCTGTCCACCGTAATGCCCAGCATGTTTTCAAACTGGCTTCCCATAATGATAATTGCGGCAGCGCAGGTATAACCAAGAATAACCGGGTACGACAAAAAGTTAGCGATAAAGCCAAATTTGATCAATCCAAAAGCAAACTGAATTACCCCAACCAACAGCGTTAAGGCAATCGCCAGCTCCAGATAGTTATCAGAGCCCGGCTCAGCAAGCACGCTGAGCCCCGTGAGAATGAGGATCGAGTCAAGTGCAACCGGCCCCATAGAAATTTTATTAGAGGTGCCTAGCAGTGCATATAATACGGGAGGAACAATACAGGCATAAAGTCCATACTCGGCGGGTAAACCTGCAACCAACGCATAACCCATGCTCTGAGGAATGAGCATCGCAGCAATGGTTATACCGGACAAAAGATCACTCTTAAATATGCCTCGATTGTAACCTTGTAGCCATCCTAAACCAGGAAAAAATTTACGTAACACCTGTTGGACCTCATTAGCGAGTACTAGACACTGTCGCTTGTTTTTAACCACCTTACCACCGCACACATGACAACACTATATGTGAAGATCACTCGTCTGTTGATAGTAAGAAGACCAAGCCCATAGATTGAAAGGCCTGAACGCTCTACCTGTTATTTACTTATTCAGGTTAATAACAGGCAGGTTCAGGCGTTCCAATCTATTCCTAACTGCTAGCGAGATCTGGCCTACTTGCCCTTTAAAACCCTAAAACTTCAACTGTAACTGAAAGCGATTATTGATTTGTTCGACACTGTCGATATCAGCAGTGATCGATTCGAATCTCCAGCGAGCCGTCAGTCCTTTAACGACGTCGCCTAGATTGTAAATAACGTCAACATCAATGGCTTCTCGATCTACTGCTGTATCAAAGTCGAATTCTGCATAACTGAGCTTCAGTTTCACTTTCGCAAAACTGTGATTAAACGTTAGCTTAATCGCATCCCCGGCGTCCACATTCTCGACGGTTGCCAACATATTATTAGTAAATATAGGGCTCGTTGAGAATGAATACGGCGCGAGGAAAGCTCCATTCTTAAAAGTTCCACTTTTTTCTGCGACAGTCGTGTAAGCCAGTGTCAATTTCGATTTCCCAAAACCCGCTCCGCCTTGAACACCCCATAAAGTAGAATCGACTTCGCCGAGCAGTTCATCACCAGTCTCTCCTTGACTAACAAATTGTGCAGCAACGAAAGGTTTTACAGTGCCACTAACAGGAAAACTGTAGTTACCCTGCAAATATATACTGGTGAATAAATCTGCGTGGTCATAGACCCACCCCTGAAGTTTGATTCCATCGACGGAATAAACAGCACCGAGTATCGTTGTCCCCGATGTGCTCGCAACGTCAACCCCATAACGCCCGGTTGACCATTTACCGACATCAATAAATTCATCTGAGTTACGATTTTTAATCGTATTGATATGATTAAGTTCTATTGTTAAATTTGAAATACCTTTATTTTTTATGCTGCCGCCTTCAAAACTAAATGGAATTACAAAGGCATCACCGCTATTAGCAAAGGGAGTACTTAGTCGTTGCCGTCCTATCGTCAGCACCGTATCTGCAGCAGAGGCACTAATATAGGCCTCCCCTAACACTTCTATATCACTACCTAGGCGCTTATTAACTTTCGCAGGATCAGAACTATTGGTTCCAAGATCTTGCGCCGTGTAATAACCCAGGCCCACCTTAAACACACCTATTTTACCAGTTTCTGCACGCAACGCGCCGCCCAGTGAAAACGCAGCTTCATCCATCTTAGTATCGTAATCTCTGGTATTGTAATAGGCACGAATATTCCCATCTACAGTACCCTCTTCGATTGCCGCCTCAATTCCTTCACCGAATGCCGTATCATTGAAACCTATTGACGCTACCAGCCCTAACCCAACATATTTTTTGACGTTCATTGTAAATCCCCAGCAGTAAAAAAATTACGGTTTTTTCAGATCAACACAATCCAAAAACGCTAACCTAATAAAATTAAAAGACTTGTACTAACAAGACATATCAAGACACTAGGGAGAACGCTATTTCCGTGCCAGAAATTAAATCACGAAAAAAAACATCGCTATTAAATTATAACCAATTGTATTTAAAAGGTTTTCGTAAACATTCCAAAGTCATGGACAATAAAAATAGATATTTTTTTTCGCTTCATTAAGTGACAAATCCTAATAAGCGTCCTTTATATTGCACTCAATGTGCGCACCGAAAATCAGCCAAAAAATAACTAATACAAGTCGGTTTAAATAATTAGCTACATTCAGTAAACGTTTGGCTCTATGAAATATGTGCTGACAATGAGACCAATGCACATCGGATCTACTGATCACAAATCACATGATGGCCGGTGGCTGCATAATAATGCGCTTATAGGGTGAAATAGTCAGCTTGCCGGCAGAGCTGCTGACGCCTGAAAAAGTTGACTACCGAGTGATTCAATTAATTTCGCGAATGGAATAAAAGATGAACCGTTGGCTAATAAAATTTTAAACCATGATTAAATTTCAGAAATCATCATTTTCGGCGATTCTAAAGCGCTAAGATTGCTTTTCCACAACTTCGCAGCAACCTGATTGGCAAGGGCGATATACGCATTAGCAAGCGCGCCCATGGGATCACACACAACAGTTGGCAGGCCTCGGTCGACATTTTCGCGGATACGCGAATCTAAAGGTAATGAGCCGAGCACGGGAGTAGTATAGTCCTGCGCCAGTTTCTCCGCACCTCCAGCTCCAAAAATAGATTCCTCGTGACCACAACTTGAACAAATATGCGTTGACATATTTTCGCATATTCCCAGTACTGGAATTCCCACCTTGTTAAACATTTCGATGCCCTTGCGAGCGTCTAACAATGCTATTTCTTGCGGTGTCGTAACAATAACTGCGCCGGCGACATGAAAGGTCTGTGCCAGGGATATTTGTATATCTCCCGTTCCAGGAGGCATGTCCACAATCAGGTAATCTAGGTCACCCCATAATGTCTGCTCCATTAGCTGCTGCAAGGCTCGCACTGCCATAGAGCCACGCCAGATCATCGGCGCTTTTTCCTTAGCCAAATAGCCCACAGACATTGACTTAATACCGAAGCGCTCTATTGGCTGAATAAATTTATTATCTACAACTTCTGGCTTTACCTTTTCGTCGACTCCCAACATTGCACACTGGCTCGGGCCATATATATCTGCATCCAGCAAACCAACTTTAGCGCCTTCAGCACTTAAGGCAAGGCTAAGGTTGACAGCGGTGGTCGACTTACCCACTCCACCTTTCCCCGAGGCCACCATCACAATATTCTTCACACCAGATAAATGCTTCTGCGTATTAATTGTCGGAAAAGCCAATACGTCGGAGCGAAAATTTACCTCAACTGGTCCGATGCCAGCCGCTTCAAGCTGTGCTTTTAGTGCCATACTATTGATATTATCAAGGGAAATAGCCTTGGCACCTAAGGTAATCCCGACAGTGGTGAGGCCATTGTCAACCTCAACGGAATTTACCGCCTTTAGCGAAATATAGCTCTCTTCCATTAGTGGATTGTCGATAGATTCAAGTACAGATAACACGTCCTGCTTATTCATAACAACTACTCCACAAAAGCGCGCTCAATGACATAACTACCAACATTCCCATGATTGGATTCAGAAAAGCCCAAGCCGTCCAGAATTTCACAAATCTCCTTCAGCATTGATGGACTACCACAAATCATGGCTCGGTCATGCTCTGAATTAATCGGAGGAAGGCCCAAATCAGTAAACAGTTTACCCGACCTGATCAGGTCTGTAATCCGGCCCTGATTCGAATATTCCTCTCGTGTAACCATGGGGTAATAGATCAGTTTATTACGAACTTCCTCGCCGAAATACTCATTATTCGGAAGTGAATCAGTCACTAGATCACGATAGGCAAGCTCATTAATTTTTCGCACGCCGTGGGTCAGTATTATTTTATCGAACTTTTCATAGACCTCAGGGTCTTTTATAATACTAATAAAAGGTGCTAAACCCGTACCGGTGCTAAACAGATATAGATTTTTTCCAGGAAGTACATTATCCAGCGTAAGCGTTCCCGTTGATTTATCATTAACAAATACTTCGTCACCAATTTTTACATTTTGTAACTTTGATGTTAACGGACCATCAGGAACTTTGATGCTAAAAAACTCGAGCTCTTCTTCATAACTGGCACTAACGATACTATAGGCCCTCAACAGAGGGCGCCCTTCATTTTCAAGACCGATCATCGTAAAATGACCGCTCTTGAAACGGAATCCCATATCTCTGGTGGTTTTGAAACTGAACAATGTGTCATTCCAATGATGAACTTCTGTGACTTTTTCAGTCATCAATTTTGCCATGGTCAATCATCCTCTAGGTAAAAAATTAACAAATTGGTAGCCGGCCACAATCTCGAAATCTGTAACAAAGTACATGCGGCACCTATTTCAGCTATTTCTCAAAGGCAGTCTGGATTACTGTTCCTCATAAAAATTATTCATCTTTACTGATCTAGATAATCGAGCGCGGCGCCATTAGCGATAGCATGTAAGTATGCCCATGGGAATACACCCCGATCGTGGCCGTCGGCAAAAATAATTTGCAGACCGGTACTGCCCATCAAATTTATCTTCTTGATTCTCCCGCTATCGGTTATCAGCTCTGTACCTATCATTTTCCGTGATCGACAGCCGGAACATGCACAATGTCTTCGCAAGTTACCCCCAGCTATCTTGCTTAGCTCGCCATCGGCCCAAGTTATATCCAGACTACTGGTAAATTTTTTGAGTTGAACTTCCACTGGCGTCGGCTGCTGATTATTCATAATACTGTTCATTCTTTTTAGGGTAAGAATCCGTGCTACTTGTTATGACAAGTGCGATTAAATTAAACGGCCTCAGACTCCAAGATCAGCGCGCCACGCTTATCCGGCTTGTCAGCCCAGTCTTCCGCATCCTCGAGAGGATCTTGAGTAGCCAATATTTCTGGCCACCGGGTAGAGAGATCCGCATTAATCTTGATATATTCTTGAAATTCATCCGGCAAATCGCTTTCCTCGTAGATAGCATCGACTGGACACTCTGGAATACAAAGAGCACAATCGATACAGCCATCCGGGTTAATAACGAGAAAGTTCGGCCCCTCGTGAAAACAGTCGACGGGGCAAACGTCAACACAGTCGGTGAACTTGCACTTGATACACTGCTCTGTCACTACAAAAGTCATAATAGAACTCCAAATCTTAATCTTCGCTGACTGCAAGTGCGGCGGTTTCAATCTTTTCTTGTGCCCAGCGCGCCAACTTACGTACGTCGGGATCGTTATCATCCAAAGCAATCGTTACAAATTTCAAACCATCCGGATGAGAAATTTCTCCAAGGGCAGCAACGGCAGCTTTGCGCAAATTACTGATTGGATCATTAATACAAAGTCCCAGCGCAGGTATTCCTTCGGCCATCCCCAACTTACCAATCGTCTCGGCTGCCTTCTCTTTCACCTGCCAGCGTTCATCGCTAGTTTTCTCGATAAGCTGATCTATCGCATCAGTGATTTTTAAACGACCTATTCCCTTGATCGCCTCAACAAGTACTTGCCAGTTGACATCACCCAGAGCCGAAATCAAAGCGTGTGATACTTGACTGGGTGTTGCGAATACCAGAGAGCCAACGGCGGTGCGGCGCACTTCTGAATCTTCATCATTGGCGGCAACCGCCATCAACTGCGGCAAATTCTCAGCCTCTTGCAAGTATCCGAGAACGCCGACCGCCTCTCGACGAACGCCAGCATCGGCATGCTGAAGTAGTCCAATAGCATAAACTCTTGCATCTTTGATGCGCATTGGCTTTAAGGCACGAAGAACAGCGGTAAGTACAAAGCTATCGTCTTCTGCTAACGCCGCCAAGAGCGCCGGAGCGACCGTTTGATCTTTTAAGTCCGCCAGTGCATTAGCGGCGGCGTTACGCACGTTTTCATCATCTGATGTCAGCGCTTCAACGAGAGCGTCCATCATATCGACAGGCTCGAATTCGTCGATCACTTTGGCGGCTTCCATCCGCACTGTCGCGTCTTCATCGCCAAGAGCTTTAATCAGTAGTTCAACGGCCTCTGGTTCAGGACTATCGACAAGGTCCATTACCGCAACGCGTCGAATACCCACATCGGCATCGTTTAAACGCGTTTCGATCGAAATTAACAACGGATCTGTAAAATTAGACATGTTCAACCTCAGCGTAATAAGTAAGGAATGTTGACGGTAACAGCATCGGTGGGACAGTCTGTCTCACAGGGCATGCAGTACCAGCACTCATCGTATTTCATGTGGGCTTTTCCGGTTTCTTCGTTAATCCACAAGACATCGAGTGGACAAACGTCAATGCAGGTGCGGCAGCCTTTTTCTGCTATACATTTGTCGTCATCAATAACGACTGGAACCATTGAAATCTGTGATGCTATTGGCATGGTAACGTCCTCTTTAATTAGTTGCTTTAATCGGCCTGTTGAACTCGCATCTGTGCATAGGCATTCTTTTCGCTGTCGTCTAACTCAACAACATAGGGGTCGATAGCACGCTTTTTACACACCATTTCACCACTTTCATTTTTGTACAGCTGGACATGACAAAACCAATCTTCATTGTTTGTCTCAGGATGGTCGACGTAATGATGATAGAGACCCCAACGACTTTCTTGACGATACATCGAGGCCACTGCAGCCATCTGAGCACAGTCGAAAATATGCTGAGCTTCATTGGCGCGCAGTAATTCGTGAGCATCACGGGCATACAAGTGCTGAATATCATCCTCCATCGCGATCAAACGCTGGAGCCCTATATCCATTTTCTTAGTGACTTTGGGCGGCTGCAGATAGTCGTTGACCAAACGCCGAACTTTGTATTCAAACTGGCTAGGAGGTATTCCATCTGTGCGCTTCATCGGTGCCAAAATGCGATCACGCTCGGCAGTGATATAAGCAACGTCTAGTTCAGCAAAATCGCGCCCCTCTGCAAACTCTGCAGCGTTAGTACCGCAAATCTCACCAAACACGAAAGCACCTAACATATAACTGTGAGGAATAGAGGCCATATCACCAGCACCGTAAAGCCCAGGAATAGTGGTCTCGCCTTTTTCGTTAGTCCATACACCGGATGCTGAATGACCTGCACAAAAACCAATTTCGGAAATATGCATTTCAACCATCTTGGTACGATAATCCACACCACGACCGTCATGGAAACGCCCGCGACTAGGACGCTCATTAGTATGGAGTACATGCTCGATTTCTTGGATAGTTTCCTCTGCGAGGTGGTCGAGTTTCAAAAATACCGGACCATTACCACCCTGGAGTTCGTTATAAAACTCCATCATCATCTGACCACTCCAGTAATCGCACTCAATGAAGCGATCACCCTTCGAGTTAGCCGTGTATCCACCCAGCGGGCCTGTAACATAGGCACATGCCGGACCGTTATAATCTTTCAATAGTGGGTTTATTTGGTAGCACTCGAGACCAGTAAGTTCAGCGCCAGCCTGGTAAGCCATCGAATGTCCGTCGCCACAATTGGATGGATTTTCATAAGTGCCATAAAGATAACCGGAGGCAGGCAATCCTATTCTACCTGCCGCGCCTGTACACATAACTACGGATTTGGCACGGATAACCACTATCTCAGCGGTACGAGTATTCAATGATATACAGCCACAAGCATTACCTTCGTCATCCTTAAGGAGTCGAATCGCCTGATAACGGTTTTCAACCGTGACCCGGTGCCGACGAAGGCGACGGTAAAGAATCTTCTTGATATTGTGTCCTTCTGGCATCGGTAATACGTAGGTCCCGAGATGATGAACCTTCTTCATATCGTATTCGCCAGTCTCGTCTTTCTGGAAGTAAACACCCCAGGCATCGAGCTTTTGTATCATTTTGAAAGAGTTCTCAGCGTAGGTCATTACACCTTTTTGCAGAAGCACTCCATCGTTGGCGATGGTAATCTCTTTTACATAATCCTCTGGTGTAGAATGCCCAGGAACAACTGCGTTATTTAGTCCATCCATGCCCATACTGATAGCACCGGAGCGCTTGACGTTCGCTTTTTCTAACAACATAACAGAAGCGTTAGGGCTTTTTTCCTTAGCAGCTACTGCAGCCATTGGACCGGCAGTACCACCACCAATTACCAAAATGTCGACGTCTTTAACTGTAATATCATCGGGAAGTGTCATTTTATTACCTCATTAAAACCTGAATTTCTAGAAGGGTCCCGTTCAATCTGGAACCTGTATTTGTATGCATCACCACGGAATGCCAAGTACTCATAATCCACCGGCTTACCGCTTGAGTCGTGAGTAAGCCGCTGCACCCACATGATCGGACTACCAACATTTATATCCAATAATTTGGCCGTATCTGAATCCGCCGAACGGGCTTCCAAACTCACATCTGCGCGCCCCAAAGGAACACGAAGCTCGTTTTCCAACAGGGGGAAAATATCCCCACTAAGATCCCTGGCGAAGAGCTTTTGCCCAACGGCGATAGGGAAATAAGAGGTATCTACTGATATTGGTTCTCGGTTCAAATACCTCACACGTACGACCTCAATAGCGCCCTCCTTACCGTTGATATTAAGATTTTCCTGCACATCTTTACTGGGCTTTACTTCTCGAATACTCAGCAACCTAGCCGAAGTCTCATACCCCTTCGGGGTCATCGCTTCCGACAATCCTTCCAGGTGCTGAACGTCCTGCATCGCTTTGGGTTTGCTAGCAAAGGTTCCTTTCCCCTGAGAAGTGAAAATCAGCCCCTCGGCATGGAGATCTCGGAGTGACTGCCGCACGGTAATTCGACTCACATCGAAGGATTTCATCAATTGGCTTTCCGATGGCATACGCTCAAAGGGCGCATAGTCACCGTCCAAAATCTGTTTTTTCAACGCCTCCTTTATTTGCAAATATAAGGGTTGGTGTGACATATCTTGATTTCTTTGTAACGACATAATGACCTCCCTATTTGTTAATGACATGTTACTTATTATTACATGTTATATCAAGTTAGTTTCTGAAATAAATTAAGTTTTTTGTATCATAAGTGATTGTTTTATATGGAGTTTATCTGCACCGCGACAGTGCAAAACTGGAGCGAAGACGCAGTGCAATGGTGCAAAAAAGTACTACGGATGGGTTCTGATAATTAACCAAATCTGCCTCCTAGCGACCACTTGATTGCAGGTAGTCAGCAACCGCATCGATCTCATCACCACTCAATAGCCCTGCAATGCCCGTCATCACGGCGGCCCGACTACCAACACGGTGACCCTGCTTAAAATCATTCAACTGCTTTCGTATATAGTCAGCATGCTGCGCCTGCAAAAATGGTGCTGTCGGGTGCACCAGATTGTGACAGGAGCTGCAGGCATCAACCCCTGGCCGCCCCTCTTCAAACAACAACTTACCTGTCTGATGACCTGCCTTCTCTACTCCCTCCTCAATTATCGATTCAGGCGCGGGCCTCGGTAGACCGGAAAAATAGCCAACGATACTTTCGATATCCAAAGGATTAATTTCAGTCACGATAGAGGCCATTTGACCATTATCGTTTGTACGCCTTTCGTGCCTAAAGTCCGCTAACTGCAACGTCAAATACGCTGCCTTTTGACCTGCGAGTTTTGGGAATTTCGGCATTTTGCTGACTCCGTCCAGACTGTGGCACATACCACAAACTTCCCAAGGTTCCATCCCATCTTTATCGATCATGCCCGCTTGAAGCTCTGCGTTCATACAAAATAGCCCCACCATAAAACCGATGTAAATACTGGAATTACGATCCATGATGAGCATGCATTGAGTGATCATGAGCATCGCTAACATCTACCTCCGGCCGAGCGGTCTTCGCCACTATATCCAGCGTAAAATGAATCCAGCCTCCGTCGGCAAGATGAAGCATCATTGGCACGGTATCAGCTGAGTTATCGGTTGATACCGGGGCGATCAGCATGAGATGAAGGCCTCCAGGAGAAAATTCAATTCTTGCTCCCGGACCAACAACAACACTTTTTACTTCCGCCATAGTGGAAATACCGTCTTCGACCAGCGACTGA
>Ga0206126_10001975_pt1 | contig 23515 bp, 20 predicted proteins | sample Helgoland_Spring_5_FD_148621 | JGI IMG/M metagenome (GOLD analysis project Ga0206126, IMG submission 148621) | Pelagic subsurface seawater microbial communities from Kabeltonne, Helgoland, North Sea - Helgoland_Spring_Bloom_20160412_1 | ecosystem: Environmental > Aquatic > Marine > Epipelagic ...
TAAAATGGCTGGCGGCAGTTGGAGTTTAGAAGGTCATGCTGAATATATAGCAGGTCGTGATGTTATAAAAAGTGATGGCAGCAAAGGAACGCCTGTAGAAGATTGGATTTTAATGCAGCCTCAATTACGCTTTGATCTAGGCGAGGCATTAGGAAATGATGCAGGCAATTTCTTTGTGGGTATTGAGTATCAGTACTGGAAAAATAAGTTAGGCGTAAAAGATCAAAATGAATCCACAGTGCAGTTACAAACGGTTTGGAACTTTTAATTAAATTATTTTTTAATCTAAAGTTTAAGTAGTAAGTTTTTTAGTATGTTTTAGCAAGTCGATACCCGCATCAACTCAGTTTGATGCGGGTTTCTTTTTGTAGGACCCTAGGATTGTTAGTTGACTGACTTATGAATAGCCTAGCTGATTAGTGGCGATTTTATCTGAATGCCGCAGCCCTTAAGAATAATGTGGGTGAGGTTATTAGCTATGTCTTCAAAGTCTTGATCGGTTAATTCATTTTTATCGAGAACAGCATTCACCTGTGTTGAAAAGTCAGCGTAATGTTGGGTTGCGCTCCAAATTAGCATAATCAGAAATAAAGGATCCACGGGATCCATTTTTCCCTGTTTGATCCAGTGTTCCATCACTGCAGATTTTGATCTCAGCCAATCGCGAAAATCACTATTCAAATACTCGTTGATTCTTGTGGCGCCATGGATAATTTCATTGGCAAATATTTTGGATGCCAGAGGGTTGGTCTTGGAATACATGACCTTGGCTCTAATGTAGGCAGCTATGGCGTCTGCAGGATCATCTTCGGGGGTGATTTGGTTAAACGCTTGACTCCATAGTTGTAAGATGTCGGTGAGTACTTTTTTGTAGAGCTCTAGCTTACTTTTGAAGTAATAATGAACATTGGCGCGCGGCATATTGGCGCGTTTAGCAATATTCATGATGGATGCGCCTTTATAACCGAACTCGGCAAATTCCATTTCTGCAATGGCGATTATTTTTGCTCGGTTATCGGTACGAATTTGACCGGTTTTGTATTTATTTTTCGAATTTTCCATAGATAATTTCGAGATTATTTTGAATATTGTGCCCTATAAAATGGGTTATTACCTAATTTATATCAATAAAATTAGGCGATAAAAAAAAGCGGCTAGGTAGCCGCTTTTTTAGTTCAAAGATTGGCTATTAGCCGCACTTTGAATCGCCGCAGTTTAGGCAGGTCATACAACCATCCAAAAGGATAACTGCTTTCACACTACATTTTTTACAGACTTCTGCGTTTGCGGGGAAGTCGCTTGGCTCTTCCTTCGCTGTGGTAGCACTAGCACCTTCAAATTCGGCGCGCTTTTCATCCATGATTTTTTGTTGATGCTCAGGAATCTCTGGCTTTTTTAGCATGCCGATTTTTTGTAGATGATCTTCGATCGCCCAGCCAATTTCAGCGACCAGTGATGGCATAAATTTACCACCTGGTTTGAAGTAACCGCCCTGTGGGTCAAACACAGCTTTAAGCTCTTCTACTAAGAAAGTGCAGTCGCCGCCCTTGCGGAATACCGCTGAAACTACGCGAGTGAGTGCAACAATCCACTGGAAGTGATCCATGTTCTTTGAGTTAATAAATACTTCAAAGGGTCGACGTAACTCGTGATCAGTGCCTTCGTTTAAGACAATATCATTGATAGTTAGGTACAACGCATGATCTGAAAGCGGAGTCTTTATTTTGTAGGTACTGCCAGCCAATGATTCAGGGCGCGAAACCTTTTCGTGCATCTGAATAATATTACTTTCCTGTTCTGCCGCGCTGACTTCTTCTACTGCAGGCTCGTCATTGACTACTTTATAGCCAACAATTTTTTGATTAATTTTCTTGCTCATTTTATTCCTCTTATCTGTCCTTTGGGTTCTACGCAGTTTTTAGAACTTACCGTAGTAACCTTCTTTAAGTGCATCGAATAGGTTAGCGGCGGTGTGAGTCTCGCCATCGTATTCAATTTCTTCATTTCCTTTGTACTCTACCGTTGAGCCATCTTCTAGAGTAAAGCTGTAAACGGTATTTTCAAGATCGCTTTCTTTAACCAGCACGCCTTGGAAGGCTTCAGGGTTGAAGCGGAACGTAGTACAGCCTTTTAGTCCCTTTTCTGCGGCATAGAGATAGATGTCTTTAAAGTCATCATAGTCACATTCTGTAGGCACATTAATAGTTTTTGAAATGGATGAATCAATCCATTTTTGTGAAGCTGCCTGAATATCCACGTGGGCTCTCGGCTCAATTGTTTCAGAGCTCACAAAATAGTCTGGCAATGCTTCTTCTTCACTTGTGCCAAATGGCATAGCTTTTTCGTTTATCAACGTACGATAAGCTAAAAGCTCAAAGGAGAAAACATCGACTTTCTCTTTAGATTTTTTACCTTCTCGGATCACGTTTCTTGAGTAGTGATGAGCAAAGCTGGGCTCAATACCATTACTTACGTTGTTGGCTAGTGATAATGAGATGGTGCCTGTAGGTGCGATTGAACTGTGGTGACTAAAGCGACAGCCTTCTTCAATAATTGAATTGGCTAGTTCAGGTGCAACACCGGCAATATCTTGCATATAGCGGCTGTATTTGCCCATCAGTACTTTGCCTTTGACTATATCGCCGACTTTGATGCCATCTTTAGCAAGTTCAGGCTGCTTAAAGATCATGTTGGCCGTTATTTCGAAATCATCTTCCATGATGGGTGCAGGACCTTTTTCTCTAGCTAGATCAAGGCCAGATTCTAAGCCGGCAACGGCCATTTGACGTGAAACTTTTTCAGTAAACTCTACTGAGTTTTGGTCACCGTACTTCATGCATAGCATGGTGATGGCTGAACCAAGACCTAGGAAGCCCATGCCGTGACGACGCTTGTATTCAATTTCTCTTCTTTGGCCTTCAAGTGGAAGACCGTTAATTTCTACCACGTTATCAAGCATACGGGTAAAGACTTTAACCACTTCAGCATACTGCTCCCAGTCGAAAGAGGCTTCTGAGGTAAAGGGGTCACGTACAAACTTGGTTAGATTAACCGAACCTAGTAGACAGCTACCATAGGGTGGTAGCGGTTGCTCACCGCAGGGATTAGTGGCGCGAATATCTTCACAGTACCAGTTGTTGTTATTCTTATTAACCTGGTCGATAAGAATGAAGCCGGGTTCTGCAAAGTCATAGGTCGATGACATAATTGCATTCCAAAGCTTCTGGGCACGAATTGTTTCATAAATTCTGCAGGCCACTAGTCCGTCATCATTGGTGACATAGCCACTGGTAGTTGGGAATGGTTTCCAGACGATATCACCACCCTTAAGATTAAGCCCTTCTTCAACTTCTTTCGCACTTACAGGGAAGGTAAGGTTCCAGTCGCCATCATTACGTACAGCTTCAATAAATTCTTCGGTAATAAGTAGCGATAGGTTGAATTGACGTAAACGGCCATCTTCACGCTTGGCTTTCACAAAATCGAATACATCTGGGTGGCTGACATCGAAGGTTGCCATTTGTGCACCTCTTCGGCCTCCGGCCGAGGATACGGTGAAACACATCTTGTCGTAGATATCCATAAACGAAAGCGGACCTGATGTATAGGCACCAGCACCTGAAACATAGGCACCTTTTGGACGTAGGGTCGAAAACTCATAACCAATACCACAGCCTGCTTTTAGAGTAAGGCCGGCCTCTAAATTACGTTCTAGGATGCCTGACATAGAATCAGGGACAATGCCTGATACGGTACAGTTAATAGTAGATGTAGCAGGTTTGTATGCCTGAGCGCCGGCATTGGAGATAATTCGTCCTGCTGGGATTGCACCATTCTGTAGTGCCCAAACAAATTTTTCGTGCCATTTTTTTCGCTTGGCTTTAGATTCAACGTCCGATAATGCCTTAGCTACTCTGTCATAGGTTGCTTGGATATCTGCATCAACAGGTTGATCCTGTTTGTCTTTAAGACGGTATTTTTTATCCCAGATATCTAGAGAGGCGTCTTGGAATTCAATATCATCAAATGATTTTTTTGGTTTAACAGTCTTTAAATTAGTTGCGCTCATTACTGACCCTTTTTATTTGTCTTGCGTATTCCGCGATTTTTGCTGCAAAGTTTTTGCGGTCACTTAGAAAGTGGATGTTGCTGAATACTTTGTTAGCTGTTTGTTTAAATAGTCTTGTTATTAGTTAGTAGAGTGTATCCAACATTTTGTGTCTTGCAAGCACTATTACACTATATATTGTGTTTTTATGATAAATTATAACAATATGTGGTTGGTAAGCTGTTGAAAAATATGTGGATAAAATACCCAAACCCAGTGTTTATAGGGGGGTAAAATAAACATTGACCATTGTGCATAAGATGGTCATTAGTTAGTTTTTTAAAATTATTTGTTCTAAGTGCAGGTTAAGTGTCTTAGTTAAGTTGTGTCACTGAATCGAACTGGATAAAATATCCGTACAATAATTTTTCAATGTATAGAAGTAGCATGCTGCTGTTTCTGTCAGCAACTGAGGATTTCCATGGATATTTTTGATTTCTCCGACGGCCGAGAGGGCTACTATGGGGAATACGGCGGTGTATTTCTTCCTGAAATTTTACACGCAACCATCGAAGAGCTGCTTGAATGCTTTCGAGAGTGCAAAGCGGATCCAAAATTTTGGCAGGAATATGTTGCTCTACTGCAAAATTATTCGGGTCGTCCGACGCCATTAACCCATCTTGAAAATCTTAGCCGTGAGCTGGGTGGTGCGCAGATCTATGTGAAACGCGATGATTTGAATCATACGGGTTCACACAAGGTTAATAATGTGATGGGCCAAGGCCTATTGACGCAACGACTGGGCAAGAAACGCGTGATTGCTGAAACTGGTGCGGGGCAACATGGATTTGCTACTGCGACTATGGCGGCAAAATTTGGCTTTGATTGTAAGATTTACATGGGTGCGGTTGATGTTGCTCGTCAACGTCCTAATGTATTTTGGATGGAAAATCTGGGTGCCGAAGTGATTGCGGTTGAGGATGGCCAGAAAACACTAAAAGATGCAGTGAATGAATGTATGCGTGATTGGGTAACCAATATGGAGGATACGCATTATATTTTGGGTACTGCCTGTGGGCCTCACCCATTCCCTGAAATGGTGAGTTGGTTCCAGTCAATTATCGGACTCGAAGCTAGAGAGCAGATTATTAAACAGGCAGGCCGATTACCTGACAGAGTCTTTGCCTGTGTGGGTGGCGGTTCAAATGCGATGGGCTTATTCCAAGGTTTTATTGATGAACCTAATATCGAACTTATAGGCTGTGAAGCGGGCGGTGAGGGTGTTGGTTCTTATATGCACTCAGCACGTTTGGCTTATGATGATGCTTCAGTGGGCGTTGCACAGGGCTATAAAACCTATTTCTTGCAAAATGATGAAGGCAATATGAATGAAACCCATTCGGTTGCTGCGGGTTTGGATTATATTGGAGTGAATCCGATTTTCTCACATCTGCATGATACCGGTAGAGTTCGCTTTGAAGCGGCTACAGATGCAGAGGTTAAGGAAACACTAAAATTAACTATGCGCTCTGAAGGGCTAATTCCAGCACTTGAAAGTACTCATGGTTTTGTTGTGGCTCTAAAAGAAGCGGCGACTATGAAAAAAGATGAAATTGTATTGGTTAATATGTCGGGCCGAGGTGATAAGGATATTTTCACTATTGCAGATGCGCTTGATGATGCTAAATGGAAAGCATTTATTGGTGGCAAGGCTGACCAGTATCGCGCGGAGAAAAAGTAATGGGTTTGCAATCGTTTATCGCTGAGCGCAAAAAGGATAAAGATCTATTGGTAATGGCGCATGTTGTGTGTGGTTATCCGTCCTTTGAAGATAATTTAAAAGAATTGGAAATAATGGCTGAGGCCGGTGTGGATATTGTCGAGCTGCAGTTTCCTTTTTCTGAGCCCAGTGCTGATGGCCCGCTATTTGTTGAGGCCAATGAACAGTCGTTGAAAGCGGGAACTACCGTTGATCAATGTTTTGAATTGATGGCTAAAGTGAGTGCACGTTTTCCGTTTAAAGTATTGATGATGGGTTACTACAATACCGCTTTTAAGATGGGTGAAGATATTTTTATTAAGCGCCTTAAAGCAGCGGGGGGTGTGGGCTTTATCCTTCCAGATTTACCTATTGAAGAAGCGGGTAATCTTCATAAGCTTGCCGCTGAAGCAGATATTGAGCCTGTTATTTTGATGACGCCTACCTCTAGTGATAAACGCTTGGCGCAATTAGGTGCTGCTAGTCGTGGCATGGTTTACGCCGTTGCTAGAAAAGGTGTAACTGGCTCGAAAACCAATATGGGCGACGATGTTGTTGCCTTAATCGAGCGCTGTCGCAAGCATACTGATGTGCCCATTGGCGTAGGTTTTGGTATCAGTGATAAGCAGGATATGGACTTTCTTCGCGGTCATGCCGATATGGCTATTATTGGTACGGCGGCACTTAAAACATGGCAGCAATCCGGTGCTGATGGGTTGCGAGCATTTTTTAAGGATCTTATGGCCTAGGGCCTAGGGCCTTGGGACTTTAACTGGGTCATTGCTGGGTCATGGCATAACGCCAATCATTGATTAGCAATGATCTAATTGAACTGATTGACGGAATAGCCCCCAGCTTAACCTGTTTAAAACAGATCAGATGTGCACCGACCTTGGATGTTACAGGTTTTGCCCAGCAGGTTGGGTCATTCTTTTGATCGACATACAAATCAATAAGCTTCTGGCTAAATTCACTGCCATAGTGCTCATCGATCTCAACTGAATTAAGATTAATCGCCTCACTCTTTATCTCTAAATCGATCTCTTCATCGCTTAAAACCTGTCTTGCGACATCCTTAGCCTGTCCGCCATATTTGGCATGGGTGAAAATGATTTGCGATAGTTGAAAGTAAGATTGTTCCCGATACTGTTGTTTATTTTGTTGGAAAAAATCCTCTAGCTCTTGGGCGCTGGGCACTTTTTCGGTGGTTACATTTTTAGTTAACCCCGTCAGTTTTATTTGCATTGCCTGTGGGTCAATGATGCGCTCTAAATTAGCCCCTGGTGCTTTGGCTATCTGTGATTGTGTAATTAGTTGTTGATCTATGTGTCGCTGTAATATCTCAGTGTTAGGCAGTTTTATTTGACTGTCGTCCCAGCTAATATCTGAAGATTGATAGGCTTTAATCCACCAAGAGCTAACGGCCATCAGGGCTAAAAAGACCAAAATCATGAGTTGTTGTAGTGTTAATTTACGCACGGTTTGTTCAATTTTTTTTAAGGATTTTTTTGTCTTTTTCATATTGATTAGTTATCAGTTATCAGGTGCTTTTATTCTCATTGCCTGTTAATTGTGCCTGTTAAAGACTAAATTAGCATATCTTGGTTGCAAAGGTCATTACTTGTTAATGGTAAAGGTATTTCCCGTTAATTTGAACGGGATGTTAGACTATTATTTTGAGCATATGGTTGGATTAATTAAGTCATGGAGAAACCACTTCAGGGTTTAAGAGTTATCGAATTAGGGCAGCTGCTTGCGGGCCCGTTTGCCGGCTGCATGCTGGGTTATTTTGGCGCTGAGGTTATAAAAATAGAGCCCCCAGGGGGTGACCCGATTCGCAATTGGCGCGAAGTCAAAGAGGGCACCTCATTGTGGTGGCGAAGTTTGGCGAGAAATAAGAAATGTATTTCGGTGAACTTAAAAACCGAAGAGGGCCGAGCTCTTGTCAAAGAACTTTTGCTAAGTGCGGATATTGTGATTGAGAATTTTCGCCCGGGGGTGATGGAAAATTGGGGTTTAGACCCTGAAACCCTTCGCAATCAAAACCCACAATTAATTTATGCGCGGATTTCTGGTTATGGTCAAACTGGACCCTATGCCAATAAACCCGGTTTTGCTTCTGCTTGTGAAGCCATCAGTGGTTTTAGATACCTTAATGGTTACCCCGATGAAGTGCCTGTACGACCTAATCTAAGCTTGGGTGACAGTGTTTCTGGGTTGCATGCAGTTATCGGTATTATGATGGCATTACATGCGCGTGATAAGAAACAGGGTCAGGGCCAAGTGGTGGATGTTGCCTTGTATGAATCTATGTTTAATTTACTGGAAGCGGTGATTCCAGAATATCATGGTGCAGATGTTGTTAGACAGCCATCGGGAACTACAGTTACGGGGATTGTGCCCACCAATACCTATCGCTGTAAGGATGGTAAATTCTTAGTGATTGGCGGCAATGGTGATTCTATATTTAGCCGATTAATGACGGCGGTGGGTCGCGATGATATGGCTAATGATCCATCCTTGGCTACTAATGCCCATAGAGTGCTTTGTGAGGCAAAAATCGATCTGGTATTAAGTGAATGGTGCAGTCAGCATAGTCTTGAGCAAGCTCTAGCTGTTTTAGATCAGCACCGCGTTCCCTGCGGCCCAGTATATGATGCTAAAGATATGATGAATGATCCGCATTTTAATGATCGAGGGATGTTTGAACAGGTAGAGATTAATGGTGAACCCTTAAAAATTCCTGCGATTTTGCCCAAGTTAGATGACACGCCAGGGGCAACTGAATGGGCAGGACCTGAGTTAGGCGCGCATACGGATGAGGTGCTTAAAAGCTTGGGTATGACTGCGGATCAGATAGAAGAGTTAAAGCACAGCGGCGTGATTGCAGATAGCTAAGAACACAGATTGTTAATTAGATATTAGGTTTTATCTATTTTTAACAAAAGTGAGTCGTAGTTGTTGTCTGTTAACTTTCTTCTGGCCTGACTACTTTCTCGTTTGTTAGCAAAGGGACCCACCACGACTCGGTACCAAATATCATCGGTAGATTTCTCATAGACCTCAGTAAACACCTCAAAATTAAGTAGCATTAATTTCACTTTGAGACTTTCAGCATCGGCTGCATTTTTAAAAGAACTGACCTGAATCAAATAGATGGCGTCTGATTCTTCAATGCCTTTGAGTAGATTTGGAAACTGGAAGTCGGGTACGACTGGCGTCTTGATATCAATTATTTGATCACCAGATATCCCATTTTGGGCGCTTTCCTTTAGCAAGAAAGGCAGTACTTGGCAGGCAACAATCCCTAGAATAAATCCCGACACAAAAACCGGAAAGGCACTTTTAGGTTGCTTTTCTTGGCGCTTAGAGGCGGATTTTTTTGAGTAATTTTGTGCCATGACTGCCTAATCTCTTAGTTATCCCGAATTGTAGGTGAAAAGCTCTAGTTTAAGCAAAGCAAAGTCACATTTTTTTATGATTATAGCTCTTGAGGGTCTACATCAATTGACCAGCGTACTTTTTGGGCGAGTTTCTCCTTGTCTAGCTGGGTAGCAACAGCGCTCAAACATCTCTGTAGCTGAGCTCGCTGGGAGGCCGTCACCTGTAAAATAAAGCGAAAACGACCTGCACGCTTTTCCATTAGAGCAGGTAATGGCCCTAGACATTGTATATCAGGCTCTGTTCCCCGCTGTTGGTCACAGAGTTTTCGCGCCAAACCAAGTAGTTCCATCGCCTGATTGGGATAGGTAGACTCAGCACGAATAACGGCGAGAGGTCTACAGGGCGGTAGCATACCCTGTTGGCGCTGTTGTAGTAGCTGCAATGCAAGAGGTCTATAACCCTGATTAAACAACTGGTCTAGAACTGGATGCTCGGGCTGATGGGTTTGAACAATAACTTCACCCTTGAGTTTGCCGCGTCCACTGCGCCCAGCTACCTGAATCAATAGCTGACCGATGCGTTCATGACTGCGAAAGTCTGCGCTCATAAGGCCGCTATCGGCATTTAAAATAACCACAAGGGTGACATTTTCAAAATGATGCCCTTTGGCAAGCATCTGTGTGCCTAAAAGTATGCAGGGCTTACCGCTGTCAGCGGTGGCAAAAAATTCTTGCATCGCGCCCTTTCTTCGAGTGCTATCACGATCAATTCGAATCACATCGTTATTAGGGAAACGTTTCGCCAAGAACTCTTCACTCTGTTCTGTTCCCTCACCGGCGGTCATGATGTCTTTGCTATTACAGCTTGGGCAATGATGGGGTTTTCTTTGTTGATAGTCGCAATGGTGGCATATAAGTCGTCCGCGAGCGCGATGAACGGTTAGTTTGCTGTCGCACTTTGGGCAGTCAGCGGACCAACCACAACTATGACAGACAAGTGCGGGTGCGTAGCCGCGACGATTAAGAAAAACTAACACTTGCTGTTGAGCGTCTAATCGTTGCTGAATGGCATCGAGGGTTGATTGCGCGATACCGCAAGAAGTCGCTTCGGTTTTTAGGTCGATAACTCGCCAGCTAGGTGCTGTTGCGTTATTGGCCCGCTGGGTAAGAGTTAGATGTTGATAGCGGCCTTCAATGCAGTTATTCAAGGATTCTAGTGATGGCGTTGCTGAGCCAAGAATGACTGGGATATCTTCCCGTTGCGCGCGAATAACTGCCAGATCTCGCGCGGAGTATTTGAAGCCATCCTGTTGCTTATAGGATGAATCATGCTCTTCATCCAGAATGATAAGACCAAGATCGTCAAAGCCAGTAAAAATTGCAGATCTTGTGCCTAAAATAATTTTGGCTTCACCCGTTTTGGCCTTTATCCAAGCTTCTAAGCGTTGTTTGTCAGTCATGCCAGAATGAAGGGTCACTATGGGCGTATTAAAACGGTCAGTGAAACGTTTTTCAGTTTGTGGGGTAAGACTGATTTCAGGAATAAGTACCAAGGCCTGTCGGTTGTAACGCAGAACTTTTTCGATGGCCTGAAGGTAAATTTCGGTTTTGCCACTGCCAGTCACACCCTCTATTAGGTTACAGCTAAAACCATGCAGCTCGATTGCATCCATCGCAACCTGTTGTTGCGGATCAAGGGTTAAATTTTCCTGTTGCAGTAATTCATCAGTTGAGGGCTGCGGCTCGTGCTGGGCTAAAAAAGATTCGATCAGTCCCTTTGCTTCAACCTGATTGCGAATGGTGGCTGAAAACAAGCCGGTTAAATCACTTTCAGGTACGGCGGAAGTTTTATCTTTAAGAAACTGCAAGAGTGCCTTTTGACGCGGCGCGCGATCCAGTGATTCAGTCTCTGTGGATAATCCCAGTTCAGAAATCATCCAATGTTTCACAGCGGGTAATTCAGTGGTTTCTCCTTTGCGAAGCAGGGCGGGTAAGGCTGTAAATAAAGCCTCACCAATGGGATATTGGTAATAATTAGCTGCCCAGATAAACAGCTTTAATAGGTCGGGAGAAAGAATGGGTGATAAATCTAAAATATCATTAATGGGCTTTAATTTTTCAAGGGCAATATCACTACTGTCTGTGACCTCGATAATAAGGGCGACGAGCGTCCGACGGCCAAATTCAATAGCCACACGAGATCCGGGCAAAGGAAGGTCGCCATCTAGCTCTTTTAGTAGATTTTCTGGAAAAATATAGTCAAAAGTTCGGCGCAGAGGGGTTGGAACTGCAACTCGTAGTATTATTGGGCCAGTTTGTGGCATATCTTTAAAGAATTCCTTTTGTCTTACGCTTAATATCTGCTAGAATCCGCGCTCATTAAAAAAGCTTGCCGTGCTTTGCAGGTTTATGTTGTTAGTACTCATGTGCTATAGCATAACAGGTTGAGGTGGCGGTTTGCAGATTGGAGTAAGAGATGAAGACTGATATACACCCAGCTTATAACGAAATGACAGCTACCTGTAGTTGCGGCAACGTAATTAAAGTAGGTTCAACACGCTCAGAAAGCATTCATATTGATGTTTGTTCTTCTTGCCATCCGTTTTATACGGGTAAGCAGAAAGTGGCTGATACCGGTGGTCGTATTGATCGATTTAATAAGCGTTTTGGCGGTAGTAAGAAGTAATTCTTCGTACTTCAATGCTAAGATTGTCTAAAAATGCCGCTGGTTTTACCATCGGCATTTTTTATTGGTTGAAAATTAAGTAATCGACGGTTTTATTGTATTCCTGCCAGAGGTTACAATAACTTACAATCACTCGATTAAATGGAGACTTGAGTGCGAGCAATACAACTGTTTCTAAAAGCTATACTGATACTGGCTATTGCCTTTGTTGGTGCTCTGTTCGCTTTCCATAACAACCAACTGTTAACAGTCGACTTTATCTACTTTACCGGCCCTAATATTAGTTTGGGACTCTGGTTAATGGCGTTTTTGATGCTGGGAGCACTATTAGGCATTGCTGTTAGCAGTCTTATGTTGGGCAGCTATAAACGAAAACTTGGTCGTGCTAATAGAGAGACTAAAAACCTATGACATCATCTGAACCCCGCATTATCGTAGCCTTGGATTACGATAACTCAAATTCAGCGCTTAGCCTTGCTGATCAGCTTAATCCTAATCAGTGCCGCCTAAAAGTGGGTAAAGAATTATTTGTTGCTGCCGGCCCCCAATTAGTCAAATCCCTTTCAGATCGTGGGTTTGATGTGTTTCTCGATTTAAAATTCCATGATATCCCCAATACGGTTGCCAAAGCTGTTTCGGCTGCGGCGGACCTAGGTGTTTGGATGACTAATGTGCATGCTTCTGGCGGCACACGCATGATGACTAAAGCACGAGAAGCAGTAGAAAATCACGGCGGTGATATGTTGTTGATTGCAGTCACTGTGCTTACCAGTATGGATGACAGTGATTTACAGCAGGTTGGCGTTAACTCAGTCGCCGGTGATCAGGTACTGGCATTAGCTAACCTTACCAAGCAGGCAGGGCTAGATGGTGTAGTCTGTTCCGCTCAGGAGGCAACTCACCTTAAGCAGCAACTGGGTCAGGATTTTAAGCTTATAACGCCCGGCATTCGTTTAACCGACAGTGCCTCTGATGACCAGCGACGCATTGTGTCACCCGCGCAGGCAATAGAGCAGGGCAGTGATTATCTGGTAATAGGTCGACCTATTACTCAGGCTGAAAACCCTCAACAAATGTTACAGAAAATAAATAGTTCGCTTTAAAAATTTTCTCTTTCAAAGCTATTGCCTTTTCCATTAATAGGGGCGAAAAAAAAACCGACACAGTAGAGTGTCGGTTTTTTTATTCGTATTACCAAAAATTCTTAGTCTTGGTCTAATTCTGTCTCACCATCCCAATCATAATCAGCAATGCCGTCACCATCAGAATCGGCTTGATAAACTCGAACATAGTCCACTAGCATGCCATCACTAAATACTGTGGTGCCTGACGGTGCTTTAGGCCAATTACCACCCACCGCTACGTTTAATATCAGGAAGAATGTTTGTCTGTAATGCTCTTCTAATGCACCTTTAATATCAATCTCATTGGTTTTTACACCGTCAACCTCAAATATGATTTTATCTTCGGTCCAAATTAAACTAAAGACATGGAATGTATTAGAGAAAGTTTCGACGCTTCCGCCGCCATTTTGCCAATTTATCCATTCAGAGTCTTCGGTAATCCAAGTAGGTAAGTTATCAACATCTACAGGATTTTTATGATTCCCCTCAGCATCTATACAGGAATCACCCTCACATCCTGTTAATAGTAGGGGGCGGATTTCTTCCTCATCAACTGTTTCTGGGTTGTCTAGCTTTGGACCTGCCATCCACTCTGGCAGATTATCAACATCCCACTGGAGAGATCGTGTGTAGCTTTCATCCGTTGGTTCATTTAGCCAGTATTCAGCAGAACCACCTTGGTTAATTGATCCTAAGCTATAAGGAGCATCAGGCGAAGAGCCACCTGCGTTCCAGTACATGTTATTAACCATCATGGCTTCTTGTGGGAAACCGTCTCTGTTGCCGGCAATAGTATCTAAGATGTCAATTTCACCAGAACGAGGCCAGCCCACTATGCTGTGGTTAGCGCCTAGCATCCAGATTGCTGACCATAGTCCCTGACCCTTAGCGGCAACAGCCCGAGCATCAACCCGACCATATTTAAATTCAAATATGTCTTTGGTCACAAGTTTGGAAGAAGTATAGCTAATATCACCAGGAAGTTTTGGTTGATGCTTTTGAGCTTCGATAGCAAGCAAACCGTTATCAACAGTAGCGTTTTCGGCACGATAGTGTTGAAGCTCACCATTACCCCAGCCATCAACACCGTTACCAAGATCAAATTTCCAGTTTGCAGGGTTGACAAGGTTACCATTAAACTCATCAGACCAAACTAATGCGTAGCCTTCATATGATGTTGGGGCATCAAATCCAAAACTAGAATCTTCATGAGTGTCGGTCCAATCAAAGGGGACATGTGGTGTATTGTCGCCTTCACAAGTTGTTTCGCAAAGCCAAACCACATTATCAATTCGGTATACTGCATCTTTGCCTGAGGCTGCTTTGAAAAGAAGCCCTGCTTTAACAATTTGTAGATCAAGCCTGCTAGTAGGTCCAACTAAAATATCTGTGATGGGAATGAAGATTCTGGTCCATTCACCAGTCAAGAAAGGGCCCTGTCTTGCAGGGCCGCCTGCACAGGGGTAACCACAGTCTGCCCAGATATCAACGTAAGGGTCAGAGCCTGATTCACGTTTAATATCCAGTTGCAAAAGTCCTGTTTTCTCTGAGCCTCTTAAGTCGATACCAGAGGTTGATGATATAAAGAGCCCGGCATCAAAATCATTGTCAAGATGGCTCACTCGGAGAACATTACCTCTTCCCTCAGCTGAGTCAGCCGTTGTAACCCATTTGATATTTGGGCAACCATTACCGTTTGTACAGGAGCCATATCCAGGTATACCCTGATCGTAAGCATTGATGCCATTTATCCATGTAGAGTCTACAGCCCCATTTTGAAAGACCGGTTGGGAATCATTGAATGGATTACGCACAAAAACATTTCTTATAGCTGTACTTTCATTGCCCGATTTATCAGTAAATGAGTATTCGATTTTATAGTGAGCAACTTGATCAGTAGTTATAGCATCAACTACATTAAATTTGTCTTCATTTGCTATTTTGATGATAGTTTTGTTCTTAGTTGTATCAATGTTATCTTCAAGATTATCAGTACCCTCTGCACCTAAATCAACAAATGTGCTTCCTTTACTCAGAATAATATCTCTATCACCATTAAATTTTATAGTTGGTGAGGTCTCGTCTATAAGAATGAAAAACCGCTTTATAGAAGTCTGATTACCATTACTATCGGTTGCTGTGTAGGTTATTTCTTGATCTGAAGGATCGAAAATGTTGAGGGTACCTTCAGTAACAATATTTTCTTGGGCAATAACTCCAGAATATAAATCTCTTGCCTGGATGCCTGGGTCAGCGAAAACGCTACCAATAGAATGCTCCTGACGATACCCAACAATTTCACCATCAATTTGAAAAGTATTGTCATTGCCATCAGTAAAATGAATTGTATCCGCTGTTTGGTAGGTGATATTTTCCACTAAAATATATTGGAATTCTCCGCTACTAGTTTTAACAACTGCTTCGTCGCCCTTGAGGTTAAGCGTAATAACAGGGCCTTTAGAATCACCGGTATTCGGGTCTACAGAATCTTGACCACCGCAACCCACCAAAAATACACTGAGCGCGAAGATAAGTGCGAAGTTTTTGAATGTTTTGTCGCGGAATTTTACTAAAATTGATTTCATGACCACCCTCATAGGAAACAACAAACTTTAAAAAAATTATTAGGAATTAATCCAACACACAAATTTAACTTTTTTTTAACAAAATTGGCTACTATGGCGCGCTAGACTAGTCATATTTTGAGATAAGCAGAGCTATTTTTGCGGTTCAAAAGACATGTTTTTTTACATATGAAAAAAAAGGCTTATTTTTCGTAAAATGGTTATGGTACTTTATGGGTAGATTCTCAATAAAAATAATAAATATAATGAGGTTAGAATGAAAAAAATCTTAATGACTTTAATGACTGCGTTTTTAGTTTTAACAGGTTGCTCATCAGATAAGCAATCTAATATTTCAGAGGAAAATACTATGAATCCATTAGCTGATGGCGCATTTTTGCTATCAAAGGTTACTATTACGGAAGATGGCGAAGTCACAGAGCTACTCAGGGATCAAATGAAGATCTACAGTAATGGTAAGTTTATGTTCGCCTTTGATAATGAATCTACTGGCGATATGGATGTGGGTGCGGGCAATGCTAGTTGGGTAAATGGCGTTATGGTTGAAGAGCCTTTGTATAATCATGATGGCCCTCTGTCTAATCTGAGTTTTGATATTACCATTGAGCCCACTGAAAACGGTTTTAATCAGGTTTTACATGGTATGGAATACGATGATGGGCGCGTTCTTGAAACCATGGTGGAAGAATGGAATCGCGCGCCTGGTGTTGTTACACCTTATGACGGGCTTTGGAAGCTTGAGAGTCGTGAAACAGATGACCCAGAATTAACTGAATTTAGTGAAATCAAGATGATTGGTGGCGGTCACTTTATCATTTTGCAGAGTGCTATGTATCAGGGTGAAAAGGTGCGCAATTTTGGCTTTGGTAGTTTGATTCTAACTGGAGCATCAAAGGTTCTAGTAACCGGTATGGTAGGTTCTTGGGAGAATTATTCCGGCTGGGCGACTGAGGTGACTGTGAAGATGGTTGATGATGATCATTTGACGCAATCATTTACCTTTAATGGCAGAGTGATTACTCAGAATTACGTTCGAATTTAAGTGATTTTTGGCCTCGCATTGCAGGGCCTTCTTGCGTCTAAAATTCGTTAAAATGTAGCCAATTTTGCCTAAAATCTTTTAAAATACCTTAATGTGAAATATCCTATCTGTTTCTTATGTTCGTTCTTTTAGGGAATGAGCGGCGCTAGTATCCGCTTGATGAAGCAGGAGTTACTGTTTGGTACCAGAGGCCGGATTGACTCGAAGTATCTTAGGGATACTTCTCGGGGTTTCACCCCGCCGTCGCGTTGCTTCGGCGTCCAAATTGTTGGCACATTTTGTCGAACCAATGCCGTTTCTCACCGACTCTATAACACAAACAAAAACACCCACCTAAAAGGCAGGTGTTACTGTTTGGTACCAGAGGCCGGATTGACTCGAAGTATCTTAGGGATACTTCTCGGGGTTTCACCCCGCCGTCGCGATGCTTCGGCGTCCAAATTGTTGGCACAATTTGTCGAACCTAATGCCGTTTCTCGCCGACTCTATGACACAAACAAAAACACCCACCTAAGAGGCGGGTGTTACTGTTTGGTACCAGAGGCCGGACTCGAACCGGCACGCTTTTAAGGGCGGGGGATTTTGAATCCCCTGTGTCTACCAATTTCACCACTCTGGCATTGCATTTAAGCAGGGCGGCGATTATAGCAGTGATCGCTCTGTGGTCAATAACCTATGTAGGTTAATATTGCTAAATTAGTTGGCGTTTGGGTTGATTTTCTATACCCTTGCGGCCTTATTTAATTCAAACATTGTTTACTATTACATGCGTTTAAATCATTTTCATTTTGAGTTGCCCGATCAGCTGATTGCTCGTCAACCCACCGCAGACCGGCGCGGTAGTCGTTTGTTGGCGATGGACACTGAGGGTGATATTCAGCACCAAAATTTTGCCGATATATTAGGGCATATTAATTCGGGTGATTTACTGGTTTTTAATAACACCAAGGTTATCCCTGCGCGGATCTTTGGCAAAAAAGAAACCGGTGGCAGTGTTGAAATTTTAATCGAGCGCATAACGGGCAATAAAACGGCTTTGGCGCATATTCGTGCCAGTAAGTCACCTAAAGCGGGTGCCGCTTTATTACTTGATCAGGGTTTTTCGGCGCAGATGTTGGGTCGTGTGGATAGTTTGTTTGAGCTTGAATTCAGCGCACCATTACTTGGTGTGTTAGATGAAATTGGTCATATGCCATTGCCGCCCTATATAGATCGAGAAGATACTCAAGAAGATAAGTCCCGTTATCAAACGGTTTATGCCAAGCAACCGGGCGCAGTTGCCGCACCCACTGCAGGCTTGCACTTTGATGATCAGCTATTGGCAGACATTCAAGCCAAAGGCGCAGAGTTAGCTTTTGTGACATTGCATGTGGGGGCGGGTACATTTCAGCCGGTGAGAGTGGAAAATATTACCGATCACCATATGCACTCCGAATGGTTAGAGGTTAGCCAGCAGGTCGCCGAACAAATTAAGGGAACCAAGGCGCGCGGTGGAAAAGTCATAGCCGTGGGCACTACCAGTGTGAGAAGTATTGAAACAGCGGCGCGCTCAGGTGAAATAGCGGCCTTTGAGGGCGATACCGATATCTTTATCTACCCAGGCTACCAATTTAAGGTCGTGGATAAACTTTTAACCAATTTCCATCTCTCAGAATCAACACTTTTAATGTTGGTTTCTGCATTTGCCGGTTACACCCCTATAATAAATGCATATCAACAGGCGGTTAATCAGCAGTACCGATTTTTTAGTTATGGTGACGCCATGTTATTAACCCATAATCCAGATGCAACCAAGGATATCCCCAATGACTGATGCCAATAACAGAACCTGTGCAATGCAATTTAAGGTTTCTGCTACCTCCGGTCGGGCACGCCGCGGCGAATTAGATTTCCCCCGCGGCAAGGTTCAAACGCCAGCCTTTATGCCAGTGGGCACCTATGGCACGGTAAAAGGTATGCTGCCTCGAGACATCGTGGAAATTGGTGCGGAAATTATTTTGGGTAATACCTTTCACCTCATGTTGCGCCCCGGTACCGAAGTGGTAAAAAAGCATGGCGATCTGCATGATTTTATTCAATGGCAGGGCCCAATACTCACCGATTCTGGTGGTTTTCAGGTATTTAGCCTCGGTGATATGCGTAAAATCACTGAAAAAGGCGTTGAGTTTAAATCTCCTATAGATGGCAGTCCGGTTTTTATTGATCCAGAAAAATCCATGCAGGTACAGCGTGACCTCGGCAGTGATGTGGTGATGATTTTTGACGAATGCACGCCTTATCCCGCCACCGAAAAACAAGCCAATGATTCAATGCAGCTTTCGTTGCGGTGGGCCGAGCGCAGTAAGCAGGCTCATGGTAACAACCCTTCTGCGCTATTTGGAATTGTGCAGGGTGGTATGTATGAGTCATTGCGCGATGAATCTATGGCGGGTCTTGAAGAGATAGGTTTTGACGGCTATGCCATTGGCGGCCTGTCGGTAGGTGAGCCAAAAGAAGACATGGTGCGCATTCTTGAGCACCTAGGTGAAAAAATGCCAGCGGATAAGCCACGCTACTTAATGGGTGTCGGCAAGCCGGCTGACCTAGTCGAAGCGGTTTTGCGCGGCATCGATATGTTTGACTGTGTCATGCCCACGCGCAATGCACGCAATGGCCATTTATTTACCTCAACGGGCGTGATTAAAATTCGCAACGCGGTTCACCGTGGCGACCCCGCACCTCTAGACGAAAATTGCGACTGCTATACCTGTCAAAATTTTAGTCGTGGTTATTTACATCACCTAGATAAGTGCGGTGAAATTTTGGGGGCTCAGCTGAATACTATTCATAACCTACGCTATTATCAAAACCTAATGAGTGGCATGCGCGATGCTATTGAAAACGACTGCCTAGAACAGTTTGTGGATGATTTTTATCAGCAACAGGGTCAGCCTCGACCAAAATAAATTTACCTCTTACTGCTGGGTGGGGGCTTTAAATCGTTAAATATGCCCCAATATATTCTATTATGGCTATAATGCTCGGCTATACAGCTATCTCGGTATTTATACGGGGATAATTTAGGAATTAAAGGACAATAGAATGCCCAATAAATTTCCCCTGTGGAAAAATTTAATGCTACTTGCAGTGGTAGCCTTTGCGTTTATCTATGCAGCACCTAACCTCTATCCGCCAGACCCTGCATTGCAGCTTTCAGGTCAAAGCAGTGCCATGCAAATTGATGGCGTGGTACTTAAGAAAGTTGAGCAAGCCTTGGATGCCGCTAATATCGAACATTTTTCTGGTGAAGCAGATGGCGAATCTGCGCTTATACGTTTAACTAATTCCGAATTACAGATGCGCGCGAAAGAAGTAGTGCAAGCAGAGATGGGCGGTGAATATGTGGTTGCTCTTAATCTGGCGCCAACCACCCCTGAATGGTTAAGTAGTCTTGGTGGCTCACCGATGAAGCTAGGTCTAGACCTCAGTGGTGGTGTTCATTTTCTACTAGAAGTGGATCTTAACGCAGCCCTAATCACAAGACTTGAGGGTGATCTGCAAGAGGTTAAATCTAGTTTGCGTGAAGAAAAAATTAGATATCGCAATTTTGAGCTAAAAGGGCAGCAAATTATCGGTCGCTTCCGAAACGAAGCGCAGGTCGAGCAAGCCACAAGCCTGGTTCGTGAAAACTTTAGAGATCTTCAGCCACAGTTTAAACAGGGACAAAACCCGCTGACATTGGTGCTTGAACTCAGCGAAATTGCCAGCGGTCAAATTGAAGATAACGCGATTAAACAAAACCTAACCTCACTTCGAAATCGTGTGAATGAGTTGGGTGTTTCGGAGCCACTGGTATCTCGTCAAGGTAAAAATCGTATTGTTGTTGAGCTCCCTGGGGTTCAGGATACCGCAGAAGCCAAACGTATTATTGGTAAAACCGCCAACTTAGAATTCCGTCTTGAAGCAGAGGGCAGAATTGGCGAAATGTTTGAATTTCGCGATGGCAGAGGCCTAGATGCAAGACTAGAAACCAGTGCGGTGATTACCGGTGAAAATGTTACCGATGCCCGATCTAGTTACGACGAAAATGGTCGCCCGCAGGTTAATATCACATTGGACACCAAGGGTGGCTGGCAGATGGGCCACTCAACCAGAGACAATGTAGGTCGTCGCCTAGCGGTATTGTTTATCGAATACAAAACCAAGCTAGAAAAATCAAAAGCTGAAAATGGCGAGATCGTTATAACTCCTGTGCCCTTCGTTGAGAAGCATATTATTAGCTTGGCAACGGTGCAAAGCCAGCTAGGTAAGTCATTTAGAATTACCGGTATTGATAGCCAAAGAGAATCTTCTGAATTAGCACTATTACTGCGGGCCGGTGCCCTTGCAGCCCCGATGTATATCGTCGAAGAGCGAACCATTGGTCCTTCGTTGGGTGCTGATAATATACGTCTTGGCGTTCTGTCAGTTACATTGGGAATGACCTTAGTCTTATTGTTTATGATTGCTGTTTATCGCGGCTTTGGTGTATTGGCCAACGTTGCGCTGACTATGAACCTATTGTTGCTAGTGGGCTTTATGTCACTCCTCGGCGCTACCCTAACCTTACCGGGCATTGCTGGTATCGTTTTAACGGTGGGTATGGCAGTTGATGCTAATGTGCTTATTTTCTCGCGTATTCGCGAAGAGCTAGCTTCAGGCTCCTCAATTCAGGCGGCTATAAGTGGCGGTTATGACCGTGCCTTTGTGTCAATTTTGGATGCTAATATCACCACCTTAATTGTGGCGGTAATCTTATTCTTAATTGGCTCGGGTCCTGTTCAAGGATTCGCAGTGACATTATCGATCGGTATTTTAACCTCCATGTTTACTTCAATTGTTCTCACCCGTGGCCTAGTCAACGCCATTGTCGGTGGACGAAAAATTGAAAAACTCTGGATATAGGACTGGAAAATGAGTGAATTAAAAATTTATAACTTTATGGGTCTGCGCCGTGTTGCGGTGATCTTTTCTGCAGTCCTATTATTGGTTTCTACTGTTTCACTGTTTAGTCAGGGTCTTGTGCTAGGTTTAGATTTCTCGGGTGGCACGCAAATTGAAGTGGGCTACAAACAGCCTGTGAATGTTGCCGATGTTCGTGGACAGCTAAAAAATGCAGGCTTTGAAGACCCGGTTGTGCTGCATTTTGGATCAGAGTCGGAAGTACTGATTCGTATGCAGGGCGAGCCAGATCAGGGGCTTGCCGAGCAAATTTACGCGGCACTGGTGGTTAATGGCGAAGAACTGGATTTACGGCGAGTAGATTTTGTGGGTCCGCAAATTGGTGAAGAGCTTCGCGACAAAGGCGGCTTAGGTATGCTGATTGCCCTTGTGGTAGTGATGCTCTATGTGGCAATTCGATTCCAGTTTAAATTCTCCGTGGGCGCGGTATTGGCTTTGGCACATGATGTATTAATTACATTGGGTATCTTCTCTATAACCCGTTTAGAATTCGACCTAACTGTATTAGCCGCCACACTCGCGGTGGTAGGTTACTCGCTGAATGATACTATTGTGGTGTCCGACCGAATTCGCGAAAATTTTCGTAAGATTCGCAAAGCCACTGCAGTGGAAGTAATTAATGAATCGTTATCACAAACATTATGGCGAACCATTAACACCTCGATGACCACTATGTTGGTTTTATTGGCACTTTTCTTTTTTGGCGGTGAGCTAATTCATAACTTCGCTATTGCGCTAATGATTGGTGTGGGTATTGGTACCTACTCATCCATCTATGTGGCGGCTACCGTTATGTTGGCAATGAATGTAGATCGGGAAGATCTGATTGAGCCAGAAGAGGGTGAATTAGTTGATGATTTGCCTTAGGGGTTTAAAAGGTTAGGGCGAACCTACGGGTTCGCTCGTTGCAATAGAGGGTAAGCGGGTTACACTCTCGGCTTTTGGATGCTGTTGAGCATTTTCCTCATATTTTCTCCATAAAAAGTTCAAAATTTGTGAACCAATTCACAAACATTCTCCGTTCTTTTTTTTAAAGTTTGCCACAATTAACAAAGAAGTTAATTTAAAACTGTTAAGGAGAACAGCTGTGAAAATTTCTATAAAACAACGATGTGTGCTTATTGTTATCTTGGCTATGGTATTTCTTTTAGCATTACTGAATGGAATTCTGCAGTCAGAGCAGGGCGATCAGGAGATATCCGAGACTGAAGTCACGATGAATCACCCAGAAATTAAAAGTCCAAAACCCAGCCAAGTAAGTCAAAAAGACAAAATTATTAAATCCCCGCTATACATTAACCATGCTTCAGTCGATGAAATAGCTAAAAAACTAAAAGGTGTGGGTAAAAAAATAGCGCAACGAATTGTTAAAACCAGAGAACAGTTAGGCGATTTTAAAAAACTTGAAGATTTAAAAGCAGTGCCTGGAATGGGGTCGGCAAAAATTGAGGCCAACAAAGAAAGGATTAGTTTTGATTCGCCGATACCTAAATAATAGGAGTTGCGGCGGTGGCAGTTGCGTTGATTGAAAATTGTTAACCAAAATCTTAGTGGATTAGGTATAATCCCGCGCAATTAAAATGCCTGTAAGCAGATTGACCTGCTTATTAATATTCCAAGATAACTTGGCAGGCCGATGCTAATTATCACAGCGCCCCATGGGTGAACTACTTTAATAGGAGTAAGACACATAATGTCTGAGCTAACTTGTTTTAAAGCCTACGATATCCGAGGTCAACTTGGAACAGAACTTGATGAAGAAATCGCCTATCGAATTGGCCGTGCCTTCGCGGAGTTTTTAAAGCCTAAAAATGTTGTTCTTGGCGGTGATGTTCGTTTGACTAGTGAGGCATTAAAGCATGCATTAGCCAACGGTATACGTGATACCGGTGCAGATGTGATTGATAT